>Ga0272448_1004940_pt1 | contig 14922 bp, 11 predicted proteins | sample YNPCB0191_FD_202220 | JGI IMG/M metagenome (GOLD analysis project Ga0272448, IMG submission 202220) | Hot spring sediment microbial communities from Yellowstone National Park, WY, United States - YNP-CB-019-1 | ecosystem: Environmental > Aquatic > Thermal springs > Hot (42-90C) > Sediment...
TTGCGCGACAAGGACCTGCGGGGCATGGGGCGGCAGCTTTTTCCCCTGGCCTTGAGCATCCACCTGAACCCGGTCGCCAATTCACGCTCCGCCGATCCGCAGTCCGTCGCTTCCCTGCACCGCCGCTTCGCCGCCCGCATGCGCCTGCACGGCAGTTCCGCCGAGTCCCTGCGTGCCGCATGGCAGGAGTGCTCGCCGGGCGGGCTGGTGGTCGTCACCGGCTCGCTGTATCTGGTGGGTGAGCTGTTGCCGCTGATCCGGAGATGCAGCCGGCGTTGACGGCGCCGCGTGCTACTCCAGGCTGACGAGAAGTTCGCCGGAATTGACCGCCTTGCCTTCGACGGCTCCGATCTCTTTGACGACGCCGCTCTTGGGGGCGCGGATCTCGTTCTGCATCTTCATCGCCTCGAGCACGACCAGACCCTGGTCGTAGGCCACCCGATCGCCCACGCGCACGAGGACGCGCACCACTTTCCCCGGCATGTCCGCGCAGACGCGCTGCAGGCCGGCCCGGCCTTCCTCGACCCCGCTCCCGGCGATCGCCCGGCGACGGTCGATCAGTTTCAGCGCGTACGTTCCGTCGCGCGAAAAAACGGCGCAGTGGTCCCCCTTGATTTCGACGCTCAGGTCATAGACGCGCCCGTCCAGGATGATCGAGTAGCGGCCGTCGGGCAGGCGCACCCAGTCGCACGGCACTTCCCTGCCGTCGAGCAGGATCCTGCGACGGCCGCCGGCCGTGCTCACCTCGACCGGAATGCGGTGCTCGTTGAACGTAACCTCGAGAAGCATGCGTCCTCTCCGCGGGCCTGCCCTTCCGTCACGCGCGCCAGTTGCGACCCACGCCGCCGAGGCCGGGGCGCAGCGCGAGCTTCCATGCGCTCCGGCTCGGCCCGGCCCCCCTCCCGCCGGCGGCCCGCTCCTGTTTCTCCGTGTAGGCCAGCACGGCGGCCGCGACCAGCGCATCCAGGCGCGTGCCGTCTTCACGGCCGGCGCCCGCCCGCCGCCGGAAGAACTCCTCGATGAATCCCGTCGACAGCCTGCCGGCGACGAATTCGGGATCGGCGAGCACCTCGGCGAAAAACTGCAGGTTGGTCTTCACCCCCAGTATGCGGTATTCGTGGATGGCACGACTCATGCGCGCTATCGCCTGGGCGCGGTCGGCGCCGAAGGCGATGAGCTTGGCGATCAGCGGATCGTAGTGGATGGGCACCTCCCATCCCCGATACACGCCCGAATCCACGCGCACGCCGGGTCCCATCGGCTCCACGAGTTCGCGGATGACGCCGGGCGACGGATAGAAATTCCTTTCCGGATCCTCCGCGTAGATGCGGCACTCCAGAGCCCATCCGCGCCAGTGCACATCTTCCTGCCTCACGGAAAGCGGTTCACCGGCGGCGATGCGGAACTGCTCGCGCACGATGTCGATGCCGGTGACGGCTTCCGTCACCGGATGCTCGACCTGGAGGCGGGTGTTCATCTCGAGGAAATAGAAGTTGCGCTCGTCGTCCACCAGAAACTCGACGGTGCCGGCATTTTCGTAGTTCGCCGCGCGCACCACGCGCACAGCCGCCTCGCCCATCCGGCGACGCAGATCCGCATCGACCAGCGGGCTGGGGCATTCCTCGATCACCTTCTGATGCCTTCTCTGGATGGAGCATTCGCGTTCGCCGAGGTGGACGGCGTTTCCGAACCTGTCGGCGAGGACCTGGATCTCGACATGGCGCGGCCTGGAGATGTACTTCTCCAGGTAGAGCGAAGGATCGCCGAACGCGTTCCGCGCCTCCGATCCGGCGGTTTCGAAGTGCGCGCGCATCTGCGCTTCGCTTTCCACCAGACGCATCCCCTTGCCGCCGCCCCCGCCGGCGGCCTTGATCATCACCGGGTAGCCGATGCGCCGCGCTTCCTCCAGCGCTTCCTCGACGGAGGTCAGCGCGCGGTAGGTCCCCGGCACCACGGGAACGTCGGCCTTGCGCAGCAGCGAGCGGGCCTCCGTCTTGCTCCCCATCAGTTTCATCGACCGGGCGCCGGGCCCGATGAAAACCAGCCCGTGCTCCGCGCAACTTGCAGCAAAGGCGGGGTTTTCCGAGAGGAAGCCGTAGCCGGGGTGCACCGCCTCGGCGCCGCAGCGCAGGGCGGCGGCAATGATCTTGTCGCCCGCGAGGTAGCTCTCGGTCGAAGGGGCCGGGCCCAGCAGGTAGGCCTCGTCGGCGAGGCGCACATGCAGGGAGGCCCGATCCGCCTGGGAATAGACGGCGACCGGGGAAATGCCGAGCTCGCGGCACGCCCGGATGATGCGCACCGCGATCTCGCCGCGATTGGCAATCAGGACCTTGCGGAACATGCCGTCTCTTCGACCTCGTCGATCACAAGGGAATGTTTCCGTGTTTGCGCGGCGGGTTGGTGTCCCTCTTGTTTTCCAGCATACGCAGGCCCAGCACGAGCTTGCGGCGCGTGATGCGCGGCTCGATGACCTCGTCGATGTAACCGCGCTGGGCGGCGATGAAGGGCGAGGCGAACTTGGCCCGGAATTCCTCCACCTTCTGCCGGCGGAATTCCCCGGGCTGCGCCGCTTTCTTCAGCTCGTTGCGATAAAGGATATTGACCGCGCCTTCCGGCCCCATCACCGCGATTTCGGCCGTGGGATAGGCGAAGTTGAGATCCGTGCGGATGTGCTTGGACGCCATGACGCAGTAAGCACCGCCGTAGGCCTTGCGCGTGATGACCGTCAGCTTGGGCACGGTGGCTTCGGCGAAGGCGTAAAGCAGCTTGGCCCCGTGCTTGATGATGCCGCCGAACTCCTGGGCGGTCCCGGGGAGGAACCCGGGAACGTCCTCGAAGGTCACCAGCGGTATGTTGAAGGCATCGCAGAAGCGCACGAAGCGCGCGCCCTTGATCGAGGCTGCGATGTCCAGCGTGCCGGCGAGATAATCGGGCTGGTTGGCGACGATGCCCACGGGGCGCCCGTCGAGGCGGGCGAAGCCCACGACGATGTTGCGCGCGAAGTGCCGGTGAACCTCGAGGAAGTAATTGTCGTCGACCACCGAGCGGATGATTTCGCGCATGTCGTAGGGTTGGTTCGGATCGACGGGCACGATGGTGTTCAGCCTCTCGTCCTCGCGATCCCACGGGTCGGTGCACTCCCGCACCGGCGGGTCTTCCATGTTGTTGCCGGGCAGGAAACTGAGCAGCTCCCGGATGGTCGCCAGGCATTCCTGGTCATTGGCCGCGGCAAAATGGGCGACGCCGCTCGTGGTGTTGTGCGTGACCGCCCCCCCGAGCTGATCCATGGTCACTTCCTCGTGGGTCACGGTCTTGATGACGTCCGGGCCGGTCACGAACATGTAGCTGGTATTCTGGACCATCAGGATGAAATCGGTGATGGCCGGGGAATAGACGGCACCCCCCGCGCAGGGTCCCATGATCGCCGATATCTGGGGGACGACGCCGCTCGCCAGGGTGTTACGCAGGAAGATCTCGGCGTATCCCGCAAGGCTCACCACGCCCTCCTGGATGCGTGCGCCTCCGGAATCGTTGAGCCCGATGATCGGGGCCCCCGTCTTCATGGCCAGATCCATGATCTTGCAGATCTTTTCGGCATACGCCTCGCTCAGGCTGCCGCCGAAGACCGTGAAATCCTGGGCAAAGACATAGACCGGCCGGCCGTCGATGCGCCCGTATCCCGTAACCACGCCGTCGCCGGGAATCCGCTGGTTCTGCATGCCGAAATCGGTGCACCGGTGCTCGACGAACTTGTCGAGCTCCTCGAACGTCCCTTCGTCGAGCAGGAAGTGGATGCGTTCGCGCGCCGTCATCTTGCCCGCTTCGTGCTGCCGCCGGCGGCGCTCCGGCCCGCCGCCGTCTTCCGCGCGACGATGATAGTCCTCGAGCTTCTTCAACTTTTCCTGTATGTCCATGACTATCGCCTGCTCGCAGCGCTACTCTTTATCACAAAGGTCGCGAGCCGCCAACGGCAAACAGCGGAGCTCCAGTGATGACGGCTCCCCGCCTGCCGGAGCGTGAATCGCAGAAACGCATGCAGCCTCACGGCACCTCGAGAACGATCGAGGCGGCCGGGCCCTCGTTGCCGTGCCCGTCGACGGCGCAGACGCTGTACTCGTATGCGGCGCCCGGGCGGGTGCTTGCATCGCGGAAGCTGAGCACGCGGATGAGTCCCGCTGCCAGAAGCTCCTTCGTTTCAGATCGTACCTCCCGCCGGTAGACGCGATAGCCGGCAACGTCGCCGTCCGGGGATGCGGTCCAGAGCAGAACCACCACGCCCTTTTCGACGACGCCGTCGAGGTTCTGCGGCGGGCCGGGGGCGAACGTGTCCTCGGCGACGACCTTCAGGGCGGGCGAGGGGAGTGTCTCGGCGTATGGATCGCGCACGCTTGCGACCAGGCTCACGGCGTAATAGTAGGTCCTGTCGAACTGGAAGCTCCGGTCCTCGAATTCGGTCGCCGTCACGAGATCGCCGCTGAGCGGGGACCGGCCGACGTCCTTCGGATTCTCGCTGCGATAGACGCGATAACCCGCCGCCGGCGCGCGCCCGCTTGCTCCCATCCGGGGCGGATCCCAGGCCAGCCGTATGCAATCCGGCGCGAGCGTGTAACGGAGGCCGGCGGGCGGAGGCGGCAGCCTCACGGGTGCCAGGTAGACCTGATTGCTCAATCCGGCGGTCTGGTTCTTCCGATTGATGAAGCGCACGGCATAACGATAGGCGCGCTCGAAGATCTGCTCGGCGGGCTCGTCCGCGAGGTCGTCATGAAACACGAGCGTGCTGTCTTCCCGGATGCGGGCGGCGTCGCCGGCCGGCAGCCGGATTATTGCCACGGCCCGGCCGAGAAAGACGTCCTCGGGAAGCGGCGCAGGGTCGCGGCCGCGTTCTTCGGCCGCCCGCAGCACCTCGACGAACCCCGAATTCTCGGCGGGAGAGCCGTCCGTGTTGAGATCGGGAAGCGAGACCCGGAGCACGACGCCCCCTCCGAGCTGCATGCCGGCGAGGTCGCGCGCCGGGCGCGGCACGCGGATCACCGGCGGCAGAGGCTCGCCGGTCTTGGCGCACCCGGCGCAAAGCGCCGAGAGCAGGGGAAGCAAACCGAGGAAGAGCCTCCGTAACATGGCAGGGTCACAGGATGTAGCGGCTGGCATCCCGATCCTTGAGAATGCCGCCCAGCTTCTGATGGACGTAGGGCGCATCCACCCGCACGACCTTGCGCCCCAGCGTGCTCCCTCGGAAGGAGATGTCCTCGAGAAGCGCCTCCATTATGGTGTGAAGGCGCCGGGCGCCGATGTTCTCGGTGCTGTCGTTCACCAGGCAGGCGATCCGGGCGATTTCCCGGATGGCGTCTTCCGTGAACCGCAGCCGGACGCCCTCGGTCGCCATGAGCGCGACGTACTGCTTGATGAGGGCGTTCTTCGGCTCCTTGAGGATGCGCACAAAATCGTCCTCCGTGAGCGCCTTCAGCTCCACCCGGATGGGGAACCGGCCCTGCAGTTCGGGGATGAGATCCGAGGGCTTGGAAACATGAAAGGCGCCGGCGGCGATGAAGAGAATATGGTCGGTGCGCACCATGCCGTAGCGCGTCGTAACGGTCGTGCCCTCGATGATGGGCAGGATATCGCGCTGGACGCCTTCGCGGCTGACGTCGGGCCCGTGGCCGCTTTCGCGTCCGGCGACCTTGTCGATTTCATCCAGGAAGACGATGCCGCTCTGCTCGACCCGGTCGAGCGCGATGCGCGTCACCTGGTCCATGTCGACGAGCTTCTGCTCCTCCTCCTGGACGAGGTAATCCATGGCATCCACCACGGGCATGCGGCGCTTCCTGGGCCGGGCTTCCATCAGGCTGGAAAAGAACTCGCGCACGTTGAACTGGACTTCCTCGACGCTGCCCCCTTCGAACACCTGGAAGGAAAAGGGTCCGAGCGGATTTTCCCGCACCTCCAGCTCGACGGTGCGATCGTCGAGCCTGCCGGAGCGCAACTGCCGGCGCAATCGCTCCCGCATGCGGTTCACGCGCTCGAGCTGCGCGCCCGCATCCTCTCCCTTGCGCTGCGCCTCGACGGGCTGCATCGAGGAGAGCAACAGGTCGAGCAGCCGCTCTTCCGCGTTCTGCTCCGCCTTGTCCTCGATCTCCATGATCTTTTCCATGCGCACCATGTCGACGGCGACTTCCACCAGATCGCGGATGATCGACTCGACATCCCGCCCGACGTAGCCCACCTCGGTGAAGCGCGTGGCCTCGACCTTGAGGAACGGCGAATTGGCCAGGCGCGCCAGGCGGCGGGCGATCTCGGTCTTGCCGATGCCGGTGGGACCGATCATGATGATGTTCTTGGGCGCCACCTCCTCGGCCATTTCCGGATCGAGCTGCTGGCGGCGGATCCGGTTGCGCAGGGCGATGGCCACGGCGCGCTTGGCTTCCTCCTGCCCGATGACATACTTGTCGAGCTCGGCGACGATCTCCCGGGGAGTCATCTCATCCAGGCCGCGCCGGGCGGCGCCGCGGTACTTCATCGCCGGCGACATGGCGCTCCACTCGATGCGGGAAAGAGGTTCATTTCAGATGGCGGGGCGGTTCCGGTCATCGACGCTCATGTTTCGGCAGGGTTATCTCTTCCACGACGATCTCGCCGTTGGTGAAGATGCAGATCTCACTGGCGATCTTGACCGCCTCCAGGGCGATTTCGCGCGCGCCGAGCCTGGTGTGGCGCAGCATGGCCCGGGCCGCGGCGAGCGCATAGCCGCCTCCGGAACCGACCGCGAGCAGCCCGTCGTCCGGCTCGATGACGTCGCCGCTGCCCGACAACAGATAGGTCGCTTCGCCGTCGGTGGCCAGCAGGTATGCTTCGAGGTGGCGCAGGGCGCGATCGGTGCGCCATTCCTGCGCGAGCTCCACCGCCGCCCGGCTCAGGTTGCCGTGGAACTGCTCGAGCTTGGCCTCCAGCCGGGAGAACAGGGCGAAGGAGTCGGCCGTCGCTCCGGCGAAGCCGACGAGGATGCGGTCGTTGTACAGCCGCCGGATCTTGCGCGCGCTCTGCTTGATGATCTCCTCGCCGAGCGTCACCTGCCCGTCGCCCGCGATCGCGGTGCCGTTCCCCTTCTTGACGAGAAGGATCGTCGTGCCGCGCAGCACCTTGCTTTGCGAGGAACTCATGATGCCGCAGTATAGACACCCCGCCGAAGCAGTGTCAAGGAACCCTCCCGGCCCGGGGCGTTCCTGTGCTTTAATGGCCGCGTCCCGGGAGGGCCGGACCATGACCGAGCGACTATACTACGCAGACTCCTACATGAAGGAATTCCACGCCACGCTGCTCGAAACGCGCCGTGAAGGCGGCCGCATCCTGGCGCTGCTCGATCGCACCGCCTTCTACCCGGCCTCCGGCGGACAGCCCTGCGACACCGGTACCCTCGGGGGCGTCCGGGTGACGGCCGTCGAGGAAGACGCCTCGGGCGCCGTCCTGCACCACCTGGAATCGGATGTCCCGGCCGGGCCCGTCGAAGGAACAATCGACTGGGAGCGGCGTTTCGACCACATGCAGCAACACACGGGCCAGCATATCCTTTCCCAGGCCTTTCTCCGGCTGGCCCGCGCCCAGACCATCTCCTTCCACCTGGGCCGCGACGTGTCCACGATCGACCTCGAACTGCAGGCCGCTGCGCCGGAGCTGATTCACGAGGTCGAAGATCGCGCCAATCGGATCCTCTTCGAAAACCGCCCGGTGCACATCCTGACCGTTGACCGGCAGCAGCAGCGGGCTATGGGAGTCCGCAAGGAAAGCGAGCGGCAGGGGCTCATCCGGGTGATCGAGATCGAGGACTTCGACCGCTCGCCCTGCGGCGGCACGCACGTGAGCCGCACGGGAGAGATCGGCGTGATCGCCGTACTCGGGTGCGAGCGCTACAAGGGCGGAGTTCGGGTCGAGTTCGTATGCGGCGGCAGGGCGCTGAGAGTATTCCGCAAGGAACACGACATCCTGCAGCAGGCCGCCAGGCTCCACACCTCGCATCCCCATGATTTGCCGCAGCTTACGGAGAAGCTCCTGGCCGAAAAGGCCGCGCTCGCCAGGGAGAACTCCTGCCTTCAGGAAAGGATTCTGGAAATGGAGGCAGAAGAGTTGTGCCGCGCTGCCGATAAGATCGGTGAGATCACGCTGATCCGCAGGATCTTCACCGGCCGCAAGGTCGAGGATTTGAAGGTCCTGGCCCGGAAGTTGATCGCCCGGCGGGGGGTTGTGGCGATCCTCGCGCTCGGCGGCCCGCCGCCACAGGTGGTGATCGCGCGCAGCGAGGGCGTCCCCGGCAGCTGCCACCTGGCCGTAAAGGAGGCCGTCGCCCGTCTGGGCGGCAAGGGAGGCGGCAGGCCGGAACTTGCCCAGGCCGGGGGAATGGATGCCGATGCGCTCGAAGCCTGGATGGGGGTTGCAGAAGCCCATTTCGCGCCGGCGCGATGAAGCGCGCGCCGGGCTGTCGCTCCAGGCTTCGGAGATGCGGCGCGATCCGGCTGCGGAGATCCAGACAAGCCTTCTATGAGCTCGCGCACCATTAGAAATTGCATCACGGGCGATACCCTGCTCGCCGAGGTCCCCCTTACACTTTCGGGCGCTGCTGCCCTCGCCTCCTCCCTTTACGGGTCGCTGCAGCTCGCCGACATCCTGCGCGGCTGCCGGCGATTCCTGGAGGCGCGCTTCCGCATCGGGCGCCTCAGTCTGGTTCAGCACCGCGCGAACGACTCCACCGCCACGCTGTATTCCCTGGATCACGGCGGCGACGCCCCGCTGGCCGGTCCTCGGGTAATCGCGATCGAACCCTCCCGGCTGCGCCAGGCCCTCGTAGAGCCCAGGATGCGCCAGGTCGCCCTGGCGTCGGCGTCCGACCAGGACAGGACCGAACGGAAGTATCTGCTGCGCCCGGCGACCGGCCTTGCCGTCTATGCGCCGTTGCTCCTCGGCGGGAAGCCCAAGGGCGTGCTGGTTCTCGACCTGCCCCGGAAACTACCCCTGTCGCAGACCCAGCAGGCGCTGCTTTCCTACGTCGCCGATCACCTCGCACTCGCCATCGAGAATTCCGACCACCATTACCTGGAGTGCCGCCGCAGCCGCCAGCTGGAGATGGTCAGCGAGATTTCCCGGCGTGCGGTTCAGGTCGAGGATCTCGAGGCTTTCCTGCACGAGGCCGCCGCTCTCATTCGGGTCTCGTTCGACTACGATGCCGTGCAGATCTGGACCCTTACGGGCGCCGACCATCGCTTCGAGCTGAGGGCCGCAGCCGCCAAGTCCGGGTTCGAAGCGGCCGCACCGACCGCCGTCCCGTGGATGGTCCGTGAGTGCAGCCGGCTCGATTCCACTCTGTGCGACAATGCCGTCCCGCCGGACGACGGCGCGGCCCTGCCCCCCGACAGCTTTGTCAGCCGCCTCGCCGTGCCCGTTCGCATCCGCAACGTGCCCCTCGGCGTGCTTTACCTGGGCAGCAACCGTCTGGACGCCTTTCCGGCCGAGGACCTCAGCACCATGGAAGGAGTCGCCTCGCTGATCGCGGGCGCCTACGACAACCTGCGCAGCTTCGAACACGCCCAGCAGACCAACGAGTACATGCAGGCCATCCTCGAGTCCGCCAAGGACATGGCCATCCTGTCGACCGACACCCGGGGCATCGTGATGACCAGCAGCGCGGGCTCGGAGGCCATCTTCGACCTTGCGCCCCGACAGATCCTGCGCGCGAGCGTACTCACCCTGTTCACGGACCCCCAATTCCGCTCGGAACTGGCCGCCTACATCGAGAACCGCGACGCGTCCTTCCTCGAACGCAAGAAGCTGGTGCAGCACCGCAACAAGGAAAGAACCTACCTCGACGTGAAAATCCAGCGGGTTTACGGCCCGGGGAAGGTTCCCGTCGGTTTCCTGTGCATCGTTCAGGACGTCACGGCAAACGCCCACCTCGAAGAGCGGCTCGAGGCGCTCTCGATCACCGACGAGCTGACCGGACTGTACAACCGGCGGCGCTTCTTCGCCGCCGTGGCCGGCGAGCTGGAGCGCAGCAGGAGATTCCGCAGGAAGATCTCGCTCTGCTTCATCGACCTGGACGGCTTCAAGAAATACAACGACATGATGGGGCACCGCGTGGGCGATCAGGTGCTGAAAGGCGCGGCCGAGCTCGTCATGGCCTCGGTGCGCTCCGGGGTCGACACTTGCTACCGCTACGGCGGCGACGAATTCACCATCATCATGCCGGAAACCGCCCGCGAGAATGCCCGCCTGGTGGCCGAGCGCATCCGCGAGCAGCTCAAGCGCCACTTCCGCGGAGAGATCACCGCCAGCATCGGAATCGCCGAGTCCTCGCCGGCAACCGACGTCGAAAAGCTGCTGGAAAAAGCCGATCAGGCCATGTACCGGGCCAAGTCGCTGGGCGGCAATCGGACCGTCCTCGCCGACTAACGCTGCCGCACCCGCCGCCGCGTCCCGATCTCGGAAAGCTTCAGCACCCTGAAATCGTCGCGAAAATCAGGGGAACCCAGGTTGATGCGGTTGACCTTGAGCACCAGGTTCTCGAAATCGAAGCTCGACAGGGGCGCCAGGTGAAATTCCTCGTCGCCGGCCCGCACCGTGACCGCCGCGGCGTCGCGCGCATCCGCAAAATCGCCGCGCAGCGTCACGCCGAAGGACGAGCGCGGTCGAATCTTCAACGAAGCGACAACGACCGGCTCCTGGGGGTCGCCGGTGTCGATGGCGAAATACCGGCCCGTCACGGTGCGCCCGCCCAGAACCAGCCGCACCTCCTTGGCCTGCAGGGATCGCTCCTCCTCGGCGAGCGACACGAAGTTGAACAACGGAACCCCGGGTTTGACGAACTCCAGCGTGAAGATGAAGTCGCGATCGACGAACGCGAAATAGGCGCTCTTCCCCGCGGCGTCCCGGGCCGGACCCGCCTGCTGCAGGACAAGCACGCAGTAAAGCAGCAACAAGGGCATAGGAAAGCGCCTGCCGATCCTAGTAAAATGGCGGCGCGCGGAACCCTGGCACGAAGCGCCGCGCAACCATAAGTATACCCTTTTTCGCGGTCATACCGCCCGTATGCACCAACGCGAGGGATCATGGAACTTGCACTCTGCCTCATGAAAGTCATAATCACGGCGGCCGTTGCCGCCCCGCCGCCGGCTCCGGCCGGCGACCTGTTCGATGTCGACGTGCGCGCACTGGCCGAAACATGGGAGCGCGAACGTATCTCGCCCGAAGACCCTTACGCGCTGCGCCATGCGGGACTCAGGGAGCGGCTGCAGCAACTTGCCTCGTCCTTTCCCGAAACCGTCCGGCTGGAGCGGGCGGGCGGCTCGGTCGAGGGACGCGACATCTTTTTGGTCACGCTCGGCCGCGGGCCCGAGCGCATCCTGCTGTGGTCGCAGATGCACGGCGACGAACCCACGGCCACCTGTGCGCTGCTGGATCTGCTCGCATTCTTCGGGCGGCATCGCGGACAGGAATGGGTGGAGCAGATCCTCGAGAAGTTCACGCTGCTCATCATACCGATGCTCAATCCGGACGGAGCCGAGCGCATGCAGAGGCGCAATGCGCAGGGCATCGACATCAATCGCGATGCCAGGGCGCTGCAGACACCCGAGGGCCGCCTGCTCAAGGAGATGCGCGATCGCCACCGGCCTTTTCTCGGCTTCAACCTCCACAACCAGAATGCCGCCACCACCGTGGGCGACACCGGGCGCGTGGCTACGATCGCGCTGCTGGCAGTGGCCGCCGATGCCCGCCCCGAGACGGCAGCCGCAGGAAGCGGACCTGCAGCCGGCGTTCTGGCCAAACAGGTGACCGCCGTCCTGTACGAAGCTCTCTCCCCCTTCGTTTACGGCCACATCTCGCGCTACGACGAGGATTTCAATCCGAGAGCTTTCGGGGACAACCTTACACTGTCGGGCACACCCGTGGTGCTGATCGAGAGCGGGGGCAATCCGGCGGACCAGCCCGCCGACTTCGGCGTCAAGCTCAACTTCGTCGGCCTGCTGGCGGTTCTGAACTCGCTCGCCTGCGGGCGGATCCGCAACGCCAATCCGGCGGTCTTCGACGCCCTGAAGCGCAACAGCGCGAATCCCATCTACGAGACCATGCTGCAGAATGCCGTGATCGTGACCGGCACGGGCGTGCCGCCCTTCCGCGGCGACATCGCCATCGGGGCCGAAATGCGCGCCGGGGCGCGGGGCCAGGCGGTCATCGCCGATATCGGCGACCTGGCCGTCTATACGGCACACCGCACCATCGACTGCTCGCGTGCCATGGTCACGCCGGGACTCATCGCATGGGATCCGCAAAAATCGCCCTTCGACGCCGGGGGCGACGACCGGCGCTACCTCGAGCGCGGCGTCGTGACCCTGCTCGAAACGGTCGCCTGGCAGGACCTGGCGCGGCGCCGCCCGGAGGCCGGGGAATGGCTGCGCCGGCCGCGGCAGGTCAACTGGGGATACCTGGTGACGGCCGTCCCCGCGGGCGGCGGCCCGGATGACCGGATCCGACTTGCCGAGTGGCTCAGCGCCGGCGGCCGCGCGTGCGTCCTGCGTCCCGGAACCGGTCCGGGCGCACTCGAGGCGGTATCGACGGTCTCCCGCTGGTTCGGGCTGCCGAGCCTGACGGCCGAAGAGGCCGCCGAGTTTCAGCTGCCGGCGTCCTGGACGGGGAGCGCCGCCGAAGTCCTGCCGCGCTACACCTCGAAGGCGGCTGAAAAGCTGGGGATCCCGCGGCGGGGGGTGATCGCGCAAGGCGCGGCGGCCGACCTCGTGGTCTGGGATATCCCGGACGGCGGCACCCTGGACCTGCAGGATTGCCGGCCGCGCTACATCATGATCAACGGCCGGCTCATCGACCTGACACAGGAGGAAGCGGCAAGCTACGGCCGATTCCTGGGAAGGAATTGACGCCGGCAGGATGCGCACGAGCCTGCGGGCGATCCGAGTTGACCGCGGGCCTGCCCGTGGCCTAAGCTGGCCGCGAATCACCGATCCGTTGCGGGCAAAGACAAGTCCCGGAAATTCGAGGCTGAACCGGAAACCGTTACCTACGGAAGGAGAGAACGATGATCGTCAGACTTTCGAACGGCAGGGAGATTCCCGTCGAAGCCCATAAGATCCGGATTGTGCAGAAAGCGAACCTGATTCCGGCGGCGGAAAGACTGAAGGCGCTGGAAGAGGGCGGATACAACACCTTCCTTCTGCGAAGCCGCGACATATTTCTCGACATGCTCACCGACAGCGGCACCAACGCGATGAGCGACAACCAGCTGGCCGCCATGATGCGGGCCGATGACGCCTATGCGGGGGGCGAGAGCTATTACAAACTGGCGGCGGCCGTCAAGGACGTGCTGCACTTCGATTATGTCCTGCCGGTGCACCAGGGGCGCGCGGCCGAGCACCTGCTCGCCAAGGTCTTCGTGAAGCCGGGGGACGTCGTCCCCATGAACTATCACTTCACCACCACGCGCGCCCACTTCGAGATGGCGGGCGGCAAGGTGCTCGAGCTCTTCACGGACGAGGCGCTCAACACCCAGAGCACCTGCCCCTTCAAAGGCAACCTGGACCTGCACAAGTTCGAGGAGGTGATCGCGCGTCACGGCGCGGGAAAGATCTCCTTCGTGCGCATGGAGGCCACCACCAATCTGCTCGGCGGCCAGCCCTTTTCGATGGAAAACCTGCGCGAGGTCAAAAGGATCGCCGCCGCGCACGGCATCCCTCTGGTCATCGACGGCAGCCTGATCTCGGAAAACGCCTATTTCATCAAGCAGCGCGAGCCCGGATACGCGGGCAAGTCGATCCAGGAAATCCTGTGGGAGATGATGGAGCTGGCCGACATCCTCTACCTGTCGGGAAGGAAAAGCAGCTGCGTGCGCGGCGGCTTCATCGCCACCAACGAGCGGAAGCATTTCGAGGCCATCAAGCCCTGGTTGCCCCTCTACGAGGGCTTCCTGACTTACGGCGGCATGTCGAGCAGGGAGATCGAGGCCATGGCGGTCGGCATTCGCGAAATGACCGACATCAATGTCGCCGGCAGCGCCGCCGAATTCGTCCGCTACTTCGCCGAGCGGTTGATCGAGCAGAATGTGCCGGTGGTCACGCCGCCCGGCGGCCTGGCATGCCACGTCGATGCCCGTCTCTTTCTCCCTTCGTTGCCCCAATCCCAGTACCCTGCAGGCGCTCTGGCGGCCGCCATTTACCTGGCTTCGGGGGTGCGCTGCATGGAACGCGGCACGGTATCCATGGATCGGGACCAGGAGGGGCGGGAGATGTTCGCCGATCTCGAGCTCGCGCGCCTGGCTGTGCCGCGACGCGTCTACACCATGTCCCAGATCGAATACGTGGTCGACCGCCTCGGCTGGCTGCACCGCAACCGCGAGCTGATCGGCGGGCTGAAGTTCGTGCAAGAGCCGCCGGTTCTCAGGTTCTTCTTCGGGAAGATGGCTCCGCTGGAAAACTGGGGAAGCAAGCTCGTATCCGCGTTCCAGAGAGACTTCGGCCCCGAGTGTTAGCACGACTCCCGAATTCGCCGCAGCGATTTCGGCGGTTTTCGGGCAGTCGCCGACCGCAAGCCCGTTTTTTGAATCGAGGTCTTCCTGAATCTAGACAATAGTGGTAAATTTTGTGAGTTATTTCCTTGTATGCGAATGCTATGTCCAATATATAGTGGCTAATATGCATCCGCAAGAGTGCGCCCGATTACTAAGGCATGATGTACACCAACTGCCTCATGGTCGAGTCCGTGCAGACTCCCAAGGGCCCGGGGCAGTGCACCATTGACTTCGGTACTCTAATTTGGCCCACCTGTAAGTGGCGGCCGATCAGCTGTTGCGGGACTGTGCCCGGAACGGAGGTGGCCGCTTGGATTGGAGGACGAAGGTGGAGCTTTTCGAAGCAATCCGGAGAGAGTACGAATTCGGCG
>Ga0272448_1004941_pt1 | contig 14916 bp, 10 predicted proteins | sample YNPCB0191_FD_202220 | JGI IMG/M metagenome (GOLD analysis project Ga0272448, IMG submission 202220) | Hot spring sediment microbial communities from Yellowstone National Park, WY, United States - YNP-CB-019-1 | ecosystem: Environmental > Aquatic > Thermal springs > Hot (42-90C) > Sediment...
GTGCATCTGCAGGGCTTGGCGTTGAAGAGAAAATGGCTGGCGGACATGATAGAAAAGTACGGCTCCATAGCGAAGGTCGCCTACCTCGACGGAGTCCCCGTGGCCAGCATAATGTATTACCCCGAGTACGCCGACCCCTGCAGCATCGCCAAGAGGGAAGGCTACTGCTACATAAGCTGCATATACAACAACGGCGACGACAGCCAAAGGCGTGGCATTGGAACCAAGCTCGTGAAGAAGCTCCTGGCGGAGATGAGAAAGAAACATAGATGGTTCGAAGGGCGCAGGTGCCGCTGCATAGTGGCAGATGCCTTCGACACCTTCGAACATTATCCCATGACGCGCTTCTACGGTGAGATGGGCTTCAAGAAGTACGCCAAAGAGAAGGGCGTCTTCGGCACGGCCATGTACTTTGAGCTGGCGGGGAAGTACGAGCCCCCTGCAAAGGACGACGAATTCATACCATCGAAGAGCGACGTTGGGAAGGCTGTCCTGTTCTTCTCGCCCTCTTGTCAATACTCCTTTCCATTTGCCTTGAAGGCGGCCAAGATGGTCGGCGACGTGGTTCCTGGCTACCCCATCGAGCTGATCAACAGGTGGGAAAAGCCGCAAGAGTACCTGAGGAGGGGGCGCAGCTGGCTGGTCGTGAACGGCAGGCCCGTGCGTTCCTTCTTCAATGACAGGGAGCGTTTCAAGGCGGAAGTGGCCGCGGCGGCTAGCCTTGTGCCGTAAAGAAGGCCCTGAGCGCCTCTCCTTGGTCGAAGGACGGCAGCTCCGCCTTCACAGATTCTCCAAAGGCCGTCAGAGTAACAAGCAGCTGTTCCTTCGTGACGTTTCCCATATGGCCAACCCTGATCATGTCATCCTTATGAGTATCTAGGCCCCTTGAGACTAGCACGTTATGGTTCCTCAACATCGCCTGCTGGATCGGCCCGGCGTCCTTGACCTTGACGGCGGTCACGAGGGGGCTGGGCTTCTTTGGCCACAGCTCGAGGCCTGACTCGGTGAGGCCCCGCCTGAACGCCGATGCCAGCCTTGAATGTCTCGTCCAACGAGCTTCGAGGCCCTCCTCCTTCACCATCTGCAGGGCGATGCGGAGGGCCCTCAGGACGGGCACGGTGGGCGTTGAGAGGTAGATCTTCGGGTCCTTCATGACCTTCAGCCATCCTCTGAGGTCGAAGTAATAAGAGGGAATGGGGGACCTCCTGTTCCCAAGGACCTCGAGCGCCTTCGGCGACAGGGCCAGAAGGGTGGCCCCCGGGGGCGCCGCCAGCGCCTTCTGAGAAGCGGAAAAGGCGACATCTATCCCCCAATCGTCGAACCTCAGCTCAGCCCCACCCAAGCCGCAGACGGAATCGACGATGGCGAGCGCGCCGTGCTTCTTGGCCGTCTCCACAAGAGGCTTTACATCGTTTATCAGCCCCATGCTAGTCTCGATGTGCGTTATGATGACGGCCTTGTACCGCTCCTTCGCCAGCATCTCGTCCAGGACAGCGGGGTCGGCTGGCTGTCCGTCAGGAGGGGAATAGACGGTCGTCTGGGCTCCGTATATCTTTGATATGTTCGTGAAACGCCTTCCGAAGAAGCCCGTTTCGACAGACATGACTTTGTCTCCACGTTCGAACAAGCTGGCGACTGTAGATTCCATCCCCAGGGTCCCCGACCCGGAGAAGACCACCACTTCGCCCTTGGCCTGGAAGACAAAACGGGTCAGGTCCAGTATCTCGAGGAACTCGTTATAGAACTCCTTTGACGTGTGAGAAACCATCGGCTGCGACATGGCTTGGAGGACTCGCGGGTGAAGGTTCGTGGGCCCCGGAACCATCACAAGGGTGGGTTCGGACAAGCTATTCATCAGACTCCGCATCGCTTGATGGAATAGGCATTGATTTTAAGTCTTCCTTTTCAAGATCTTGCAGACTTCGTCTCTCAACGCCTTCAGAGTATCCGGGCGGTCGAGCCCTTCTCCCCCTCCCGTGGCGAAATTGGCCTTGCCGCCCCCTTTGCCACCAACCCTAGCCAACACCGAATTGAGCGCGAGTGGGCAATCGAGCTCCACGTCGTCGCTCCTGGCCAGCAGGAAGAAGGTTCGACCCGCGTCTTCATATGAAAGGACGGCTGCCATGCCCTTTTCTGAGACGAGCCTGCCCACCTCCAGTTGCAGGACCCTGCCGGAAACCTTACCGAGCTCACCGACGAAGAGCCGAACGCCATCGGGTCCCTTTTCGGGCTCGATCGACCTGAGCGCCGCTGCCGTCAGGGAGCCCAGCGAAGCCTTCGCGCTTTCCAGCTCCTTTACCACCCTCGCCGCCTCGGCCGGGAGCGCTTCGAGCTTGCATCGCAGCGCGTCCGCCGCCCTTTGGCCAGAAAGAACAGCTCTGCGCATTGCGTCGATGCCTTCCCTCCCGGTCACGAAGCACATTTCAGTCGTGCCTCCTGAAAGGCTGTGAAGGTCATCCACGAAAAAGAACTTGGCGGCGGAAGTCCTCGAAGCGTGCCCATGCGCGCAGGTGGCTACGTCGTAGTCACCGATGCGGACTACCCTGACCGGGCCCTTCAGCCTGTCGCCACGAGCCCTCAGTCGAGGGTGCTTCCTCAGGGCATCAGCCAGAGATGGTTCGGCGGACTCCACCACAGGCAGGTCCGAAGCTATGACTTCGTTGGTCGAAGCGACGGCCTCCAGAACGAGGTCCCAGCTGAGCCCCGGCGCCTCGAGGATGACCTTGCCCGCGAAGCCGTCGTGGTCCACCCTGTGGACCTTCACTTCCAGTCCTGCATTCTGAAGGCTACGGATGAATACGTGCTCCGCGGTATGGGCAGCTGCTTCCGCTTCCTCCTTCGTCGACGCCGGCTTCATCCCTCGGCCGACACGTGAACGTCTCCGATTAATTAACCTAGGCCGTGCGACCTGCGCGGCGGGCGTTCATGGGTCGGCCTGTATTTCGAATGGCGATACATAGTCGCCGAACTTCTCCTTGGCTTGCAGGAGACGGGCGCGCTGTTCGGCGAAGACTTCGTAAAGCTTGGATGGCACGTTGGCCATCCCCAAATAGATCTTCTCCACCCTGTCCAACTTGGCGAGGTTCTCCGGTATTCTGAGCTTGAACTGCTCGGCATAGTCGGCCTCCGCGTAGTCCCTGGCCAAAACGTCCTTGAAGAGCTTCCTCAGATCATCATACTTCGGAAAGTAACCCGTTGGAGTGGCGATGGCGTCCGCGCCATCGTTGACCCTCAGCTCCATCCATTTGAACCACACCTTCTTGTCCGTCTTTTCGTTGAGGAACCTGCCCTCCCTGTTTCTGAGGAAGTAGTTTACGCCGAAGACGGCCGGGGGATGGGCCAGACCTCTGCCGAACTCCAAGTTATCATTGATGTACCTGCCCACGGGGATGGAGAGGAAATCCAAGTTTGACATGGGGTTGAATTCCCTGACGCCCTCCTTGCCAAGCACGGCGGCCGTCGTCTCCGACTCCAGAGACGCGCCAAAGGTTATTATGCCGTGCTCCCAGCCGAAGGCCTGCTGCACCGGCACGCAGGTGTCCGAGTCCCTCCCGCCGTAGACGATCGCGCCCACCGCCACCCCAGCTGGGTCCTCAATTATGGGATCCAAGTTCTTGAAGCGTTCCAAAGAAACGGTAAAGCGCGCGTTCGGATGGGAGCATGGTACCTCCTTGCCCCTCGCGTCCTTCTTGCCCGGCCACCATTCGCCTGAATGGTTCCTGCCCCTGGGTGGGACGGGGCCGTCCTTGCCGTCCCAGTACACTTGGCCGTCTGGAGTCGCCAGGACGTTGGAGAAGATGATCTCGCCCGGCGAATGGAGGACTTCCCACTGAATGGGGTCGTCCTTTGAGTTAATGCCCTGAATGATGCCGAAGACGCCCTTTTCGACGTTCACCGCCCTTGCACGGCCACCGACGTTCCTCAAGTAGGCTATGTCGTCCCCCACGATGGCTTCGCCATCGAGCATGGCGGTCGACGTCTTCCCGCACATGGACGGAAAGGCACCCGTGAAGTAAGTGCGCCTGCCTCCGGGACCGTTGACGCCCATGATGAGCATGTGCTCGTTGAGCCATCCTTCCTTCGACGCCCTTCGAATGGCGAGCCTCATGGCGAGCTTCTTCAGGCCGATCGTATTGCCTCCATACTGGGTGTTGACGCTGTATACGGTGTCCTCCTCCAAGTCTATGTAGATCCTTCGCTTGTCGAGGTTCCTGCAGGTCCTGTCGACATTCAGCTCGCCCTCGGAATGGATGAACTTGAACGGGCGAGCCCTAGATCCCTGGCGGACGAACTCTTCGTAGCCCTGGCGGTAGAGGATGTTCTCGCTGTGGGCTACGTAGGGAGAGTCCGTAATCTGGACGCACGGTATAGAGAATTCGGAGTTGAGAGGGCCCAGGCAGTAGAACCAGACGTGCATTTCGCGGCCCTTCATTATATCCTTGAGGATGCTTCGCACTTCATCCACCAGTGGGCCCCTCTCTCCCGCCCTGAGCCCCGGCCCCAGGTCCACTCCTCCCTTCACTAGGATGAGGGTGTGCTCCCTATCCCTCCCTTGGTCGTAATAATTCTCGAAATGAACGGTGTGCCCTTCGGTGGCGAGAGGGGCCTCCTCTCCTTCCCTTATTGCAGCCTCCCTGATGTAGGCCAAGTCTTCGGGCGTGCCGGCGGAGACGTACACGCTGGCCGGGTTACAGAGCTCGACGTACTCCGCCACGAACCTGAGAGCTTCGGCGTTGTCTATCTTAACCAGCCTTTCGAAGTGGCGCTTCCCCAGACGCGTCCTGAGGACGTCGAGGGGGCCTGCCTCTGAAGCTACCATAACGTTCTCTTGGATTCGCTGGCAGACCTTGGTGCTATTTTAGCCTTTGCGGGTAGTATAGTTGAAATAAATGAAAGGCGACATGCGACTTCCGTCGTTGCTCTCACTTATATGTTGTAGTTCCCCACTTCTTCAGCGCCTCAGCTAGTTCCCTGCTCTTTTCTGCATATTCCTGGAGGCTCACGCCCGTCCGATAGGCCTCTATGGCGTCCCTAAGGGCCTTGGCGCCGGCCTTACCACCTGAAGGATGACCCCAGACTCCCCCGCCTATCTGGACCACGATATCCGTTCCCAATATATCGAGAAGGGGATGAACCAGGCCCACGTGGAGGCCTCCCGAGCTGACCGGCAGGACGGGCTTCAACCCGTGCCAGTCTGCCGGCAGATATCTGCCACTTCCCCCAGACCTGGCCGCAGTTATCTTCTCCTTGAGCGTAAGCACCTCCGCCCTGCTCGCCTCCAGCTTCCCGATGACCGTGCCTATGTGCAGCTGATCCACACCTATGAGGCGGGCCATTTCCGCCACTACGGCCATGCTCATTCCGTGATTGGGGTTCCTCGTGAAGGCAGCGTGGAATGCCCTGTGGGCGTGTATGGCAAGGCCCAGCTCCTTACAAGACTCCCTCAGCGTCTGGAGGGCGGCCCAGCCGACGGTGACGATGTCGATCATGACGTATTCGCCTCCCAGGTCCTTGACGAACTTCGCCCTGCGCTTCATCTCTTCTGTTTCAGCCGTGATGTTGATCAAGTAGCTCTTGCGCTCTCCCGTCTCCTTCTCCGCTTTGTCCCTGAACTTGAAGGACTCCCTGGCCCTTTCGGCGAAGGAGTTGAAGCTCTGATTGGTCAGGTTCTCATCGTCCTTGAGCAGGTCGAGGCCGCCCACCCAAGCTTCGTATCCGTGCCGGGCGTGCTCCCGGTAGGTGAGGCCCAGCTTGGGCTTGGGCACTGTCGCCGTCAGAGGTCTGTCCTTCACCTTCATAAAAGACCTGACGCCATCGATGCCGAACCCGGGCCCCGCGAAGGACTTCACGAGCCGCTCAGGCCAGAATATGTCCACCAGCCTGAGGCCCCTGATGGCCTTCATGCCGAATACGTTCCCCGCCACGCTGCTGAGGACCTGGGGGATGCTGCCCGGCTCGAAGAGCTCGCCCGGGTACGAGATGTATACGTATCTGCCCTCCATCTTGTAGGCCAGAGCCATGATCTCTCTGACCTTCTCGGTGATGGTCGTCAGGGTGGTCCAAGTCCCCACGCTGCTCTCCGATGCCACTCTGCCCGCCGCCTCGTCCATGGAGAACCCAACAGCTGGGGTCACCTTGAAGACGGCCAGCAGCTCGTCCTTGGAAGGTCTGTGCTTGAGGTCTATGAAATCGGTGTACCATTCGATCTTCTCCAACAAACTTACCGAAGAAAGGCGCGCAGACATCGGTTATATACGTTTGTGGTGGGATTTCCCGGCATTAAGAAAGCCGAAACGGCCGCTTTGCAAAGTTCTGCGATATCCGTCTGGCCCCCGTAAGTTATCGGCGGAACTGAGACGGAAATCTAAAAGACCATTTTTTATATTCGTGTGTTGCGCGTAGGAGCTATGATCAGACGTCGAAGAGCCATCATATTGGGCGCAGCCGGACGCGATTTCCACAACTTCAACGTGTTCTTCAGGGAAAACTTGGAATACGACGTTGTTGCCTTCACCGCCACGCAGATCCCCTTCATCGAGAACAGGGTCTATCCCCCATCTCTTGCCGGACGCTGCTACCCTGAGGGCATACCGATATACTTAGAATCCCAGCTGCCCGAACTCATAGAGAAGCATCGCGTTGAGGATGCCTTTTTCTCTTACAGCGACGTCACACACGAACACGTAATGCACCTGGCTTCCGTCGTGATGTCGAAGGGAGCCTCCTTCCACTTGCTTGGCCCGGAGGACACCATGATCAAGTCACGCAAGCCCGTCGTGGCGGTGGTAGGAAGCAGGACGGGCGTGGGCAAGAGCACCATCTCAAGGTATGTGTTCAGGAGCCTGTCGTGGGATGGGTGGAAGCCAGTGGTCGTGCGCCACCCCATGCCTTATGGCAACTTCGACAGGGCCGTTGAGAGGTACGAGTCCGTGCAGGACGTCGTCGGCTCGGGCATAACGGTCGAAGAGATGGAGGAGTACGAGCAGCACGTCGAACAGGGTGGAACGGTCTTCTCTGGGGTGGACTACGGGCGAATTCTGGAGAAGGCGGAAGAGGAGGGAGACGTCATATTGTGGGACGGCGGGAACAACGACATGTCCTTTTACAAGCCCGACCTCACGATCACGGTCCTTGACCCCACGAGGCCCGGCGAGGAGGACAAGTACCACCCGGGCGAGACGAACATAAGGATGGCCCAGGTCGTAGTGATAAACAAAGTGAACGTGGCTCCGAAGGAGGATGTGGACGGGACCGTCGAAGCCGCCAGGCAGCTCAACCCCAAGGCCCATATTGTCCTCACGGAGTCGGTGGAGACGATCGACAAGCCCGAACTGGTGAGGGGCAAGGAAGTTTTGGTGGTGGAGGACGGACCGTCGGTCACCCACGGAGGCATCAGGGAGGCGGTGGGGGCCCGTGCGGCCAAGTTGTACGGAGCTAAGCTGGTGGACCCGCGAAAGTACGCCGTCGGCTCCATCAAGGAGTCCTACACCAAGTTCAAACAGATGGGCTCCGTAATGCCCGCGCTGGGCTACAGCAAGCGACAGCTGAAGGATTTGGAGCGGTCAGTCAATAACGTGCCCTGTGACGCCGTACTGCTCGGCACGCCCGCCAACCTCTCGCTTGTGATCGAGATAAACAAGCCAGTGGCCAGGGTCAAGTTCGAAGCCAAGGACGTCTCGAAGCCCACCCTTCAGGACTTCGTCCTCGAAAGTGCTCGCCACTTCAAAGGTTGAAGGAGGTGACGGGGACTTCCCGTTGCCTGAACAGCACTAGGTAGAACGCATGAAAATAGGGTGCATAAAAACTGAGCACGCGAAAAAAGGATACACGAAAAACCGACGCCAAAGCGGCCGGATCTGGCAGCTGTCGATGCGCAAGGCATCAAGGAAGCCAACAGTGGCTTGCAGATTTCGTTCAGCCAAAGGCCCTTACGTTAGAGCGCCGAACCTTAGAACCAAAGGCGTAGTTCGCCCACTCATCCTAGTAAACTGCCGTCTCGAACGCTTTCAACCAGGAGCGAGGGCATACGTTTAAGAAGATACTTCAGCGAAACCTGCTCGATGTCACAGTCAAGCGTCCTCGAGCGGGTCCTCGAGATTGCCCGCAGGAGGGGATTCTTCTGGCCGGCTTACGAGACGTATGGTGGGTCGGCGGGGCTGTTCGTCTTCGGGGATGCGGGAGTGAAGATGAGGCAGAGGATCGAGTCCATATGGAGAGAAATGATGGTGCGCCCTCACGACTTCTTGGAAATAGACGGCCCGGAGGTCGTCCCCGAGCAGGTGTTGCAGGCTTCTGGTCATGTAGCCAACTTCAAGGACCCCCTGGCGGTGTGCAAATCCTGCCAGAGAAAGTTCAGGGCCGATCACCTCCTCTCGGACAGGGGGATACGGGTGGTCGAGGGAGCGCCCATCCAGCTGATAGCTGAGAAGCTGGCAGGCGTCGACTGCCCCGAATGTGGTAGCCACGAGTGGGATGTCAAGCCCTTCTTGACGATGTTCCAGACTAGCTTGGGGCCCTACAGCGAAGCGCTGGGTTACCTCAGGCCTGAGACAGCGCAGAACATCTTCGTGGAATTCAAGAGGATCTTCGAGGTTGGACGCGAGAAGATGCCCATGGGCGTCGCGCAGGTGGGAAGAGGCTTCAGGAACGAAATATCTCCGAGGCAGTCTCTGGTGCGCATGAGGGAGTTCCATATGGCTGAGTTGGAGCTCTTCTTCGACCCAGACGAACCGTCCTGCGAATTCATCAAGTTGGTCGAGGACGAAGAGCTGAACCTGTTGGCGGAGGAGACTCTTGAGGCGCAGAAGGAAGACGTGACGTCAGTGACGGTGAAGGAAGCGCTGGCGAAGGGGCTGGTCAGGACCGAGTGGCTGGCCTACTTCATGGCGCTCTCCAAGCTCTTCATCGCCAGGCTGGGGGTTCCTCCGGAGAAGCAGAGGTTCAGGGCGAAGCTGAAGGGTGAAAGGGCCCACTACTCCGCCCAGACCTTCGATCACGAAGTCTACATCGAAGGCCTGGGGTGGCTAGAGGTGGCAGGTCACGCCTACAGGACGGACTACGACCTATCTGCCCACATGAAGATGACAGGCGCTGACTACTCGGTTTCTGTCCAGCTTCCGAATCCCAAGAGGGTCGTGAAGAAAGTATGGAGCCTGGACATCGAAGCCGCGAAGAAGAAGTACGGCGACAGCTGGAAGCGGCTCGTCAGGGCCTACTCTGCCCTGAAGGAGGACGACAGGGCGGCCGATCCGCCCGATCAGCTGGGAGGCGTAAAGCTGGACTCGTCAACGATCAGGGTGCAGCTGAAGGAGAAGGTCTTGGCTTCCAAAAAGTTCGTCCCTCATGTAGTCGAGCCCAGCTTCGGGCTGGACAGGATAACTCTGGCGGTGTTAGTCCATGCGTATTCGGCGAAGGACGGGAGGGTGGTCATGAGGATCCCTCGGCAGGTAGCTCCCGCTGACGTCGGGGTCTTCCCCCTGCTCTCCAGGCCTGACATGGTGGCCAAGGCGCAGGAGATTAGGCTGCTGCTTGAGAGCCACGGGCTGGTCACGATTTACGACGAGTCGGCTTCCATAGGCAGGAGGTATGCGCGCATCGATGAGATAGGAGTCCCCCTGGCTGTGACGGTGGATCACGATACTTTGGAAAAGGGCACCGTCACGCTGAGGGACAGGGACACTTGGCTGCAGGATACGGTGAAGGTCGACGATTTGGGGAAGAAGGTGAAGGAGAAGCTGGGCATAACGTAGGCAAGGTTTAATATCCGTTTTAGATATCTATAGCCGATATGATGCGGCTGACCATGCTCCTAGAGAGGGGGCTCTTCAGGGTCTACGTCCTCTGGATGTGCTCGAAGAGGACCATGAGCGGCGACGATTTTGTCAACATAGAGATGGGCCACGGCCATGAGCTGAGCGCTGGCAGGCTGTACCCCGTGCTGGCCGAGCTCGCCGAAGCCGGCTACCTCAAGGCGGAAGACAGGAACGAGCACGGCAGGCTTCATAAATACTATAAAACCACCGAGGATGGGCTCAACAAGCTGGCCGCCATAAAGCGGGACCTTGGCGAACCCATGAGAGAGTTCGTGCTGCAGTGGCTGAGCGAAAGGCCGTAGCCCAAGTTCGAACAGAAAGAGCTTCTGTCTAGGTGCCAAACCTTGGCCAGAGTTGTCGTCAGGGAACAGGAGAAAGGGAGGTCCCCTGCTTCAGAGTTTCTGGGGTTCTTCGGGCCAGCCCTGTTGGTCAGCGTGGCGTACGTCGACCCCGGCAACTTTGGAACCGACATAGCGGCAGGGGCGACGTACGATTACGAACTGCTCTGGGTGGTATGGCTGGCAAGCGGCATGGCCATGCTTCTCCAGTATCTTTCGGGCAAGATAGGCATAGCGACGGGGAAGAGCATGCCGGAGCTGATGAGGGAGCAACTGGGTTCTAGGAAGAAGGCGGTCGCATATTGGCTGGCGTCTGAAGTCTTTGCCATAGCCACGGACCTTGCGGAGTTCCTGGGTGTGGCCTTGGCGCTGAATTTGCTTTTTGGCCTTCCCCTGCTCTGGGCCGCGGCCATCGCCTCCTTCGACGTAATCCTCATCTTCGTCCTCGCTGGCAAGAGGTTCAGGCATATCGAGATCCTGATAGGGGCGTTGGTCTCCATAATCGGTCTGGGATACGTCTTCGAGCTCCTTGTAACCAAGCCCAGCTTGGCGGATGTGGCCTACCACAGCGTCGTGCCTGTACTTACTTCCAAAGCTGCACCGATAATCGTGGGGATAATCGGAGCGACTGTGATGCCCCACGCCCTGGCCGTTCATTCGTGGCTCACCAAGGATAAGCTTAGGACTGGAAAGATCGAAGAGAAGAGGAAGCTGCTGACCTTTCACCTGTGGGATAACGTGCTCAACCTCTCAGTGGCGGGCTTCGTGAACGCATCGATCCTCATCATGGCTGCTGCCGCTTTCTTTGCTACAGGAAGCCCGGTGGCGACGGTGGAGGACGCATATAGGACCCTCACGCCGCTCTTCGGGCTGTACGCCAGCGTGGTCTTCGCCCTAACTTTGCTGGCGTCGGGCCTTTCCTCATCCACCACAGGCGTGCTGGCCGGCCAGGCCCTTATGGAGGGGTTGCTTGGCGCTAAAGTGAATCCGTGGTTGAGAAGGATCGTGGTCAGGGCGATAAACGTCGTCCCCACGTTCATCGCCATATACATCGGCCTCAACCCACTGGATATGCTGGTGTACAGCCAAGTGATTCTCAGCCTGCTCATACCTCTGCCTCTCATTCCCATCATCTACTTTACGAGCAAGAAGTCATTCATGGGGGAGTTCACTAACAGGAAGGTGACTACTTCGGTCGCTGTGCTCTTCGCCATCGTAATACTCTCGTTCAACGCCTACTTGCTCCTGCAGCCCCTGCTGGGAGCCTAGCTCAGGGATTCGGAAAGGCACTAACCGATGAAGATGAAGAGGAGCCAAGCGATGCCTGCTGCGCCGATCGTCGAGAGGAGGTTCACCCCGTTGTTCCCCAAAAGCTTGATCCCCTTGACCCACTTGGTGGCCTTTCCGCAGTGTTCCTTCGTTTCGGTGTAGCTTCCGCAGACGTCGCACCTGTACAGGGTCTGGGCTAGACCTCCGAGGAGGCTATCTATGTTGCAGCCGAGGAAACCGGCAAGGGCGACGACCAGCACGTCGGTCACGCTCGGGGAGATGACGTGCAAGGAGGCGGAAAGGATGGAAATGAACGCAACGGCCAGGGCGGCGGCTCCCTCACCGAGCAGCGTCACCCCTCCGCTTATGCCAGGGTTGACCCTGGACTTTGGCCGGTTGATGAGCAAGGGAGGAGAGCTGCTGAGGAGGCCGATTTCTGTGGCGAAGGTGTCAGCCGTTGAAGAGGCGATGGCCGCGGCGAACATTAGGGCAAGCTGCGCGCCTCTCGCACCACCGAAGCCTAGAGCGAGAAGCGCGGCCACGGCGCTGTTGGCCAGCACGTTCCTGTAGCCCCTCGCGCCTCCCTTCTCCTCGGCGGCGTGAATGGCGGCCTTATATGGGTACCTGTATCTTGTGGCGAAGGAACCTGCGACCAAGAAGGCGATGAGCACAACCACCCACGGCCATCCGGCAGAAAGCGCGATGATTAGGCCTATAAGGTAGCCCGCTATGCTGCCCCACAGGTCCGTGGCGCGGAGGCGGTACGAGAGAGCCGTTATTGCGAGGAGGATCGCTGCCCCTGCCGCGTCCACGAGAAGCTCCTGCACGGCAAAGTGGGCGATTACGTCTTCGTTTAAGCCTTTGCCCTTCCCAAGGCTGCCAGCTTCTGCACGAGCTGAGCTTCGGTGGCGCCGGATGTGAGAGCCAGTATGATCTTCTCCTTGTTAGCCAGCTCCACGGCGAGGGGGTCCAGATGCGTGAGGCCGTGAATGACGACCATCCTGGGCTTCAGCTGTGACACCCTGATGGCCACCAGGGGGCTGCGACCAAGCCCCACCTGGGTGAATACCACGGCCCTCTCGGTGCTCCTGCCGTAAATCCTGTAGAACTCCACGCCCGATAGGGAATAGATCGTCCTTATGCTGTCAAGGACCGTGTAGCCGAAGATCAGGCGGTCCATCTGGTCCTTTCCCGTGAGAACTTGGCCCGACAGGGCGTCGACGACGGATTGGGCCCTGACGGGTTCTTCGTATTCCCCTATTCCCAGGATAGCGCCCGTATCCATCTGCGCCGGCTTGCTTGCCAGCACGCGCGCCCCCTCCCTGTCCAGAGAGGTAAGGGAGTCGACGAACTTCTTCAAGAATAGGGCGCCGGGGGAGCGCCTCCTGCCGTTTTCGTAATCGCTGAGGACGGACGGGGAAACCCCCATTCGCCTGGCCAAGTTGGCCTGACTTACGTGCGCCTTTTCCCGCCAGAGCTTCATGGACCGACCGGGGTTGGGGCTGATCGCCAGCTCACCAGCGATGCTCACCAAGAGCTCGTCAGGGGCCTCTGATTCTGGCATGGTCAATGCGACGGGAGACGCCCTTTCTTGTATATATCATTTGCTATATGACAATACGACAAATAAAGGACCGGGACCCGGTCAGATCACGTGACTGTGACCAAGACCGAGTCCACGAATGGGTACAAGCTTGAGACGACTTCGTAGCCTGCGGCCGTACGTTGCCATACCGTCAGGTCAGGGATGTTGGCGTAGAACAGTACCACAGCCACATAAGTGCCAAGCGAAGCATCGGTGGACACATCCAGCATGAGGGGTATGGAGCTAGTGAAGACTCCCGCGTTGGGGGTGAAGCCACTGGTGTAGTTATAGCTGGCTGGAGATATGACCAGTGAAGGCGACGAAGTGGTGCCGACCACCTCCACGCTGGGCGTGGAGCCAGCGGCGATCAACGAGTAGGGGACCCTTATGCTCGTCGACAGCGGCACCGAAGCTCCCGCATGGACGCTCAGCGTAGAAGGCAGTCTCAGCGGAGCTCGCAGCGCCCTCACTGTGCCCACTACCTGCTCGTTCAGGTAGTTGCCTCCGTGCAGGACCTCGTGAATCATGATGGTGAAGTAACCAGCGCGGTTGGCCCTCTTGAGCGAACTCAACGAACCATATGTGTAGTCGGCGGGCGCGAAGAGCACGACTTTGTTCTGCGGGGCGCTGGCTGAGCCTGTTCCGTACCAGCCAAAGACGCCCGAGCCCATATAGTTGATAAGGCTGTAGGATGTGAACTCGCCGTCAGGTCCCACCACGAATGCGGCGAGTGAAGAGTTGTTGTCCTGCCACGTGAAGTCCACTTCGAGGGCGAACGTGGTAGGGTCATCGAGGAAGACGGTGTAGACGCGCCAGTCTCCCGATTCGGCACGCCACGCCCAATCGAAGCTGCCCCTTACGACGCCCAGGTCGTACATGGCCGCGTCGCCGCTGGGTGTCGGCGTGATGGTCTGGAAGGTCGTGGAGACCCTATTTGTGATCACATAAGAGAAGGGGACCATCTGGACCGAGGTGCCTCCCGAGCCCGTTGTCCTGACGAGGAGGAAGCCCTCTCTCGGTCCCGGCAGGTCCGTGGGGCTGGTGGTGACTACTACCGTAACGGGCAGAGTGCTGCCTGCTGAGATGGGGTAGGTCCTGGGGTTGACAAAGATGCTGGGGTCTATCGCTCTCTTATAGTTCACCATGCTGTACTGGAACGTGACCGGAACGGCCGGCCCAAAGGCCCTGATGCGAATCATCACCTGGTGGCCGGACGGGACGTCCTTTGCCAGGTTGGCCACGTAGACTTCAAGGTGAGTTCCGCTTTGATAGGAATAGTCGATAAGGTTCCTCTCCGACGTCTGCACTATGCCGTCGTGATTTGCGTCAAGCCAGTCGTAGACGTACAGATAGTAGAAGAATTCGTTGGAGTAGGAACCCGACGGGTCGAAGCTGCTGAAGGGGACGCTTACGCTGAACCTCGTAAGGTCCACACCCTGGAACTGCGACGGGTCGTAGTAGAGGTAGAAGGACGGACCCGAGGAGGAGGCCGTCATGGTGATGGTCGACGTCGTGTCAAGTAGCTTGACGTAAGTGTAAGGCGTGATAGTGGTCGTTACGGGGGCACTGTCGGTGTTCTTGATGTTGAGCAGGAAAGAGGTGGCGTATCCTGCGGTGACCCTTCCACCGTAGCCTATGCCTGAACCTTGACCGTTCCAGTATGAACCCAAGTTGGTGGCTTGGTGAGGTATGACACTGGCGAAGAACAGGTAGAAGTAGTTCTGAATGAGATCGTCCCACTGAAGCTCGAAGGAATCTGCATAGATGCCGGAGAGAGCCGAGTAGCTAGTGCTGAAGCTGAGTTGGGGGGTAGGAGCGGCCGTCTGGGGAGAACCAGCTAGGCGCAGGGCTGCTGTCACTGCTTTCAGCGCGTTGACGCGGCCCGCACCTTGCTGGAACGGTTCGTTGCCCA
>Ga0272448_1004942_pt1 | contig 14914 bp, 11 predicted proteins | sample YNPCB0191_FD_202220 | JGI IMG/M metagenome (GOLD analysis project Ga0272448, IMG submission 202220) | Hot spring sediment microbial communities from Yellowstone National Park, WY, United States - YNP-CB-019-1 | ecosystem: Environmental > Aquatic > Thermal springs > Hot (42-90C) > Sediment...
GATAACCGCTAAATTCGTTAATGGCCATGTTTGGATCTCAGTCCATGGATTTGGGAACGTCGGAGCAGCAATAGCATCTGCGTTCCTTAGAAGAGGTTGTAAAGTCATCGCTCAAGACGTAAAAGAGGAAGTAATTCAAGCAATAAACAATGGGAAATGGCGAACATTAGAAGACTCAGATATTACAAAAACCATTAAACAAGCATATTCAGATAAAAGAATTGTTGCAACAGAAAGTTACGAAGAATCCGTTAAGAAGTCGAGTTTCCACATCATCACAGTCCCATTTTCAACCAAAAGGCTTGGAAAGGACTGCCCTGCGGACATAGGCCTAATAGTCGATGTCTCCAGAAATATTGGAAAGTTCTTAGAAGTAGGAGACGCGGTTTCTATTGAGACAACTCTACCACCTGGAACGACTGAAAACACGTTAAAGCCAAAAATAGAGGAGGAAAGCGGACTTGAAGCAGGAAAAGATTTCGCCCTAATCTATAGCCCAGAGAGAATCCTTGTTGGGAGGGCGTTAGAGGACATTGAGTCTAGGTATCCGAAGATAGTTTCTGGTTACGGTAAAATAAGTTTAAGAGTTGGGCAAGCGCTCTACTCCATAGTGGCGCAAAAAGGTGTGATCACCCTCTCTTCGATAAAGGCAGCGGAAGCCGAGAAGGTCTTTGAAGGGATCTATCGCGACGTAAACATCGCGCTCGCTAATGAACTCGCAGATTACTGTGAAGAAGAAGGGTTAGACTATTGGGAGATCATGAACGCCGCAAACAGCCAACCATATAGTCACCTACATAAACCTGGCATAGGGGTTGGTGGAGCATGCATCCCAGTATACCCCTACTTTATTCTCAAAGGTAGGGAGAGAACGCTCAGGCTGGTCCATACCGCGAGAAAGGTAAATGAACGAAAGCCAATAGAGGTCGCTGATAAGGCGTTGAACGAATTCAGAGAGAAGTATGGGGATGTGAGGGGGTGTAAAGTAGCTGTCCTAGGGCTTTCATTCAGAGGGAATGTCGCGGACAGCAGACTCTCTCCAACCATAGACCTTGTAAAACATCTTTTGAAGCGTGGATGTGAGGTGGTTGTGCACGACCCCTTCTCCTACAAAGAAAGCAGCCTACCAAGGAAAGCAACATTCACAAATGACTTATTTAAAGCGTTGAAGGATGCGAACATAGTGATCACTGCAACAGATCACAGTAAATACAACAATTTAACCCCAAAAAAGATTAGAAAATATTCATCAGACAAGTTATTGATAATAGACCCAAAGAACATATTACCAAAAAGCAAATAGCTGGATAAATTCATCCAACGTGAACATTTGTAAAATAAAGTTTAATAGTAAATACTGGAAAGCTCACCGAGATGAGAAAAGGAAGGCGCATCGTAGTAGTGAAGATCGGCACATCGGTCCTCTCAGAAGATGGGGGAATCAGCGAAAAGGCAATAAAGAACATCGCATATCAGATATCAGAATTACATGGAAAGGAACAATCATTTATTTTGGTTTCCTCCGGCGCCATCCTGTCAGGCATCACAATCCTAGGGTTAAACACAACACCTCATAAACTAAGTTTAACAGATAAGCAGGTCTGTGCGTCAATTGGGCAACCATACCTAATGAGCCTTTACGAGAAATATTTCAAAGAGAAAGGGGTTATCACTGCCCAGATACTCTTCACCGAAGAGGATCTAGCAAACCAGATCGCCTACAAAAATGTCTGGAGGACCTTGAACGCCCTGCTAAAACGCGGTGTTATCCCAATAATTAATGAGAATGATGCGGTTTCTGTGAAGGAACTTCTACCTGTGAACCCCTATGTCCCAGACGATGTGAGGTTTGGAGATAACGACAGGCTTTCTGCTATAATAGCTTCAAAGCTAAGAAGTCACCTCTTAATAATGTTAAGCGATGTAGATGGATATTTTGAAGTGTCCGAAGACGGATCAAAGAGGTTAGTTAAAAGGATAGAAGTCCTAAATAGCGATATAATGAGGTTCGCTCAGGGAAAAGGAAAGCTTGGCAGAGGCGGCATGAAAACTAAACTCCAAGCAGCTAAGATAGTTGCTGAAACAGGGATTGAAGTCGTCATCGCAAATGGCACAAAATACGGCATAATAAAGGACATACTAGCTGGAAAGGATGTTGGAACGAGGATAACACCAGTTTCAAAAAAGAACACTAAATAGCACCTTATTTAAAACAATAAATTAAGACAGGTTCTGAATTTTTATATAAAGCAATCCATGAAAACTTCACTCAAATACCTAGTCTTTCAGCAACATACCCAAGCCCTAGCTTTAGTAATTCTTCCTTTTTCTGCCTGCCATCCTCTCGACTCCAACCATGAAGTTCGTAATACTCGTCTAACATTTGATTATACCTATTCCAATCCAGTTTTTGGCCTTTCCATTTTCCGCTTTTTACAGGCTCAAGAAAGGCTCTCATAGGCGGAAGATCGTCGACGCGCGTGAAGTTTGCGTGTAAGGTATTGAATGCTTTTTCGATTTCATGAATTTGCCACCCTATTCTTAGAAGTTCATCAGGACTTTTGCTCTCACCAGTTACAGCTTTGTAAAGTTCTGCATAATCTTCAGGCCCAAGTAAGTCAACACTACGCCAATACGTTGCGAGATAGCAAATCCCAAGAGCATCAGTCAAAGCCTTAAAATTTTCATACCAAAAGACCAACTTGGCTTTGCCTTCATATACACATTGAAATGACGCAGTAGGAACGCCCCATATTCTATAAGAAACTTCAGGAGGATATGCTCCAGTTTCAGTTGTTGGTGAACCATCAAGATGTCTTGCTCCTCTAACAGAAGTGGTGTGCCCAAGACCATACGCTATTGAGGTTCTAATTGAATCTATTATTCCATGCCCTTTGACTTGCATTGCGTAATAACCTGATCCCTTTCCAATTTTTGCAATGGCACTTTTGAATCCATCAGCAAGTATTGAACCAAACTCTCTTCTATGAGCCAATTGATATAGAAGTTCGATTAACGCATCAGAATTGCCCCATCTAAGTTCTAATCCACCAGTATCATGTACGTCAATCAATTTGTTTTCGAAAAGTTCAAATGCCCAAGAAATTATTGTCGCAGAATTTTCGATATCTATTCCTTGGGCATTAACGATCGCATTTATTTTTATCAGTGCCTCAGGATCATCTATATCCAATCTAGTTCCAAAACCAGATCCAATATCTCCTTGAAAACCTATACTTATCGTACCTGAATACTTACCTGTCTCAATTTCTAGGTAATGTATACAAGGCATAGGGCAGTCTTCACACGGAAGAACCTTCTTCCTGTATCTCAATATTTTGTCATAGGATATCTTGGATAGCTTGTCTTCATCCCAATGGTCATCTTGATAGTTTCTTACTGGGAGAACGCATCCCTCTTGGAGTGGACCAAGGGTTCTCCAATAAGTCCCCATGTCTTTGTGTCTTTCAAATGTACGTTTCTCGTAGTCTGCCACCTTTTCTAACATTTTCTTGGAGAAACCTTCCAGACGAACAGGATCTGCGACATGAACCTTCTGGTCGCCACAAACAGCTATTCCTTTCAATTTTTTAGAACCCATAACAGATCCAAGTGCACATCCTGCTGCAGCATGACCGCTATCTATAATTATTGCAGAGGCAAAGGTCAGGTTTTCTCCTGCGGGACCTATAGAGGCTATACTTACATCTATGTTTCCAAGGTCATTCTTTATTATTTTTTCTGTTTCTACAGTGGTTTTCCTCCACATATGTGAGGCGTTTTTGATTTGTAAATCGCCATTGATGATTGTAACTAGTACGGGTTCTTGGGATTTCCCTGAAATTATTAATGCGTCATATCCACATTTTTTAAGTTGCGTTGCAAAATTTCCTCCGGCGTTTGAATAACCTATTCCAAAGGTGTTAGCATTCTTTCCACTGATGTTTATTCTTACCGCTAAGGGAGAACCAGTAGCAACAAGCAAACCTGAAGAGAAAACTAGAAGGCTTTCTGGATCATATGGATGGGTAGTTCGTTCTAATTCATCAAAAAGGATCTGGCTTGCCAGACCCCGACCACCTATAAACTTTGAATAATTTTCTGTTTCTGCGATAGTTATTTTCTTCTTTGATAGATCTAATCTACAAATTTTCCCAGCCAACCCGAGAATCATTAAGTCATTAAACCTACTTGATTACTTTTTCAACGATGGCCTTGAATTCACTATCATTCAGAGTCCTTCTCTCCTTTTCCCAGATTCGCTTAATCATACCCATTATTTCAATAACTTGTTCATCAGTTGCAGTTTTCCCTATTTCATTAAGTCGTATTCTTATCCCTTGGGGTCCTGTCCTCCCACTTAGCACTATACGATATTTATTGCCTATGAATTCGGGGAGAAATGGAGCTCTTTGACTCCTATTTTCATCTATTCTGGTATCTGAATCGTAACCAAAAGCTAGTTCACCGCTAATCGGTCTATATGGACTGATCGTCCAATTTCCAATTTCTCTTATAGTTTTCGTGGTTTCATAGACTTTCCCATATTTGACACCCAAGTCTAAATCGTACAAGATTCTTAAACTAGTTATCAAATCTTCTGTCGCAGGCATCTTCCCTATACCATTAATAGTAGTTTGAACAATTTCAGCACCTGCACCAATGCCTGCCAGACAATTCGCAAAGGCAAGCCCGAAGTCATCATGCATATGCAGTTCTATAGGAGATTTGACCCATTTTTTAATTAGTTTTACCATATGTGCTATGCCTGCGGGGGATCCAACACCTAATGTGTCGACGATGCTGACAGAGTCTACTTTCGCCTCTTCCACAGCGGCCTTTAACAGTTTTCTCAGGTACATTGGTTCCGCTCTTGTGGTATCGTATTCGAAGAAGTTGACTAACAAACCATGTTTTTTTGCATAAATAGACATGGCAACTGACTTTTCTAACATTTTTTCAGGAGTCCAACCTGGGAGATACTTCCTTATCAAGTACTCAGATGAAGGAAAGTTGCAAATTATTCCAGAAATTCCAGCCTTTAAAGCAATATCAACCGCTTTCCATTCATCCCACAAGAAGGAAGAGGTAGGAGTCATTGCAAATGTTTTAGCTTTAATTCCTGAATTAACAATCGCTTTGAGCTCTGGAAGCGCTTCATCAGTTGTTAACCCTATTTCTAAACGGCCTATCCCCAAGTCGTCAAGGGCTTGTGCAATCTTCAATTTTTGTTCGACGTTAAGAAGCAGTGACCTAGCGGGGTCGCTTATTCCATCGCGCAGTGTTGTATCAAGTAGCCCAACTTTCTTGGGGATTTTAGCTAATGCTTCTTTGTCAAAATTATATGGGCTTACACTCCACATTTCTTTGTCCCAAGGTTTTGAACTTTTCACCATTCCATGTACACCTTTAATTTATATCGCTATAGTTGCCAGAGGTCTCGGCTAGTAGTTGTGAACAGTTCGTATCCGTTCTTTGTTACAACGAGTGTATCTTCTAGTTGTAATCCGCCTAGACCCAATTCAAAGTAGTTGGGTTCTAGGTTGAATACCATTCCTTCTTCGAGTACTGTCTCGTCGTTAAAGGCTATTATTGGTTGATCATATGTGGGAGCTATACCGAGAGCATGTCCTGTCATATGTCTTCTGTAATGGGGTATTCCTGCTTCTCTAACTGCTTTGACACAAACTTCATATATATCACAGGCTTTCACTCCAGGTCTTATTGCTGCCAGTTCAGCGTTCTCGCCAGCTAAGATCGCTTTGTAGTAGGGTTTCAGTTTGGAATCCTTTGGTGTACCCAGAACTGCGGTTCTCCCCATGTGGAAATAGTAGTTTTTCCAACTTATGCTAGGGTTGAACCTTAGCATATCACCTTTTTCGATTTTAGCTGAATGGTCTAATCCAGCGCATGTTGTAGGACCAACACTTCTATGACCTACGGCTACAATCAAGTTGTAGTTAACACCAGCACCTTCAGATACAACAGCTCTTTTGAATTCGTTAAGGATTTCTTGTTCTGTAACACCCTCCTTTACGATTTCGCACGCAGCCTTTATCCCTCTTTCAACAATGGGAGTACCTTTTCTAAATAACTCGAGTTCGTATGGTGTCTTAATCATTCTTGCATAGTTGAATATTTTGTCGGCGAACTTAAATTTTGCAAGTGGTAGCTTTTTTTGTAAAGACTGGAAACCGCTTACAGTGATACCTTTCTCCTCAATACCTATAGTGCCCTTCTCCAGACCACGTTCTTTAAGACCTTCAACTATTTTTTCCCATACACCTGGAACACCTTCTATCCCTCCACGTTGCAATTTCCACCAGTTTTCAACTTCTTTCTGGATAGGTGCAACTTGCTCCCTCATCTTCTGTTCAAGTGGAATCAACTTGTTCTCTGGAAAGTATTCAAAAAAGAAGGTTCCACAGTACTTAGCATCCTTTATCCATGAGTTGGAGTCAACGAATTTATCGACATAAGCTACCCAAGTTACGACAAACGGGTCAATATTCTTTTCCCTTGGAAGAACAGCTCCACCTTGAAGTGGTGCGTCAGAAACATATAGTATGTTCTCTGGTGTTGTAGCTACAACAGCTTCAACACCTTCTTTTTCCATCGCCTCCATTATCCGCTTTTTATTTAAAAATTGTGGCATTATATCCCCATCTTAAATAGTTGAATAGCTTATTTAACTATTTGGTTAAAGCTCATATAGTAATTTAGTAGTATTTCGCGCACGATACATAATGGTCCCTTTTAACTTCTAACATACGTAACTCTTCTCTGAGACATCTTTCGCCAATCTTCTCTGGGCACCTATCAAAGAAAGGGCAACCTTGAGTTGCATCTGTTTGTCTAGCACTGGTATCAGGAAGAGGTTTTGCCTTCGGAAGGAGAGCTAACTCTTCGTCAAATATAACAGGTAATGAGGATAAGAGGGTCTGGGTATATGGATGTAGGGGATCATTGAAAACATTATCTGTTGTAGACCTTTCCACTAGTCTGCCGTGATACATCACTATTGTATTGTCTGTAACGTTACGAACTACAGATAAGTCATGGGTTATCAAAATGTATGTGAGTTTAAGCTTCTTCTGTAAATCAGCAAGCAAAGTCAATATCTTAGCTTGCACGGAAACGTCGAGAGAAGAGGTTGGTTCGTCTAAGACAACGACATCTGGATTAAGAGCTAAAGCTCGAGCAATTGACACTCTTTGCTTTTCTCCTCCACTTAGATTTGCCGGTCGTCTATACAAATAATCTTCTGAAAGCTCAACGTTATTTAAAAGCTCCTTTGCTCTAGCAAGTCGTTCCTTTTTTGTCCCAACACCATGGATATCAAGAGGCGCTGTGATGATTGATCTTACATCTCTTCTAGGATTCAAAGACGAAGCGGGATCTTGGAAGACCATCTGCATCCTTCTCCGCACCTTCTTTAGCTCGTAGCCCTTTAACTTAGATATCTCAACTCCATCAAGCCAGATCTCCCCCTCTGTCGGGTCGTAAAGACGCATTATCGTCTTTCCTAGAGTAGTTTTCCCTGAGCCAGATTCTCCGACTACGCCGAGATTTTTTCCTCTTTCTATAGTGAAGCTAACATCGTCAACCGCTTTTATTACCCCAGATGCGGTGCCCAATACCCCTTTTTTAAGGAAGAAATACTTTTTCAAATTCTTGACTTCAACGATATTGTAGGTCAATTCATTCCATCTACCTCCTATTGTATAGGTGACAAGCCACTAAATGGTTACCTTCTAAATTGACAAGTTTTGGTTTTTCTAACTTACAGATATCCATTACTCTATCACATCTTGTGTTAAATCGACAACCTCTTGGAGGGTTGATGTAACTTGGCACTCTTCCCCTTATACTAATCATTTCTTTCTGTATGAGGGTAGGGATAGCCTTTTTCAAACCTATTGTGTAAGGATGTAGCGGTTCAGCAAAGATCTTATCTGAATCGCAGACCTCAACTACATTTCCAGCGTACATTACAAGTATCCTTTGAGATATTCTTCTCGCGACAGCTAGATTATGAGTTATAAATATTACACTTAACCCAAGGTCTCTTATCTTCTGTTCCAACAAGTCTAGGATAACTTTGGAGATCGTCACATCAAGGCTTGTGCCAGGTTCGTCTGCTACAAGAAGCGATGGGTTCCCCAATAGAGCCATCGCTATACAGACACGCTGAGCCATTCCTCCACTAATCTGAAACGGGTAACTTCTCATAACACGTTCTGCTGGTTTTAATGCAACGTCTTCTAATATTTTAATCGCCTTATCATATGCTTTTTTTTCCTTTTTGAGTTTCTTTCTTCTTATATAATATGGTAAAAGGGCTATTTCTGGCTGATCTTGTAGACAAATCAAGTCCATCAACTGTTCACCTACGGTCAATAAAGGATTAAGAGAAACCATAGGATTCTGAGGAATCATAGAGAGTTCTTTACCTCTGTAACTCCTCCAGTCGTGCTCTGAAAGCTTCAATAAGTCCACACCCTTGTATAACACTTCCCCACCTACTACCTCCGCGTTAGAGGGAAGAACTCCTAATATTGCCTTCGCAGTTAGACTTTTTCCACAACCGGTTTCACCGACCAAGGCGATTACCTCTTTCTTATTCAAGTTAAAACATACGTCATCGATTATTTCAGCCAACCCTTCAAAAGACTTAATATGTATCTTTAGATTTCTAACATCCAGAAGGGGCCCATCTACATCAGTGCTCATTTCAGGCATTACATTTCCTCGACTCCTATAACATTCCTAAGGCCGTCGCCAACAACGTTAAAAGCTAATACAGCCAAGAAGATGACCACGCCAGGGAATATGGAAACCCACCATATATCAGGAAGATGCATTCGTCCTTCTCCTGCTATTGTCCCCCATTCAGGTGTCGGAGGTTGCGCACCTAATCCCAGAAAACCTAGCGTTGCGAGTAAGAGTATTGCATAACCTAAATCAGTAGTTATTTTAACAATATAAGGGATAAACGCATTAGGAAGGACTTCCCTTGTTGCTATATACCACTTGCTCGCACCTATCGATTCTGCAGCTTCAATGTAACTTTCCTCTTTAATGTGCCAAACCTCAGCTCTTATGAATCTCGCATGCCATGGCCAAGCACAAAAAGCTATTGCTATAGCACTGTTAATCAAGGAGGGACCTAAGATAGCAGATACAGCCAAAGCAAATACTATCGATGGAATAGCGATCCAGACGTCCGCTATTCTCATAATTATAGAATCGATTTTTCCTCCTAGCATTCCGGCGATTAGACCTAGTGGCATGCCAGATGCCACAGAAATAAATACTACAACAAATGCGGTTGGAAGAGATATTCTAGTCCCTATTATGACCCTACTTAATACATCTCTACCTGCTTCATCTGTTCCAAAGAGATGTTCCAAACTTGGTGGTTGGAAACGACGTTCAAAATGGGATGTCTCAGCATCTTCTGGATAAGGTGCTAATTGATATGCAAATATCGCTACGAAGAAGAGAGACATCAGTATGAATAATCCAACTACAGCGAGTCTGTTCTTTCGAAACAGATAAAATGACCCTTTTATTTCCTTGATCAAACTTTCATTCGGATTCTTTTTTGTGTTCATTGGGATAGATTTTTTCACCTTTAATCAGCCTTTTCTGAAAATCTTATTCTAGGATCAATTCTAGTATGCAAAAAATCAACTAAGAAATTGCATATAATAAAGTATATTGAAGCAAGCAAAGCGACACCCTGGATCAGGTTTATATCTTTACCTATCATCGCTTGAACACCTAACCAACCATTTCCCGGGAAAACAAAGATAGTCTCAATAACAAAAGAACCACCTAACATATTTGCAAACTGGAGACCTGCTATAGTCAAAGCAGGACTAACAACATTTGGAAAGAGATATCGCCATTTAAGCAGGCTATTAGGTAGGCCGTTTACCTTTAATGTGGCAACGTAGCTCTTGCCTTTCTCCTTAATGGTGTTTGCCCTTACTAGTCTCATAATAGTAGCCATTGGAGCGAAAGCCAGCGTAAAAGCAGGTAGAATTAGACATCGAAGTGCACTTAAAAATGCACTTAGGTTTCCCGCTAGAAGACTGTCTATCAACATTAACCCAGTGACCCGAGGAACCACAAACATACTCTCTATTCTTCCTGTTACAGGAAGAAGACCAAGTTGACTTGCAACTGTTACTTGGAGCAAGATCGCGACTAGGAATGATGGAGAAGACAAACCACTTATAGAGAAGAAACTTAGAGCGTTATCAACCTTCTCATTGTTAGTCAAACCGGCTGTAACGCCTAAGAGAATGCCCAAGGACAAAGCTATAACCATTGATACTATAGTAAGCTCAAAGGTTGCAGGAAAATAATAAAGCAAATCTGTCATTGCATCACGGAGCGTAATACCTGACAATCCTAACTTACCACTAAATATGTTCGTCAGAAAGATTAAATATTGTTCCGGTAAACTCTTGTCAAAACCCATTTCACTCCTGAACCTCTCAACCTGTTCCCTGGTCGCACTTTCACCTAGAGCAGCATAAGCCGGATCACCAGGGATTAATCTCACGAGAAAGAAAATAATGACTGTAACAGAAAAAAAAGTAAGGGCTATTTCAAGCCCTTTTCTCAGGATGTACCTCTTCAGCGCCATGATTTTTCCTACAATTGTGTAACTTAGTGCGGCTCTATTGTGAAGTTAGGGATCCACAGATATTCTCCTAGAGTACTTCTAAACGTGAAACCTTTCACCCAAGACTGTCGAGCTATGACGCAGTAGGGGTTTGACAGCCAAACCATTGGTGCATCGGCCACTATCTTCTCTTGAATTGTTGCATAGAGCTGTAAAAGTTTGTTAGTATCGGTTTCTGCACGAGACTGCTCTAGGAGGGTATTAACTTCGGGATTATCGTACCAAGCTTGACCACTCCAGGTGCCCCATGTGCTCTTATGGAAGACACTATAGAGATACGCATCTGGACTTGGGAACTTGACAGTATTACCCCACCAGAGTAGCGGTGGCGCAGCTTGTGGACCCTGCCCAAAGGAACCAATGAGCTTTGTCCAAGTAGTCATTTCTATCTCGATATTCAAACCTATAGCCTTTAGGTACTCAGAGACAAAAAGCATTGTGAGCTTGGTCTTGTCGTTATGGACAGGAACCACTATCGGTTCAGCAAGTTCTTGAGCGGAATACTTCGATAATGCAAGTTCCTCCTTTGCCTTGTTTACGTCGTAGTGGTATTGGAATACGTTAGGATTGTGACCCCAAAGACCTATAGGCACAGGGCCTTTTGCCTGCTGCCCGTTCCATTCTATTATAGTGTTGTACTTATCGTAGTCAATAGCCCAAGACACAGCCTTTCTCACATGTATATCGTCAAATGGTTTCCGCTGATTGTTCATCGTAAGTACCCTTTCTTGAATCCATGGATGTCTTTCTAGAACGATGTTCCCCTTACCTTCAAGGGCTTTATAGGCGTCTGTACCCATCCATCCATCATCAAGGTCCGCTTTACCTGAGAGTAGCAGCGTCTTCATGGTTGCCACTTCTATGACGGGCATAAAGTGGAATTCTGTTACACGATTCCCGGCACCCCAGCCCCTCCAATAATCATCGAACTTTACTAATATTGTCTCTTCGCGTGGTCTCCACTCCTTTAGTTTATATGGTCCTGAACCTGCGTCATTTAAATGCAGCCAATCATGACCTTGTGGGCCATCGTTAATGTGGGGTTCGACCAACTTTCTGTTTAGTACTGCAAATCTACAGAGGGATGCAGGCAACGCCGTGTAAGGCTTCTTAAGATTGAATTCCACAGTGTATTTATCTAACGCTTTAGTCATTCCTGGATCGATGTAACCTGTATAAAGAAATGAGAAACCGTTTCCGTATTGGAGATACCTATCAAATGACCAAGCAACATCATCTGCAGTTAATTCTGTACCGTCATGGAACTTGACACCTTTCTGTAATTGCATGGTGTATTTAAGCCCATCTGGAGAAACAGTATAAGTTGTGACAAGGTCACCTTCAGGCATCTCCACCCCATCCTTTATAGTTGGTCTAAATAACCGGTCATACAGATTGATTGACATAGAGAAATCCCCACCTGCACCACTACTAAAGTGGGGGTCGAGGGAGGTTAATTCCTCGGTTGCAATATGGGTCAGTACTATCTTTGATGGTGGAGGTGGTGTTGCAGTAATTGTAGTGGTTGCGGTAGAGGTAGCAGTTGTTGTGGCGGTTGAGGTCGCTGTAGTTGTACCAGTTGTAGTACTGGTCGTTGTAACAGTTGTGGTAGCTGTTGGTCCTTGTGTTAAAAGATAGACTCCTCCACCAACAATAACCGCTGTTCCTGCAATTCCAGCAGCATAAGTTATAAATCTCCTTCTGTCCACTTTTTTACTTTCTGACATTATTAATAATTTGAATTACAACAGTATTTAAAGGTTTTGTATACGATATATATATATACTTTTATATCAAAATTCGAATTAGTTTATAATCTAGTGTTAGCCCCAAAGTATTTTAGAATCAATTAATAAATCTATTAAAGAATCTGAAGAGGGGCAGGAGAGATATTTTACTTTCTGACCAAAAAATTAATCGTACCCAGAACCCTTTAGAACTTTCTTTAAAATGCAAGCTAGTTCTTTTTCATCGTTATCAACCATGTAAGCTACGTTAACAATGAAACTATTTGGCTCAGATCGCACGTGACCACGAACCATACCATGAGGGTCGTAGAACACTTCCACCCTGGGGTCACCGTCTAGTAACTCCTTAACAATGCAAGCGGTTTGAGACCCACTTTTTTTTAGCAGGACCACTTTAAATCCAACCATTATTGCACTTGTTGGCACATCAATCAGATCAATATTAGGAATAGTGGAGAGACAATCCATTAAATAACTTTTCTTATCCAGTGCTTTCTTTAACCTTAATCTATGATCCATTTCTTTCCAATTTTTTAAAGCAGTCACAAGGGCAACAATGGTGTGCCTATCTAATTTATACCCCCTCCCAAGTGGCCTATACAAATTTGAGGGATGTTCAAACCCTACAAAGCTATGGAGGGCAATAGTCTTTATTAAATTCTCTTTCCCAATGACATAGCCTGTGCCTTGTGGAGCCCCAACATATTTTCCACCATAACAGATTAAATCAACACCAATTTTAAAATAATCCTTATAGCCTTCGTCGGGATATACCTGTTCTGAGACCCATATTTTTGAGCCATATATGTTACCTGGAGCATCTACTATTACTGGAATACTATGACTTTTCGCGATTTCTATTGTTTCTTCTATCGGTATTGCGCCCTTACCACCGGGTGCAAGATACACAATAGCAGCCGTTCTTGATGTTATTGCTGATTCAAGCTGTCTGGGACTACAGTTTGATGTATTTCCAATACAAACCATCTTCGCTCCAGAGACTGTGATAGCTCTATCATACTTGTATCTTTGGCATTCTTGGAGAATGACCTGATTTCGTTCTAAATCAGATACATCAGGCAATTTTTTCATTTCCGCTGGATCGTCACCTACCATGCACGCTGCAACAGATAATACAAGAGCAGAGAAAGCGCCTGAAGTGATATATGCTGCTTCTGCTCCAGTTAAGTCTGCAATGACTTTGCCAGCTCTTTCTTCCAATTCCCACATTTCAACGTAACAAGAATTTGCATCTATCATCGCATCTATGACTTCTTGAGTTAGGGTTGAGCCACCTATCCGTGTCCAAGCTCCGATCGCATTTATAACACGTTTGACACCCAGCTCTTTGTAGATTTTCAATCCTTTTACCTTCGACTTTATTTACGTAATTTAACTTCTGGATTGACCGCATGTAAAGGCGGTAGCCCTTTTATATGCCTTATTATCTCCTCTACTGTTCTTTTACGCTGTTCTATTACAGACTCGTCAGAGTAATATGCTATATGAGGGGTCAATATAACATTTTCTAACTTAAGAATAGGATTCTCCGGCTTAGGAGGTTCTACCTCCAATACATCTAATGCGGCACCTGCGATCCAACCTTCAGATAGAGCTCTGCAAAGCATTGGTTCATCTATTATTGGTCCTCTCGATACATTGACTAGGAACGCTGTCTTTTTCATAGCTCTTAATTCCTTTTCACCAATTAAGTGCCTTGTGTCTGCAGATAGGGCCACATGTATAGATACTATATCTGAATGTCTAAGTAGTTCTGTTAGGGAAACTTTCATATCTACGTCCGATACGGTTTCGGGTTTAACAAAAGGATCATAAGCGATAATGTTAAATCCAAATGCTCTAAGTCTTTGTGCAGCAGCCCTGCCTGTCCTACCAAACCCAATTATTCCAGCGGTTAACCCCCTGATCCTTGGCACAGGCTTTGCCCATTTGTTCATCCTACTCTCCCAAATTCCCGACTTAACCATTTTATCTGCTTGGGGGATTCTCCTGATAAGAGACAAGATTAAAGCTACAGCATGATCAGCAACTTGGTCTGTTATAAGATCAGGGACATGAGTTACAAGCACACCATTATCAGTAGCGGCCTTGATGTCAACAGTGTCAAAGCCAACTCCTATGATCGACACCATTCTAAGATTATGTAACGTCTCGAAAACCTCCCTTGTAAATGGCTGCTCTGAAGCAATTACAGCATAAGCGTCTTTGGCAGATTCAATTACTTCTTTGGTTGTTCTACCAGAGCCTTGAACTAACGTGCACCCGTTCTTTTCTAGAATACTCCGCTCCAGATCGATGTTTTCACGCGGAATAAGGTTTACGACTTTATAACCTCCTTTTTCTAATGACATAATATGTATCATCAGTTAAGCAATATATTAGTTTATAAGTTTTTTTTATCAAACATAATGCATGTGACTCATTTTAGACTGTTACCAACAAGGTA
>Ga0272448_1004943_pt1 | contig 14912 bp, 10 predicted proteins | sample YNPCB0191_FD_202220 | JGI IMG/M metagenome (GOLD analysis project Ga0272448, IMG submission 202220) | Hot spring sediment microbial communities from Yellowstone National Park, WY, United States - YNP-CB-019-1 | ecosystem: Environmental > Aquatic > Thermal springs > Hot (42-90C) > Sediment...
TAAAAAACAAGAAGCAGAAGAATGTCAACCGGCCGAGGGTAGTCCGCTGGGCGGCAGGATTTCCACTTCGGCCGGGGCAATGACTCGGGCCGCCGATTCCGAACCCGTCCAACTGGGCAGTTCGCAGTGAGCGGCTTCCCAGCCGGGATGGACCAACTGTCCTCGGTAAGGCGGCTCGCCCACCACATGGCCAATCAGCCGATACCGATTTGGATCAAACCCCTTGGGTACTTCCACCGCTGCGCCTTCCTCGGCAGAAACCACCGGTTTTAAGCCGAAAAACCGCTCCAAGGTTTTGGCAGCATTTCGCAGCACATCCCGGGCGGCCGCTCCGATCTGGGCGTCGGTATATTGCTGGAGCGGCTCCTGAATCAGATCCACCAGGCGGGCCTCCCGTTGCAAGGCGGCTAGCAAGCTGAGGGCTTCGCTTCGGCCAACCACACCACCCTTAGGGGCCGGTGGACGAGTTGCTTTGGCTGGGGCTTTCGCCGGTGCGAGGGCCGCTTCGGTTCCCGATTGCTCCAGAACCGCTTTCGATTCCAAAACGTCTTCGACCCGCTGCTGCCGAAGCTCCGTCAACACCCGACGAATCCGCTCCGCCGCCAACGACGAAAACAACACCGCAAAAAATGCCCGTATCGCCAACCAAAACCGCATAAATAACTCCTCCTGGGAAAACCCGAATCCTTTCATTACACTGCATCATAGACGGTTCGGTCAATCCCCGGCTTTGCGAAAAGCGGAATGGGGGGACGGCTTTACCTTTCTGTGAGGGCCAGAGCCGGTAAAAAAACGAAAGGAGAACCTAGATCATGGCGACGGAACTTATTTGGTTAGGGCATGGCTGTTGGGAGATTGCAGCGGAGGGCGGCCGGGTGGTGTTGGACCCGTTTTTGGACGAGAATCCGGCAGCAGCGAAAAAAGCCGACCAGGTGGACGCCGATTTTATCCTGATTTCCCATGGGCATCATGATCACATGGCCGATGCGGAGAAGATCGCTCGGCGGACCGGAGCGACGGTGATTGGCTGTTATGAGATTTGCGAATACTTCCAAAGGCGGGGTATCGAGAAGGTCCATCCGATGAATATCGGCGGGGTGAGTCGACAGCCGTTCGGTCGAGTGAAGATGACGCCGGCCTGGCATAGTTCCATGTTGCCGGATGGCTCCTACGGGGGAGCGGCGGCTGGATTTCTGCTGTTTTTCCCGGAGGGGAATCTGTACTTTGCCTGCGATACAGGACTTTTTGGAGATATGGCCCAGATTGGTCGAGTGGGGCTGGCGGTGGCTGTCTTGCCGATCGGTGATAACTTCACCATGGGGCCGGAAGATGCATTGAAGGCGGTGCGGTTGCTAAAACCCCGACGGGTCATCCCGGTCCATGTGAATACCTGGCCGGTCATCCAACAAGATGTCCAAAGCTGGGCCCAGCAAGTCCAGCGGGAAACCCAAACGGAGGTGATCCTTCTCCAACCGGGCCAGTCCCTCCGCCTGGCCTGATCACCCCCGTCCTACTGATCTTCCTAAAACGTAGTGTCACTAACCTCCTTGGTTTTCGGCTATATTGGTGTCCCTTGGTTTTGCGAAGATGAATAGGTGGACGGTATCAACCGGGAGCAATTGGCCACTCTCTGGGCAGGCCGAAGGTTTTTCGCCTCTCCTAGCCACGACAAATGGTATGGGCCTGGCCAGATGGATTGACTTAAATTAGCGAACAGAACTGTGGGGGGTTCCTGGGGAGGTGTTAGAGAGGTTAAGAGATGGCGAAGGAAACCTTCCTGGCTGCGGTGGGGGATGTCCATGGGCACCTGCAACTTTGTTTATGCGTGTTGGCTCGTTGGCAACGGGAGCTGGGACGGCAGTTCGACGCCGTGCTGCTTTGCGGCGACGTGGGAACATTTACATCGGAGGACCAGTTGGATAACGCCACCCGAAGGCACGCCAGGCAAAACCCGTGTGAGCTGGAGTTTTTGTATCAGTGGGCTATTCAGCCGCAACCCCGGTGGCTTCAGGGGATATTTGCTTCTCTGGAAGAGGGAGGGCTGGGGCTGACCTGTCCGGTGATCATGGTGCACGGCAATCACGAGGGCTTTGCCCATCTGGAACGTCTGGTTCCGGACAGTTGGCCCCACACCCCCGTCTCCTATCCGGAGCTCCCGGCGGTGGACACGGAGGGACATGTCCGGCTGCTCCCTTCAGGAGGGCGCGTGCGGTTGTCCAGTGGAGCCGTCATTGCAGGAGTTGGAGGTGTTCAGCCTGGCCAGCGAAAGGTTTGCTATCATCCCATGGCGTACATCGATCCTTTGGCAGTGGAATGGCTTTTAGAAAATGGCCCTGTTGACGTGTTGGTGACACACCAGGGCCCACAGTTGCTTCAAAAAGAAAAAGGAGCGGTTCTTTTGGATCCCCTTTTGCAGGAGTGTTTGGCCCGGGTATGGGTTCATGGGCATTCGGTGGCCTCGCCGGACATTTCGCATGGGGGGCGGCGGAAAGAAACCCAGGTGGTTCCTTTGGAAGGCATTGGGTTCCATCTCCCCAGAGGAACTAGGGGAGCAAGCGTCCCTTACGAGGTGGGCTTACACGGGTGGGCTCTGGTCTGGCTGGAGGACAAAAAAGTCCACACTCAGAAAACATCTCCCCCCTTTTACCGGGAGTACCGCCGTCACCGATGGATTGAAAAGGAAGGTCTGTTGGTTTGCCCTGATCTTGCTCGGTGGGTTTAGCGGCACATTTTTAGATAACATCTAAAGCCCACGAAGTTAAAAAGGATTTCACGACAGCCTTTTGGAGACCGGCCGGGCCGGAGGTCGGGGCGGGCATTTTCCCCTCCGGGGGGCTTGTGAACTGCGCCGTCCGGGGTAATGTTAACGAAGTAGGGGCAACCGGGGACACCGGAAAGGTTGGCTGCCGGCAAAGGGCAACGCCATGCGCGAGATTCTGTTCGAATATGATCTTCATCCCACCACCTGGGTTTACATCTCTTCGTTGATGATGATCGGGATTTACTTCAAATTCGCCCGGTTTTGGAGTATCCGGAATCTGGATCTTCTGCTGCTCATTGCCTATGCACCGGGGCTATTGATGGTGGCCGGGCATCGGCCGGAGTGGGTCCAGCGATTGGGATATAGCTGGCTTTTTGTGCTTAGCGGCATGATGCTCGTCCGGATGCTGTTGGATACGTTGATGGTACGCCGGCCGCTTTTGGAGCCAAACCTTTCTTCAAGTGGTCTTATGTTTACTTGTATTGCGATGTTGGTCTTTTTAATGACCAATGTGCTGACCCAGTCTCTTAAAGAAAGCGAAGTTAGCGGCGCCATCCAGGCGGAGCAGGTTTTGCAAAAGAAAGAACTCCCTGCGGAACAAGGAGCAGTAGGATATCCGCTGTTTCATATTTTCGCCAGCTTTTCTGACCGTCCGGTGCCGAAGGATACGCCCCCCGAGCAGGTAGAACGGGCCTTGATCCGGCGGGCTGTTACACGTTCTTTAGCCGTGTTGGCCCATCTGGCCGTGGTGCTGGGCCTTATAGTGATCGGATATCGCCATTTTGAAAACTCGCATACTGGCATCGCGATGGCTTCGTTGTATCTGCTATTGCCTTACACCGCCCAGACGACGCCGCGGCTGGACCATGTGGCGCCGGCGGCGTTGTTGGTATGGGCGGCTGAAGCGTATCGGCGGCCTGGGATTGCAGGGATCTTGATCGGTTTTGCAGCGGGTTTAATTTTTTATCCGCTTTTGCTCGTACCGTTATGGTGTGGATATTATTGGCAGCGGGGACGATGGCGGTTTTTGATTGCAGCCGGCGGGGTCTTGATATTGATGACGCTCTCTCTGCTTCTGCTCTCTAAGGACCTAGAGACTTTTCTAAGTCAAGTTCGGCAGATGTATGGAGTGGAAGAGTTGATCGGGCTGTTTCAAGGCAAACAGGTTCCTGAAAATGCCGTGGGATTTTGGCGGTTTTATATTTCCTATTACCGCATTCCGGTGTTCGCGGCGGCAGCAGCCATGGCGGGGACTCTGGCAATTTGGCCGCCTCAGAAAAACTATGCTACTCTCCTGAGTTGTTCGGCGGCGATCATGTTAGCTTGCCAATTTTGGCATATGCCGGCCGGGGGCACTTATCTGAACTGGTATCTCCCGCTAACGCTATTGACGATCTTTCGGCCGAACTTAGAAGACCGAATTGCAGCCACAGCAGTTACACCGGCGGAAGTGACCTGGTTGGCCAACATTTTCGGACGGCGGCGAAAAACTACCACTCCGAGTGCCTCAAGCAGGCCCTCTGACTCTTCAAAGCCTGCCGTACCTTAAGCGGAAGCGGTGGGGAGGAAATTGAGGGGGAACTTTAGTTTATCCTCTGCGGGCGTCGCCAGAAGTGGGCTGTTGATTTTTGCGTTGTTGAGCGTACCAACTTTTCCATGCGGCCACATTAAATTGGTAGTTTACGCCGGTGATTTTGGCCAAGGCGTCGAGCACTTCTTGGTTTTGGACGGGGATTTTGACCATTTTGGGACCGCCGCCGAAAGACATGCCGGTACCGCCAGGTGCGCCGGCGCCGCCCGGGCCTTTGCCAAAGGTGGCGCTCATGGCATTGGGGCCACCTGGGGGATTGATTTTATAGGTATGGGTGGTGATCAGTGCATCGATCAGCGGCCCAATCGCCGTGGGATCTTTCATGGCAGCTAGTCCAACAGCCGCCCGGCGAACCATCTTATTATCCTTGCTTTTCAGTTTGGAAATGAATAACGAGACCACGTCCGGCCGACGTTCTGTCTTCAGATAATCTAAACAGGTCAGCCGGATTTCTTCGACCGGGTCTTCCAAGGCCTGCAAGGCCAGTATTTTGACCGCCTCTGGAGTATGGATGCGGGCAAGGGTTTCGATGTACAGTTTTCGGACAGTCGGGCTGGATTCATTTTCTAAAAAAGCGGCCAAAGCACGGACAGCAGCCGGCTCCTGGATGGCCTGGAAGTTTTTCAGAGCGACTTCTTCTTTGTTTGTCCCCAACCACCCACGCCAGAGTTTAAGCTTGGCGAACCATTCTCGTTCCTCCGCTTGTTGAGCTTCTTTTTGTTGGATGAGTTCGATCTCCTGCGGAAGCCGCCACTGGCCCCGAAACAACCGATACCCTCGAGAGGTCATGATCTCCTCCCGGGTTTTCCATGCGCCGTCGATCTGCATGTAGCCTAAAGCCCGCCGGGCTTCCACATGATTGGGATCCAATTGGATGACCCGCCCCAGATGCTCCCGTCGCTGGGTCAAGAGATTATGCTCCAGACACCACTGAGCCAAAGCCCATTGTCCTTCCACAGTGTCTGGATAGGTGGGCTTGATCTTTTCGTATTCCAATTCTACGGGCCGTCGTCGAAGCACTTGAGCCACCACACGGGCATCCAACCCGATCTGGGCCCCTTCTGGAGTGCGGATAAGATATATGGTCCGGGGGGACTGATCGGGATTGAGAAGTTCCCCTTCGATCCGGCCCCTGTTTTGAAGCACAAAGACTTCCGCTTTCAGATCCAGGCAGACGAACCCGATCCACCCCGCCACGGCCCACCAAAAAACCCGCCTCGGTTTCATGCCCATACCTCTTTGATCTCCCGTAGAGGACCGAAGCTCCCAGTTCCTTAAACCCCTTTGCTGAGAAAATGGACCGCAGCGGCCAACTCAGTTTCTCTCCCAGGGGCCGCACGGGGAAGAGACCTTTCAAGCGATCCGCGGAATCGGCCCAGGATGGCCTACACCGAGTCCTCTTTCTATAGTATAACAAAACAACGAGGGTTAGGGAACGATTTTTGCCCCTCCATGGGGGGTGCCCACCAACGCCCCAACGACCTATGAGCAAACGCCTTCTGATTGGGGCGAGTCTAGGTCCGCCCCGGCCTTTCTCTTTACGGAAAAAGCCGATCCGGTTGTTTTTGTCTTGGAAAGGAGAACCTGTGACGCCCGAATCGCCGGAAGAACACCGTCAACGAGGTCCAAGCCGGGTGATTTGTGCGGTGATCACTGTCAGCGATACCCGCACCTTGGCCGACGACCGAAGCGGCCAGACCGCCTTAGACATTCTCCAGGCGGCCGGCCATCCGGTGGTCCATCGGGAGATCGTCCCGGACGAGCCGGACAAAATTCAACAGGCTCTCCAAAACCTTCTGGACCGGGAGGATATTCAAGCAGTGATTTTAACCGGCGGCACTGGCTTGAGCAGTCGGGATATTACCGTCGAAACAGTCAACCTCTTTCTCACCAAACTGCTCCCCGGATTCGGCGAGCTGTTTCGGATGCTGAGTTACCAGGAGATCGGGCCGGCGGCTATGCTCAGCCGGGCAACGGCGGGACTGGCAGGACGGGCCGTCGTGTTTGTGCTGCCCGGCTCACCGCAGGCGGTTCGATTGGCGCTGGAAAAACTCATTGCGCCGGAATTGGGCCACTTGATCGGCCAAGTCCATCGGAAAACCTGAAGCCGCCCTTGCTCCAGAGGACATCTTTCGATCGGATAGAAATTCCGTAACATGTTAGCCGAATAAAGGGGAACGATGTGTCGCTGCCTCCGCAAGCAGATGTCCAGGTTTGTTCCCGCGCAAGCGGGAACCCAGGCGATAGGGATTTCTCCTTCTTTCTGGATTCTCTCTTTCGTGGGAATGACATAGGGGCTCCTCACCCGGCCTGGCCTTTGGCATTGCCTCCAGCCGGGTCGGCCTGTCCTGCCAAGGAAGAAGCGGAAGGGGACGGCCAAGGGAGAGGCGAGTGGCTGCCTTCGGCTAAAATGGTACGAAATTTCCGAAAACTTCTAAAAAGTGCAGTTTCCGACAGCTCTTTTTTAGGAAAGGTTTTGGTATGTTGCGGATTTCCCAAAACTCCCGGATCAAGGTGGAGCGAGTAGTATTTTGGAAAAGGTTGCCAGGTTTTTTAGGGGGATGGTGGTGGATCGGCGTATTGGGGGCGGCGGTATTGGGGCAGATGGCGGGAACAGGACCGGTTTTTGCCGATGAACCTACTCAACAGAAACTGGTCCAGGATGGTTCTTCGCTCTTGGTCTATCAGGCGAAGCCGAATCCTAAAAAGACTTATGTCCTAGAACTTTTCTCGCCCTCTGGGGTGAACATCCTTCGGGATAGTCCTGCGGACCATAAACACCACCACGGACTCATGTTTGCCGTAGCGGTAGATGGGGCGAACTTCTGGGCGGAGGATGCGGCCAGCGGAAGCCAGGTCCCCGTAGGGGATATGAAGACGGAGAGTATATCGAAAGGCGGGATCGCCTGGCAGACGCTTCGGCAAACGTTGCAATGGCAGAATCCCCAGGGAGCGGCCCTGTTGGAGGAGGATCGCACTCTGGCGGCTACCCGGATCGGCCAACCTCCGGCCGTCCTAATGACCTGGCGAAGTATCCTGCGAACGCCGGAAGGAAAATCTTCGGTTCAACTGACCGGGTCGCCCTATTTTGGTCTGGGGATGCGGTTTGTCGTTTCGATGGACGCCGGGGGGCGATTCTTCAACGCCGATGGCCAGAAGGGCGTCGAAGGGACCAATAACGCCCGGTCCGCCTGGTCCGCCTATACGGCCCAGGCCGATGGAAAACCGGTTACGGTAGCGGTGTTCGATTGGCCGAAAAATCCTCGGCATCCTGCGACTTGGTTTACAATGGACCGGGGGTTTGCCTATCTGTCGGCCACGCTAAACCTGAAGAAAGAACCTTTTACCGTCCGAGCGGAGCAGCCGGTTGAACTTCGTTATGGGGTGGCTGTTTGGGATGGCCAAGTGGAACCGGCGGTTGTAGAAAAATGTTACAAAGCCTGGGTGGATATCCTTTGGCCGGAACTGACAACATCGCCTGCAAAAAATCCTTCCAAGCCCTAACCACCGAACCCCAGCGAACAGGCATCTGCGGACTTGCAGCAGTGGGCCGTTCCCCAAAATCACTCCACAAAGTAGAATCTATTTCACAACCGCTAACTGGGGGAATACCCTCTACATTTCAAGTCATATCTTCCAGGTTTGGAAACAGGTTCTAGCGAAATGGCGGCATTCCCAGTCAACGGCAATTAGAGAAGGTCGAAACCGAAGGCATTTTCATCGGTCTCCGTAGCTTCTTTTCCGGGGAAAATGATTTTATTGCTCTTTGATTGGATCATGAAACCGTATTTTTAGGCTTCCCGTTGGTCGGCCTGCTTTCATAAGTTATGCAAACGTCCATAGGCGCTCGTTGGTCGAGGCTTCTTCTTTACAAACCCACGGGTTATGTTTTAGATTAAAGATATTCCAAACGGCTTCTCCCTGATGGAGAAGAGACGATCTTTGGTTTCTCTTAGCCCCGAAAGCGCCGAAGGATGCCTATGGCAGGAGGCGATTCTCATCTCCAAAAACGATCCGGGGCGGATCCGGCTCCTGAGCTGAGGGCCAAGATGTTTTCGGAGAAAGATATTCTCCCTCCGCCGATGGCTCCTGCCTTTCCTTCGCTGGATATTCCCAGTCAGGATGCTCGGGAGGATATGCCGGAGGCAAAGGCACGTTCTGGCGACTCGCCCACTTCAGCATCTTCCCATTCCACCTCGGGTGAAATTTGGCTGGATGGAGAGGTGTTGGCCTGTGCTTGTCCGGGTTGTGGAGCACCGATGTCAATTCGGCTTTGGCTTCGTGTGGCCGATTGTTGGCGGTGCGGTACCAGCATCGAACTTACCGAAGAGCAGGAGCGAGCAGCCTGGCAGCTTCTGCGTCAACAGGCGGCTCAATCTCCATCCCCGCCTTCTCCGGATATCCCACCAAAGGTACCTTCTCAACCCTCACCCAGTGCCTCCGCTCCGAACAGGTCGCCCTCGCCTCTTTTACCGCTCCCCCCGACGCCGAAGCCGCCCCCCCCAAAAGGAATTTCTTTGCCAAACAAATCTGGATTGGCTGATTCACCTTGGGGGGACAGGCATTGTACCCCATCAAGGAGAGAATCAGCCCTTCCTAGAGAACGAAGACAAACCGATCGGAACCAATCTGCCCCTCCTGCAGCTTCTTTGGCCCCCTCGCAAGTAAGCGGACCTCCGGCTGGTTTCTCTCGCAGACGGATTCCTGCTGCCGAACGGGCCTTCCGACAACGGCTCCAGCAAGCCCAACAAGGCCGACCTTGGCATCTCCGGATGCAAGATTGGCTCCAAAATCTCCCCGCTTGGCTGATAAGCCTTCTGCTCCACATGGCCGCTCTATTGCTTCTGGGTTTATGGATTCCTGATGAGGGGAAAGAAAAAGGCATTGTGCTGTCTTCTAGTGTTGGACCATATGATTTAGAGTCAGAATTGGGGCATCAGCCGGAAATCCAGATGGATCGCCCGGAGTTCGACGAAGCGGGGGTTTTGGCCTTCGAACCTTTATCAGCCAAAGATTTATTAGGCGATCCGGCTTTCCAGTGGGATTCTTTGGATCCTGGTTTGCATCGTCCATGGGCTTCCCCAATGCCTCCCAATCCGCTGATCAAGGCTCCAGCACCGGCGAGGAAACCTGGTTCGCTGTTTCGAGGCAGAGACCCAAGCATTCGGAATCAGATTCTTTATAGTCAAGGGGGAACAACGGTCACGGAGGCGGCTGTGGCCCGGGCGCTCCGCTGGATCAGCCGACACCAAAATCCCGACGGTTCCTTCAGCTTACATGCATTCAATCGGACCGCCGATTGCCAGGGCCAATGTGATGGGGTGGGCACACCGAGCGATGTCGCCGGCACGGCATTGGCCTTGTTGCCCATGTTAGGGGCAGGCCAAACCCATCGCCAAGGGGAATATGGCACGGTGGTGCGGGTTGCCTTAGAGTGGTTGCTGGCCCGGCAGAAAAAGAACGGCGATCTCCAAGACCCTAGTTTGGGCCGCATGTATGCCCACGGACTGGCTAGCATCGTCCTTTGCGAAGCCTACGCTCTTACCGGCGATAGCCAGCTTCGAGATGCGGCCCAACGAGCCTTGGATTTTATCATCCAAGCTCAGCATCCGGCCGGCGGATGGCGCTATCTGCCCGGCGAAGCGGGCGATACCAGCATGGTCGGTTGGCAACTGATGGCCCTGAATAGCGGTCGAATGGCCGGCCTCAGTGTCCCGTCCGAAACCCTTTGGAAGGCTACGGAATATCTCAATTCTGCCCAGACGGATCCGGCTGGGAGTAAGTATGGCTATTTGCCGGGTATGGCAGCCAGTGCGGCCATGACCGCGGAAGCCCTCCTTTGCCGACAGTATCTGGGCTGGCCCCGGAACCATCCAGGACTTCGAGGAGGCATCCGGTTTCTTTTAGACCGCCATCCACCAGATCCCAAACAGACCAATATCTATTACTGGTACTATGCTACCCAGGTGTTTCATCATTATGGCGGTCCCGACTGGGAGCGATGGAACGATCGAATGCGGCGTATCCTGGTGGATACCCAGGTGAAAAAAGGTCATGCCGCAGGCAGTTGGAATCCGGATTCGGCTTGGGGCACCACCGGCGGCCGTCTTTTTCAAACCGCGTTGGCTGCCTGTACGTTGGAAGTTTATTACCGCTATTTACCGTTGTATCGGTCCCAAGCAGTAGCACAGGCACCCGAAACAGAAGGAACCTCAGAGGCTGCCTCTACCTCAGCTTCCTCTTCTCAAAAGTCTTTATCCGCTCTTAAGGGTGGTAATTGACCCCATCTTTTATGGGGTTTCCCTTAGGTGAATTCCTTTAGCTCTATTTTTCATCTGCTGGGATAAATGCAAAGGTTCTGACATGCATTTCCTTTTCCAATCTACACCGCATCGCATATTGCTGGACAGCACCTGAAGGGAAAAGGTCGAAAATCTTTCGCCTTTGTCCAAAGATATGCTCCCACCCTTTGGTATGCATATGTCATGCTACTTATGGGGGGATTTGCCTTCGATTCGCATGAAAAAGAAGACTTTCTTTCCCCCGGGCACTTCTGGCAATCTTTTTTGGTGTTAAGGAAACTTAGAGGAATTTGCCGGATTCACTGCTTTCCAGGAAATACCGTCCTATGCTTTTTATAGGGATTCTGAAATCCACGAAAGATTCGGCCAGAACAGGCTAGGTCTATGCCTATTTCAGAGGAAAACACGGTTGAAAATCGGTTGGTAGGGGTGGAGTCTTTACTGGCCGGTTTGGACCAGAAGGCAGGACCATTGGACGTCCGGGCCAAACAGCAGGCGGCTGTGTTGGCGTTCGGCCGACGGACTAGTGCTCAGCCTCCTCTGAACGTACTTCTGGAAGATGCCGCTGCGATGATTGCGGAGGTCCTCCAGTTGGACCGAATCGGAGTGGGGCAGGTCGTACCGTCGGGATCAGGTTTGGCTTTTCGGATCGCCACCCTGGCCAAACAAAGCGTGCTGACAGATGTACTTCATCATCAATACTCCCTTGATCCAGCTTGTTCGATGGCAGCCTATACCCTGCAGGCCGCTGCCCCTGTCAGTACTCCGAATCTGTCGGAGGAAACCCAATTTACTGACCTCTTTTTACGTAATATGCGGGTGAGCGGGGCTTTAATGCTTCCGCTGATTGTGACAGGTAAACCCTTTGGTGTCCTAGGCGTTTTTGCTAGAGAAAAGCGGTCGTTTACGGTGGAAGATATTCAATTTGCAGAAACCATTACCTATTTGTTAATCTCATCCTTGGGGCGGATCCAAGCAGAAGAAGAACTCCAGCAACAACAGAGCCTCGCACAAAGTGTGCTGGAGATGATCGACGCCTTCGTAGTTACTTTAGATCACGAGGGCCGAATCCTTCACATCAATCCTACCCTCCAAAAGATTGCCGGCTTTCGCCTGGAGGAGGTCGAACAGCGACCTTTCTGGGATGTTTTCGTGACGCCTGAGCAGGTGGAATTGATTCGCACGCTTTTCCGGGAAGCCCGAAATGATCCCACTCCCATCGAATTTGAAAGCCACTTGCTTGATAAATATGGACAAAAACGCCGCGTCTGTTGGACGTTGAAGTATCTGACCGAGGGCAATGAACAAAGAATGATTCTTTGCGGTCTCGATCAGACAGAAACCATTCAGTTAAAAGAAGAACTCCGAAAAGTGTATCAACACAGCCAACAGACCACTCGAGTCATTCAAGAGCTTTGCAGCGAGCTTGGAAATAACACAACCTTCCTTTCTCCTAAAATCCTTGCCCTCCTTCAGGATTTAGCTAAACCTATCGAACCGCCGACCCATCTTTTCCATCCCCTTCGGAGTCTCATTCCCGACGAACAACGGCAATTTGTCCGTCGGATTTACCGATACCGTCAAAAAATCGCCCCCTATTCGGAAGGAAAGTTCCCTCGCCCAGAAGAATTCATCGAAGTTCAATGCAAAGACATCTCCGCTGGAGGAATTGCTTTCTTTATGGAAAAAGAGGTCCCTTTCCGCCGGTTGGTGGTCTCCTTGGGCCAGGGAAGGACCGCCAGCTATTTCTTGGCTGAGGTGGTTCGTTCCACTCAGGTCGATCACCAGGGCCAAAAGCTTTACCAGATCGGTTGTAAGTTCTGTGGCCGGATCACGCCCCCGTCTGATTTCAACCTCACCGCTTCTTCCCAGTAAGTACCGAGCCTACGGGCTCTTTTCCTGGGTTATCCTTTCCAAACAGCCTTTTCTGGGATATCTGCCCTACTCAGCGCGCTCTTTAGGAAATTGGTTTTCCATAACAGTTCAGAAAGTTTTGTTTTCCGAAGTGAATTTTCCCGGCGATTTTTTTTTCTTCACCCAGTCTGTTAAACTGTTGGGAGATGTTTCTCTGTTGGATAGAGCGGTTTCCCAAGGGAGGGGCAAACGGCTCTCCTGGCGTCCATTGGGAAAATGGTTTCCGTTTTGTGGTCTTGTAGATTTTGGAGGAAAAACAATGCTCCGATGGTGGTCTCAGGTGGTTGTGGTTTGGGTGAGTGGGATGGTCATGTGTTTGGGTGCTGTCTCCGTTTGGGGCGACGAAGGAACCAGTTCTGTACCTCCTCCGCCGGCCGGTTTCTACGCCCGAAAGGTGCTCACCTTCTACTACCCCTGGTATGGCAATCCGAAATACCCTGAGGGCAGCGGGCGCTGGAGCCATTGGGAGGGCGTCGATCCGGAGAACAAGCAAATCGCCTCCAGCACGAATTATCCCAAGCTGGGCGCCTACGATTCCCATGATCCCAAGGTGATTGCCCAACATGCTGAGTGGTCCAAGCAGGCGGGTATCCACGGCTGGATTGTCAGTTGGTGGGGCCGGGGCGATTTTACCGACCGGGCCATGCCCCGCATCCTGGACACCTGTCAAAGGGCCGGCCTGCAGGTCACGATTTACTACGAAACCGTCCGAGGTAAAAAAACCCCGGAAAACGCCGCCCAGGAGCTGCTGGAAGTGCTTAAAACCTACGCCGACCATCCGGCCTGGTTCCGCTGGCAGCGCAAACCGGTGCTATTCATTTACGGCCGGGCCTTGGACGAACTGGGCATGGACGGCTGGCGAAAAGCCATCGACCAACTCCGCCAAAATTACCCCAAAGGCGTTCTGCTGATCGGCGATCGCATGAGCCGGGAGGCCGCCCGCCTGTTCGACGGTATCCACACCTACAACACGGCCGGCCATCTGAAAGGCCGGTATGTCCAGGAGGTACGCGATTGGTGCCAAAAAACGTTTCCCGGCTGGGTGGCCCTGGCTAGAAAAGAAAACAAAATCCCTACCCTTACGGTCATCCCCGGCTACGACGACACAAAAATCCGCAAACCCGGTCTCCAAGTCCCTCGGTTTGAAGGCCATTCCTATGCGCTCCAATGGGAGGCTGCCATCGCCGCCCGGCCCGACTGGATCCTGATCACCTCCTTCAACGAATGGCACGAAGGCAGCGAAATCGAACCTTCCGAACAATGGGGCGACCGGTTTTTGGGCATCACCAAGGTCTGGACACGCCGATTCACCCAACCTGCTGAACATTGAACCCCATTGCCTGCTTCCTGAGAGGGTGTCCCGAGATTCTTTTTTTACCCAGATGCACACCCATTTTGTACCGGTTCTTGTGGGGCCGGTTGGTGTCCCGATATTCTTTCTTTTTTACCCGGATGCGCACCTCCATGGGCGTCCCCACACCTCCGAAACACCTTCCTAAAACGGCATTTTCGTAGGAAGAGAAGGTTGGAAAAGGGTTCGGACCCGCCGCCAGGCTGCCAATTTCGGGATAGCCTCTGCTGGCGGGTGGCGAAACTTTGACGCTGTCGGAAGCGGCGGGAACGAAAAGTTTCCACCAACAAAATCATGATGTTACGTCTCTTCTGGAAGGGAAGAGACTCAACGTTTCTTCCTCCAGGGAGTATGGGCGATGTCATTTCCGACGCTGCTTTGGGTATGTTTGGTGATGGGCCTAACGGCCGAAGAAGTTCCTCCGGCGGCTTCGGCTGGCCAAGAACTGATCCCGAATGGAGGTATGGAAGGGCCTTATTCGGCCGGGATAGCCGCTGGGTGGGTGAAAAATTGTTATGGCGACAATGAAGCCGTCTTTGCCGAGGAAACCCAAGATGTGCACGGGGGGCGTTCAGCCCAGCGGATCACCTGTGTTCGATTCACCAGCGGCGGGGTCCAGTGCCATAGCGCCGATCTGGCCATCGAGAAAGGCAAACCGTACACCATCCGCCTCTGGATGAAAGGGGATATCGAATCTCCGGTATATGTCGGGTTGCGGAAGCACGGGCCCCCTTACACCAGCTACCTGAAACGCCACGTTCGGGTGAAGCCCCAATGGCGTGCATATTTGATCACCGGGGAAGCTTCGGACACCGATCCACGCTGCGGCCTCTATCTGATGTTTGCCGGTACGGGCACGCTCCTGGTGGACGACGTAAGCGTATTGCCGGGGATTTGCCGACAGATGCCGGCTTCCCAGATGCCACCGCCTGAAAAGGGCAATCGCATCTATAACAGCGGGTTCGAGGCGGGACCGGAAGGATGGACACCCAC
>Ga0272448_1004944_pt1 | contig 14912 bp, 15 predicted proteins | sample YNPCB0191_FD_202220 | JGI IMG/M metagenome (GOLD analysis project Ga0272448, IMG submission 202220) | Hot spring sediment microbial communities from Yellowstone National Park, WY, United States - YNP-CB-019-1 | ecosystem: Environmental > Aquatic > Thermal springs > Hot (42-90C) > Sediment...
CTTGTCAAATTTCCTACATAAATATTCATACTTCCTCCCGTAATAAAATAATGCGACTTATTGTCGCAAATTAAAAATTAAAAATATTAAATTGTTCCAACCATACCTCCTTCTATATTTTTAAGTATATAAAATATATTCTAAAAAGTCAATTTTAATTTAATTGCAAAACACAATAAAATTTTAGTAAAATAAAAAATATGAATATAGGAATATTTGACGCTACTCCTTTTTGGTCTGGTGGTTCAAACAGGGTTTTTGTTCTTGCAAAAGAACTTAAAAATAAAAACCACAATGTGATTGTATGCTGTCTGCCTGGCAGTGAAATTTCTAAAAGATGTAAACAGGAAAAAATTGTTTTTGAACTCATTAATCCTTTATTTGATATAAATCCTTTTGCACTTATTGAAATATTAAAGATAATTTCACATTATGATATTCAGATAATTGATATAAATTCTCCAAAATTTTACTGGCTTTGTTCTATTGCGGCTAAACTTAAAAAAATAAAAGTAATTATAACACGAAATGTTCCTTACAGAAAAAAAGGTATTAAAAAAATTATAAATAAATTACTGTATAATTATCTTACAGACAAAATTGTTACAGTATCACAAAAAATAAAAAAAGAATTAATTCTTGATTTTAATATCCAAGAAGAAAAAATTAATGTTATATACGATGGTATTGAGTTTCCTGATATGAATGAAATAGAAAAAACAGATATTAAATTTTTAAATAACAAACAAAACATACATTTTATAGGTGTGGTGAGCCGACTTGATAAAAATAAAGGACTTGAATATTTTATTGACTGTATTCCATTAGTTTTGAAAAAAATGAGTAATATAAAGTTTATTATAGTAGGAACAGGAAAAATTGAACAGAAATTGAAGGAAAAAGTAAAAAAGTATAATATTTCTGATAAGGTTATTTTTACAGGATTTTTTCATGAAAAAGAAAAATATAAAATTTTATCATGTTTAGATATAACAGTGGTACCTTCCGGTGAAGAAGGCATATCAAGAAGTGCATTGGAATCAATGATGTTTTCCAAACCGGTTGTAGCAACATTTACAAGCAGTATTTCTGAAATAATAGAAAATGGTGTTAATGGAATACTTGTAAAACCATACAGTTCTCAGGAACTTGCAGAAGGGATATTCAATTTGTTAAATTCAGATTATAAACAGATGGGTATACAGGCAAGAAAAGTTATTGAAGAAAAATTTTTGCTGTATTCATTTGTTTCTGGATATGAACAATTATATAAAAATCTTTTGACAGTACTATGAATATTTTAAAGGTTGGCTTTATTCTTTTTGGTTTAAGTGCAGTTTCTACAAAAACAGGACTGGATATTTCTGTAACTTTAATATCTATTGGATTTGTGATTTTATGTATAACAGAAAAAAAATTTTTTAACACTCAAGTATTTGCTGGTTTAAAAGAGTTTTTATATCTATCAGTAATTTTTTTATCTATATTGTTAGTTTCCACTATTTTTTCTTATGATATAAAAAACAGTGTAAAACGATTTATAATTATTCTTGGATATTATGGTTTATTTTTAGGTGTATTAAAATTAAAAAATGAAAAATTTATAAAAAATATTCTCAGGATTATTGTTATGGTCAGTATAATTGAATCATTATATACTGTTACACAGTATTTTTTTGGATTTGATTTTTTCAGCAGAAAAGAGATTTATAAACATTGCAGATCAATGGGAACACTTGGATATCCAAATGATTTAGGATTTTCTTTTGGTATTTTTTTGCCTTTTTTGATTTCATTATTCTGGAATGAAAAGATATTAAAATTAAAAATTTTCTATTTAATAGGTTGTATTTTTATGTTTGTTGGTTTAATTTTAACTTTTACACGTGGTGCATGGTTAAGTTTAATAATTGCAATTTTTTTTATGGCTATAGTGAGAGAGAAAAAATTCTTACTTATATTATGTATTATAATAATTTCATTGGTATTACTACCATTTTCAAGAAAAAGATTGATAGATACTTTTCAATTTAAAGAAAATGCAAGAATATTTTTTTTAAAACATACTCCAGAATTTATTTTAAAACGACCTTTATTTGGCTGGGGACTTGATAGTTTTAACAAAGTATTTTATGAAAAATATCCTCAAATAGAAGCACATTTCCATCCTCACAATATGTATTTGAATATTGCTTTTCAAAGTGGTATTTTTGGTTTTGGAACTTTTTTGTTAATATTTTATTTTTTATTAAAGTTTTTTTTACATTATTTAAAAATAGAACAGGAATTTACAAGAACTGTTTTATGGGGTTGTATTGGAAGTATTGTATATTTTTTGAGTCATGGTTTTATTGATGAGCCATTCAGGGGTTATCAATGTCCATATTTACTTTTTTTTATTATAGGACTGTCTTTCTGGTATATTGGCAGCAAAGATAAATCTTCCTTCTGAAGTTATTATGAAAAGTTTTTGTTTTATTTTTTCATTAAGATTTTTAAAATCATCTTTTTTTATAAGCAGATATTTTGGTGTTGTTGTAGATATAATTGTCTGTAATTCTTCTTGTGTATCTATTGATTTACATTTCCATGCTTTTGCATCAGGAGAAATTTTTGGGTCTGGAATTTTTGATGGCATTACACCTCTATCAGCATACCATAAAATTAACCCAGCCATATCATAATAAAACATATTGTATGTTATCAGTCGTTCATTTTCAGGAACATATTTATTTATATATTGAGATAATATTTTTATTTCTGGATTACGTGATTTATCAAATTTTAATTGTGTAAAAGTAACTGAAACAGCAAAGATAATAAAAATTATAAAAAATGTAAAAATTAATTTATTCTGAATTTTATACGTCCAGTTTGCAAATATGAATCCATTTATTATTGACCAACCAGGCCAGAAAGCAAGAAGATAATAATCATCTTTATATCCTGCAATTGTAAAACCAAACCATACAATTATAACCCATAAAATCAAGATATAGAGTGTTTTAAATTTTTGTTTTATTATTTTATATACTCCAAAAATACCTGTTATACTCCATGGTAGATAATAACTAAAAAATGCAGTTAAATAAAATGTATATCCTTTAATTTTTGAAATAAGGTCTGTTGTTATAGCACTTCTTCCCTGCAGAGACCAAAAAATTTGGTTTATAATATATTTTTGATAAAATTCATCTCCTTTATAAATTATCTGTGGAATTATCCATAACATAGGAACAAATATTGATATAAGTATTCCAGACCATAAGTATATACCGAAAATTTTTTTATATTGTTTTGTTAAAAGGTAATAGAGTATTATTGCAGGCCAGACACAAAATGCAGGAGGTCCTTTTGATAAAAATCCAAGTCCTACTGAAAATCCTGTAAGTAAAACAAATTTTTCTTTATTGTTTTTTTCAGCAATGACAAAAAAAATAAAAGATAAAGTAATAAAAAATATGAGTATTGTTTCAAGTTCACATTTTCTTGAATGTCTGAAAAAATATGGTGTTAAAATCACTGTCATACTGGATAAAAAACCAGCATAATTATTTATTAAAATCTTACCGAGATAATATGTTAGAATTATTACTAAAAAACCAAATAAAGAAGAAACAAATTTTGCAGCAAAGTCATTTATACCAAAAATTTTGTATGTTATTGCTGTTAACCAGAAAAAAAGAGGTGGGAATTGATAAAAATCTTTAAATTCTTCACAGTATGGCCAGTGCAGTGTTAACCAGTCACCTGTCCTTAGAATTTCTCTTGAAACACTTGCATGAACACTTGAACCAAGTGGTTGCAGTTCTGTCTGATTAAGTTTAGTAAAACTACCAAGTCCAGCAAATAAAATTATTATTAAAAGTTGTAAATATGTTTTTTTAAATATGGTATTCATAAATTAAAATTTTTTATTTCTTCCAATACTTCTTTTTCTGTTATATTTTCCATACATTTAGAGAATTTATTTTTTGATACCAATGGACAGTAATTTTTATAACATGGACTGCATGGAAAATTTTTATATATTATTCTGTGATTTAATTTATTAAAAGGACCATATTTTTGTGGATCTGTTGAACCAAAAAAAGAAATTATATTTTTATTGAAAGCAGACGCTATATACATAGGTCCTGTGTCAGGACTTATGAATAAGCAAGATTTTTTTATTAAAGCAGCAAGTTGTTTTATGGATAAATTGTCAAAAACAATAGGTTGTGATTTTGTTTCCTTTAAAATATCTTTTATAAAAAATAGATTAGAAAATGTGGTTGTTATAATTACTTTAAAATTATTTCTAATTAAATAATCAATAATAAAAGCATAGTTCTGCGGTAACCATAATTTTGCAAATCTTGTTGTTGAAGGATTAATAACAATTATTTTTTCATTTTCTTTTATATCATTTTTAAAAAGTAATTCATCTATATATTTTTCATCTTCTTTGGATACAGAAAAAACAATTCTATTTAATTCATTTCTTAAATGATATAAGAATGGATATACTTCATTTACAATAGACAGACATTCATTTCTATAGTTTCTGTTTTTATCATAGGATAGAGCATGAGTTAAAAAAAATTTTGAACCATAAACATCAATTCCTACTGTTTGTTTTGCTTTACTCATCCTTGCTAATAATATATTAAAAAAAGTCGTTCTGAATAAAAAAACATAGTCGGGTCCTAAATGTTTTATGAAACTTAATATTTTTATTCGTTCAGTAATTCTATCTCTGTCATAGTAAATTAGATGGTCTATATCCGGATTTCCAATTAGAGCATCTTTAACTTTCTGATGAACAATAATAGTTATTTCTTTTTTCCCAAAAACATATTTGTTTAAAATATGTATCACAGGAGTTGTCATTAACACATCTCCTAAATAATTTGGTTCAACAATAATTATTTTTTGCATTTATTGCAGTTCTTTCTTTAATTTCTGGTAGGTGGAATCTAATGATTCCGGAATGATTTTTGTATCACTGATTACAGGCATGAAATTTACATCACCAAACCATCTTGGAACTATATGTATATGAATGTGTTTATCTATACCTGCACCTGCTGCTTTACCATAGTTTATGCCTATATTAAATCCATCTGGATTATGTGTTTTCTTTAATAATTTTATTGATAAATTTACAAGGTCCATCAATTCAATAATTTCTTCTGATGATAGTTTATCAAGTTCAGCAATATGTCTGTTTGGAGCAACCATTAAATGACCATTTGAATAAGGATATAAATTCAAAATAATAAAACTTTTTTTACCTCTGTAGAGCACATAATTTTTTTTATCATTTAATTCCTTCACTTTATTACATAAAATACATTTTTTGTTTTTTCTATTTTTTTTAATAGATTTTACAAATTTCATTCTCCAGGGTGCCCATAAAGTTTTCATTTTAATATAATATAATAAATTTTAAATAAAATCAAATTTTAGTTTTTTTAATCCTTTTTTGTTTGAATTCATTACCGTATGTAGGAATTTGTTCAGTTTCCTATGTGTTTTTAGATATAATATCTGTAAAATTACATAATAATTCAGAATAACTCCTGAAATCCCCGGTCTGGTTATACACTATTCCAGGACATCTCCTGCAGAAATATAATTTAGAACAGTTATAACAAACTTTATATTCTTTTGGAGAAACTTTAAGAATATTTCTGCTGTTATTCAATATTTTTTTTAATCTATATTTTTTTATATTACCAAGTGGAAGTAAAAATTGTATGCATGGATATACAGTTCCATCAGATGAAATACCAATAAGATTTTTACCTGCTGAACAGTAAAGATTTTCAAATTTATTTTTTGAATAATTCATTTCTGGTTTTTTAATATATTTAAAATATTTTAACAGTAATACTTTCAATTTTTCATTATCAATATTATATTTAAGAGGTGAAGTGTTTCCATTGTTTTTAGGAGTTATGACAGGATCAAATTTATAATTTATTTTTTGTTTTTTAGCAAATGAAATCAGCCATTCAATATCATTATAGTTAATATTCATTATTGGACATTTAATTGATATATTGAAATTATATTTTTTTAATAAATTGATTGATTTAACTGTTTTATTAAAACTTCCATTTTTTCTAACTATTTTATCATGTGTTTTTTTTCTGCCATATAAACTTATATCAATATTATATACAGAGATATTATGTAAATATTTAATAATATCTTCTGTAAGTAATGTTGCATTTGTAAAAATGTGTAAATCAAAATTGAGATTTCTTGCAAATTTACAAAGTTCTAATATATCTTTTCTTAAGAATATTTCTCCACCGGTAAATACAAGGTAAAGACATCCTAAACTCTTTAACTGTATTAAAACATTTTTAATTTCTTTTGTAGACAATTCATAAAGGATGTTTTTTTTATTCAAATAACAATGAACACATTTAAGATTGCATTTACTTGTAAGTTCAAATATGGTTGTCAGTGGAATATTTTTCTTATATGTTATATTAAATAAATTATCTTTAACATTATTCATTTGAAATATTAATAAGATTTTTATTTTTAAGTTCCATTAAAAATTCTGACAGGTCTTTTTTAAGAGTTAATTCATCTATATCATAAATAGAAATTAATTTATTCAATAATTTAACATATGAGATTTTTTTAGAAATCAATTCCCAAATTTTGGTTCCTATTTCATCCAGACAGTGCAGATAAGATTTTTTTGGGTCTATTATATACAGTTTACCTTCTATTTTTCTGAAAGCAAGATTTTTGTTTTTTTCTATTAACATTTTATGAATATTTATAACTTAATAAGATTAAACTTAAATGATTTATTGAAAAATAATTTATAACATTTAACCTTCATACAAAACTCCTGCGTAATTTCAAGTAATTTATTAACTGATACTTTATTATTCCAGAACAAACCAACAAAGTTTGTTTCTTTATTACTATAATTGTCTGCTGGATGAAAAAAAATTATATTCTTTAATATCAATCGTATGGTTTCATCAAAGTTAATTTCTTCAATATAATTTTCAGATGATTTATTAATAAAAAAAATTTTTGAAACATAAAAACTTAAATTTTCTACATTTTGTGGTTTTTTAAGTCCTCCCCAAAATGGTGTTGAATATGAATAAAAATTATTATCTTTGTGTTTTTTAATAAGAATTATTTCATCACTCAGGTAATACAGTTTATTTGTTCTATCTTTCATAAAAATTTTCATTAAAGTTGATTTTCCAGATTCTGATTCTCCACTGAAAATATACGAAAAATTATTATAACCAATACCTGCTGCATGAATTAAAAAACCTTTTTTATACTCACATAAATACCTTGAATAAAATATTCTTAAAAAAGAATCAAAAGAATAAATATTGTTTTGTTGGGAATAAAAATTTTGTTTTGGAATAACTCTGGAAGGAATTTTACAGATAAATTTGTTATAGTAGTTTTTTAAGTTCTTTAAAAAATTTTTATCCTTATTAACAAACCTGAAAGATAAATATTCCCCACCTATAGAAAAAATATACTCCATACATAAATTTTGTTTATTCAGTAAAACTATATCCTCTATATTTTGCTGCTATAGAGTATTTATTTTAAAGTATTAATTGCAATTGACAGCAATAATAAAATACTGGCTGACATAGCCATTGCCTGTGATTCAATTCCAGCAAATGGAGTTAAAGTTAATCTTGAAATAATACATAAAATTCCTGCAATAACTGCAAGAACAATTGCGATAATAGAAATTATTTTCATACTTTTTTTCTCCTTTAAAATTTATTTTCTATCGACCTTTATTTATAGTTTAATACATTCATATTTTACAAAATTGTGTTTACAACAGTCAAGTTGTCTATAGTTTAGACAATTATTTCTTTAATAACTCCTAGTTCACAATTGTAAGTACAATCATCCCGGTTTAATTTTAAATATGAATTGGAATCCAAACAATCTTGGATTGATAGAATAAAATTTTTTTAGAATTTTCCATCCTTCTGGTATTCGTAAAAATAATCCATGAAATTTAGGTATACCTATATCAGGGTCAAATGACCAGTAAACAATCTTATAACCTGTTTCATCAATCAATTTTCTTGCTGTTTTAAGTGTAAAAAATCTCAAATGTGTCTCATTCATAATTCCTTTTCCATAATCACCTAAAATACCTTTACCATAATCAAAATTACCTAATAAAAGTTTTAATCTTATTGCCCAATAAGCAATATTGGGAATTGCAATAATAATGTAACTATCATCTTTAAGAAAATTTTTTAATTTAATAAGCACATTTTCAGGATTTTTAAGATGCTCTAATACATTCATACATAAAACATAGTCAAATTTTATATCTATCTGTTGTAAAACTCTATCATCTTCAACATCACCTACTATCAATTTTTCATAATAAGGTAATGCTAATTTTACTGCTTCTTTATCAATTTCTACTCCATAAACTTTACAATTCATCTTTTCTTTCAAAAACTTACCAATGTATCCTGTTGCAGGACCTATTTCAAGTATAGTTGAACTTGGTTTTATAAGTTTTACAACTTGATAATCTGTCCATAAAGGACATATTTTATTTATATCATAATTTTCTCTGTGATATTTCATTTGTTTAATATTTTAGTATTGTCATTCCTTACATTCTACAAAAATTGGGTTTGTAACTAATTCTGTGTTATTGTCTGATTCAATCTGAATTCTGTAATATATTTTTTTATCATCTAAATTATATTTTTCTGTTATTTCTTTTGGTATTGATGTATCATAATCTTTAATAATTTTACCATTTTTAATTATCTTAATTCTTGCAAAATGTTCTTTATTATCTGATGTTCTTAAATTGATAATTAAATTATAGTCATTTTGTATATAAATTTTGTTTCCCATTGTAGCAGTAAGTTTGTTATCTTTTATTTCAAATTTTTCTAATATAGGTTCATAGTTATTCTGTCCTTTTTTAAGTAAATAAAATCTGCCTGATTTTATACACTTTATTACATTCCCGGCAGTAAATTCCTGGTTTTTTTCCATAAATATAATATTTTTAAATGAATCTATATATGTTCCTAATCTTCCTTCTTCTTTGTAATCAAGTTCTGCAATAGCCCATACAGGAAAATTTCTTTTCCTTTCACAATAATCAACCAAAATTTTATCCCATATACCACCGGAAGAACCAACAATTCTATTTCCTTCCTGAAAATAAGCAAAACCAGTATAATTAAATGTGGCATATAATGAATTCGGATATTTTGGAGTAGATAAATTTATAGAATTTATTTTAACTGGTTTTTCAAAATTTGGTGATTCTGGATGTGCCCAAAATATCATACCTGTTTCAGGAGCAATTTTATTTACATAGTTAATCAAATACTGATATGGTTCATCATACTGATTACCGTGATACTGGTTATAAGGCAAAACCTTAAAAGGAAAATTGTTGATAATAAACATAAACCCAAATATAAAAAAAATTATTGAAAAAGTTTTGTTTATTCTGAATAATAAAACAGAAATTAATAAAATCAATACAGGCCATAAAAGAAATAAATTAAATTTTCCTGCATTTTTTTCATTACCTACAACAGGCAATAGATAATACTGTGCTGGTTGGTATAAACCAGCAATTAACAAATGTTTATGCCAGTTATTTAAAGTTAAATTTTTTTTAAAAGTATTTCCAGTCCAGTAATAAAAAGGAGTTGATTCAACTCCTGGAATTACAATTATATCATTATATTTTTTATTTAATCTGTTTATTTCATTCAGATATTTTTCAGGACCAATTTTTAATATTGAGTTTCTATCAACTGATTTTTTTATTATATTTCTTAATGGAAATAGACCATACTCTATTTTCATAATATCATGGTCATTGAAAATTATTACTTTTATTCCTTTATTTCTTGCCAATTCTGTAATCTGTTGTAAAGAAAGCACACCCTCATCACTGTAAACTGAATGAATATGTATTATAAAAGGAATAGGAATATATTCACAGAATATAAATTTACAACAATTAAAAATAAAAAATAGACCAATTATAAATTTTTTAAACAATTTCATAAATTTTTTAAACAAAATTATTGACTGTATAGTTTTTCCAGTAAATAATTCATATATTCAGTACTGAATTTATAGAAATTTGTTTGTATATTTTTTTCTAAAACATATTTTTTTGCATTAAATACAAGTTTTTCTCTTAAATTTTTGTTATCAATAAGATATTTTATAGATTCTGCTAATTCTAATGGATTTTTAGAAGAAACAAGGATTCCTGTTTTCATATTTTGTATAATTGAAATAAAACCCTGCACATATGTGGCAATAACAGGTTTTCCAAGTAATTGTGCGAGTATTACTGTTTTACCAAAACCTTCATTCATTGATGGTTGAACATATATATCCACAACTGAAATATAATCTAAAACATTATCTTTCCAGCCGGTAAAGATAAATTTATTTTTTAAATTATATTTTTTCACTTTGTTTTCCAAAAATTCTTTTTGACTGCCATCACCTATAATTAAATATTTTATGTTAATGTCTGGATATTTATCTTTTAATATTTTCGCACTTTCAATAAAAAAATCATATCCTTTTACTGGTTCCAATCTACCGGCACTTCCAATTATTAAAGTATCACTTTTAATATTTAATTGGTCTCTTAAAGAAACACCAGAAAGTTTTATATCATATTGAACTCCACTGTGAATGACTTGGAATTTTTTCTTATTTCCAATACCATATTTTAAACATTCTGTAATTTCATTTTCTGTTAGGACAATAATTTTATCTGTTATATAAGCAGTAATTTTTTCGGATAGTATGAATAAATACGATAAAAATAAATTGTAATATCCATAAAAAACATGTCCGTGTGTAGAGTGTATTATTTTTACATTTTTATTAAATAAAATTTTATATAGCCATGCAGACCATCTTCCTATAATTCCTGCTTTTGATGTTCTTGTATGGATTATATTTGGTTTTTCTTTAAATAATAATTTCAATATTTTTAAAAAAGCAAATAAATCAAAAAACAGATTAATATTTCTATTTAAACAGGATATATTTATTAAAGGTATATTTTTTGATTTTAATTCTGATAGTAAATAAGTTGGATTAATATTTCTGCCACAGACAATTTTATTTATATATCCTTTATTGTGAAGATAAATACAATTTTGTATAAGATCTTCTGCTGAACCACCTCTATCTAATCTTGTAATAATATGCAATATCTTCATAAAAATAATTTTACTAATATCTGAAAAGTTCAGTACATCTTATACAAGCAGGAAAAATCTTTTGTTTTTTTAATATCCTGCGATACTTTATAGCGGTTTCACTGTTTAATATTTTTTTAAAATCTAACTCTTTAATATTACCAAAACTGTAATCCAAATTCAGACAGGGTTTTACAGTTCCATCAGGGAAAATATAATTAACAATCCATGGACTTATACATCTTGGTTTATATGTTTGTGGTAAATAATCCGGGTTTTTATAATAATCAAGTATTTCATTATCTGTAAAATTTGGATAAAAATTAACAAAAAAATCTGTTTTGATTTTTTTTATATCATTTATTTTATTAATAAGTAAATTCTGGTCTATTCCCGGTTCAAAAATAAATCCTTTCCAGTTAGATGAGGATGTTTTTGGTAATAATTTATTTAATACTTTTTCCTGTTTTTCATATGTTAAAGGAGCAAGAAATATCAAATGATGATATGTTAAAGAATTTACTTTTAATTTCCCTGCAACTTCTATCATCTGCTCTATTTTTGTATAATTATCTTTATTAATAGTGCACTGTAAATTGATTAAGGGTTTTTTGGTTTTGTATTTTTCTTTATAGAAGTTCACTTCTTCTATTCCTTTACTTATACGATTAAATAATCCTTTCATTCCTCTTATTGTATCATGTGTTTTCATGTCTCCATCAAGTGAAATGTTAAGTTCATCAAGACCAATTTTCACAATATTTTCAGCAAAATCTTTTAACATAGAACCATTTGTTATAACTAAACAGTGTAATTTTTTATGTTTTATATATTCAATCAATGACATTATTTCCCTGTATATAAATGGTTCTCCACCAAAAAGTGTTATATTTGGTTTAAAACAATTAATATCATCAATAAATTTTTTTAATTCATCAATAGATAATTCCTGCATAATGTTATCTTTTTTGACTAATTTTGTAATACCAAAATCACCCCACTGTCCACACATTTTACAGTGTAAATTACACCTATGAGTAAGAAAAAGAGTCAATGATTCAGGTAGTGGTGCTTTCCCATCTGAAAATCTATAATAAAGGTCTGCTTTTAATCTTTTATAACCAACCTTAATTGCATAAAAAGGCTGTTCTATTGCTTTCCTTAAAAATCTTCTAATATTTCTTACTGGTATCATATAAAACACTAATTGTTTTATCCAAGTCTTTTTTATTTATGTTTCCATGTACTGGTAATGTCAGCAGATGTTCTGCTAAATAATTTGCATTTGGAAATTCATTTAATTTATATCCTAAATCATAAATTTGGTGAACGGGTTTATTATACATAAAAGAAGATTCTATATTATTTTTTTTCAACTCATAATATAATTTATACTTTAATTTTATGTCTTTTACAATTACAGGAAATCTGCTAAAAGCAATTTTTGCATTTTCAGGGTATTCTGGTACAATTAATTTATCCATATTTTTTAGATAATTATATAAATACATACCATTCTGTATCCTTACGTTGTAATCTTGTAACCACAATTCAAATAAATAACAACCAAATTTTTTACATATAGAGCCCATTTTTGAAATTGAAAAACTTGTTTGTTCTTTTTTTGATTTAAATGGTGAAATACAATTAGATAAAAAAAAGTAAATATTTGGTTGAATTAAAATTGAAAAAAATATAAATTTTATTATATCTTTTATCTGTGAAATTTTAGATTTATCTAACAATGCATTTAAATTTTTTTCAATTGTTTTTTTATATTTATCTGAATTTAAAACAAGCAACCCACCTCCATATAAACTGAAATTCTTACCCCTGCCAAAACTGCTAAATCCAATTTCAGAGAAACCACCTAATTTTATATTATTTAATTCAGAACCAAATCCCTGTGCAAAATCTTCAATAATAGAAATTTCTTTATTAATTTTATCTTTCAATATCCGGTAAATTTTTGATATATCCACAGGAATTCCAAATAAATGGACAGGTATAATTGCAAGAGTATTTTCTGTTATCAAATTACCAATTTTTGATATATCAATAAGAAAATTAGTTAAAGAAATATCACACAGTTTTATTTTTAAGTTCAATTTTTTGGCTGGTAAAATCATTACTGAAGGTGTATATGCAGGAATAATTATTTCTGTTTTATCTGGTATTTTTTCTTTGATTGATTTTAAAATTACATATAATCCAGCAGTTCCACATGAAGTTAGATAACAATTATTTACTTTTAAAAATTCTTTTATCTGAAATTCAAAATTTCTTTGTGTTTTATAATTAAAAATAAAATGATATGCTTGAAGCAATTTTTTGTATTTAAAATCATTGCCTACTATACAAATTTTTTTCACCAATTTTTTTACAACTTTGTTTCTTCTTTAATTTTTTTAATTTCATTTTTTATTGTTTCAACAGAATAGAATTCAAGTCTCATATTTTAATTATACTAAAATAATCAAGAAATTTCAAAGTTAATAAAAATCTCTCTTTATTAAATCTCTAAGATTTTTTAACAATAAATAATATAACAGGTGCAAAACAATTGTTAGGAAATCCTATAAATTTTTTAGATTCAACAATAAAACCATTTTTTACAAGTAATTCTTCAATTAAATTAGTTGTGTATGCTTTTACTGGAACTGTTATTCCTTTATCATAAAACTTTACAAATTTATACTGAAGATTAATAAACGGGTTCATAGAATTTCGTATATCAAAAATGAATAATCCATCTTGTTTTAATATTCGTTTTACCTCTAAAAACAGTAATTCAATATCCTGGATAGAATTTAAATTAAGTATTGTATTAATACAAAAACAGCAATCAAAATAACTATTTTTCAGTTTTGTTAGTTTTGCATCTGAAAGAATCAGTTTTATCTGCAAACCTTCAAGTCTATTTTTTGCTTGTTTAAGTATATCCTTCCAGATATCAACGCCATAAATCTCTGCTTTAGGATTTTTTTTAGCAAGGAGTTCAAGAAAAAGTCCTTCTCCACATCCCAGTTCAATTAACTTCGCAGTTGTATCAGTAACAATTTTACTAGCAGTTTCTCTTACTAATCTTGGCCATAAACCACCTGAATACTGGTTCTGTTCAGTTTTTTTTGTAATTAATTTTCTTATAATTCTGTAATAAATTTTTTCAAGCATATATTATATTACTATTTTTCTTTTTTTAAAATTACAACCATTTGGTTTTAAAACTTCAAATAATTATTTTTTCTATTGATATATATATTCTTTTAATTCAATTACAGATTTATAAACTTCTTCAACATTTATATTCTTTAAACACTCTTTTTTCTTACATTTTTCTTTTTCACAGGGGCTGCATTTGACTGGTTTATACAATATTTTATATTTATCTTTATTTTTATACGGAGCATATCTGGAAATCTGTCCTGGTCCAAAAATAAATATCCCAGGTGTATTCATAACTACGCATATATGCATTGGTCCTGTATCATTTGAAATAAAAAACTTAAATTTTGTCATTAAAACAGTAAGTTGTTTTATTGTAGTCAAACCGGCAAAATTAAATATATTTTGGTTATTTACTTTTTCTATTATATTCTGACATAAACCTTTTTCTGATTCAGAACCTGTTAAAATTATTTTACAGTTGATTTGATTATTGATTTTTTTTATTAACTC
>Ga0272448_1004945_pt1 | contig 14899 bp, 3 predicted proteins | sample YNPCB0191_FD_202220 | JGI IMG/M metagenome (GOLD analysis project Ga0272448, IMG submission 202220) | Hot spring sediment microbial communities from Yellowstone National Park, WY, United States - YNP-CB-019-1 | ecosystem: Environmental > Aquatic > Thermal springs > Hot (42-90C) > Sediment...
ATCCTGCGAAGGGCGTGACCCAGCCCGGACCGAGGCCGGACGAGCATCTGCTCTCCGTGACGGTCCAGTTCTTGAATCTGCCAGGCCGGACGGACTTCACGAACAAGGACCTGCGGGAAATCGTGTACGACAACGTGAACAACGACCAGTCGGGCGTGATGATCTACTACGACGCCCCCGGCGGGATTGACGGCGTCTTCGAGCCGGGCATTGACAAGCCGGTCAAGATCGACCGGTCGAACCACGTCCCGAGTTGGGTCGCCTCGCCCGACGGAACGACCTATGCGGTTCGCTTCGACCTCGATGCGAGCGACCCGAGTACCCGGATTCCGGACGACGATACTACCGACGGAAACAGAGGGCCGGACTTCTACGTCGTCATCAGGACGAGCGAGACGATCAGCAATGCGGACGCTTTCCGGGTTCGCATCTGGCGCGAGACCATCACGAGCCCGTCCTTCAGCTACCCGTCACCAGGTCTCGTCTACGGAAACAGAATCGCCCAACTCTACACGGATGAGTGCCCGCTCAGGGGGACGATGACGATCCACACCGTCGAACGGCGGAGTATCTACCAGTGGGGGATCGACTACACAGCGAACGACAACCCGTTGGACTCGCAGCTCCCGGCGGCGCTCGGCCTCACCCGCCGCGCACTACCGACCGACCGATTCCCGTGCAACCAGGACAACAACCTCCTCGCGCTGAACAGCACGGCCGTCGTCGGCGACGTCTACTACTATGAGAAACTCCTGAACCAGATGTGCCTTATGGACCCGTTTGCGTTCGCGGGGAAGGTGGTCTACGAAGTGCCCTCGACGATTGACACCTTCCAGGATAACGCATATGGCACAACCTGGAAGCAGATCACGACAAATCCGATCACGGCGTCGGCTGTGACGTCCCTGGACCTGAGGGACTACACTGTCCCGAACCAGACGATCGAGGCCGATAACGACCCGCCGCTTCCGGTCATCGGGATTGATATCTGCGACGGCCCGGCCGGGATCGAAACGCTGAACGCCCTGACCGTCGTGATAGACGACGTCGGCCGTAAGGACGACCTCACCATCGCCCAGATGTCCGGCGACCTGGCCGACCTCACAGGAGCCAGCCCCAAGGACGGAGTCTCGGTCTGGTGGGATGCGAACAACAACGGCCGCTTCGATCCGACAGTGGACACGTTCATCCCCTCCAACATCGTGCTCGGTACGCCGTTCCTGGACCCCGTTGATCCTGTTGATCCGGGGAAGACCCGCTACTGGCACTACCCGATCGAGGTTCGGTTCCGGTCTGGACAGGCGATTGACAATGACCTGAACCAGGACGACTTCTTCGTCTGCATCCGTACCCGCGGCGGCGATACCGGGATTCACTACCTGGATGACTTCAAGGTCACGGTCCGGAACATCACCACCGGAGCGCGCTTGTTCAACAACCGCGACACGGAAGCCTTCCAGACAGCCTACACGATCACGTGCAATGTGCCGACCTTCCTGACGGACCTTACGGACAAGAACCCGCTCGACCCGACCTACGTAGCCCGGATCCGGCCTGGCCAGCTCTTCCCGGTCTTCGCTCTCAACTTCTTCGACTCTGTCTCGGCCGGGCGCGACGCCTCGGGGTTGGAGCAGTTCGTGGACGGGGAGCGGAAGCTGAAGACGGTCAAGGTCCAGATTGACCAGGTCGGCACCGACGAGGCCTTCTCCCTGTCCGACCTGATGCCGCTGCAGACGGGCGCCAAGTCGGGCGAGTCCGGCGTGGCCCTGTACTGGGACGCGCAGAACACGACCGGTAGTCAGAACGGCACGAGCGGTGCTCTGGACGAGCTGTACGACGTGCCGGTGCCGATCGCGAACGTAACAGTGACGGAGAGCAACCAGGGCGGACGGAAGGGGTTCATCATCGCCCTCGAGATTGACCAGACGAAGCCGCAGGCACTCATCCCGGACAACGATTCGGGCGGGCTGTCGGGAGCAGACTTCTTCCTGGTCCTGCGGACGAGCTCGACGATCACTATCGGCGACGACTTCGTCGTGAGCATTCCGCCCGGCGGCATAGAGTTCAACACCGGCAACACGCTCAAGACGATCTCGTCCCGAGTGGTGGTAGCGGACTTCGTCTCGATCAAGCTGATTGACATGCTGGCTGGCGTGTCGCAGGTAGATGTGAACTCGCCGCCGACGCCCGCGATCGGGATCAACATGGTCCGGCCGGCGAGCGCTGCCGTGACCTTCCTCGGCGTCAAGGTATGGGTCAACGACGCGAGCGGGAAGCTCGAAATCCTGGCACCCCTCGTGCCGAACAATCCGCAGAGCGGACTGGCCGTGTGGTCCGATACGGACGCGAATTCGGAGGGCACCTTCAGCGTGCAGGACTCCGTCGTCGGCTGCACATATACACAAGAGGTCGGAGTGAAGAACTCCAAAGGAGACACCGGCACGCTCGTGACGATCACGTTCGCAACCGGCCAGCCTATCGCTGCGGACGATGTCGGCACCAACGCAGGGTTCGACTACTACCTCGTCTTCCGTACGGGCAGCTCGGTCAGCTTCCGGAACCTGTACTTCGAGATCCCAGCAGGCGGAATCATCACCTCTCGTGGCGATACGAACGACGTACCGGTTGCTTCGAGCGCCGTTTCGGGCAAGATAGACGCCCGGCTCACCGACCTGACGGGCGGAGGTATGCTCATCAAGAAGAACTCCGATCCGACGGCGATCATCGCGATGGACTTTGGCACGGGCATGAACCCGGCGGACACGAATGCTCCGAAGCTCAAGCAGATCACGCTCAGGATCATCCCCGCCGGCGGGACGCTGACCCCGAGCGACTTCGAAGTCTGCGTCAAGACTCCGAATCCGCCGACGGTGGAAAGCGGAATCATCCTCTACCAGGACGAGACCACCCGCCATGACGGGGCGTTCAGAAGCGACGACGTGCCGATGGCTCTGGCGGCAGCTCCGACGATCGTTCAGAACCCGGGCGAGAGCTGGTTCACCTCGACTATCGTTCTGAGCTCCCCGGCACCGCTGCCGGAGCGAGTTGACGGCGTGGCCGACTTCTACATCGCAGTCATGACGAGCAAGACCGCCGAGAGGGGCGATGCGTTCCGCCTCGAGATCCGGTCGGACGGAATCGTAGTCACAACGGCGGACTGCAAGGCGAACGTCCTCACGGGTGTCGTCACCGTGGGCGGCTACACGGACATCATTCCGCAGGACCTCGTGGCCGGCATGGTCGTTCCTCCGGACACAGTTGCCTACGTGGATATCAACAGCGGCCCGTTTGGCCTCTTGGGCCTCGATATGAGGCGCGGAGCTGGCGGGACCACCAAGCTGTCTGCCGTGCAGGTCAGTGTCTCGGACGTCAACGCCCTGGCTCCGCTCTCGGGCTTCTCGACGAGCGGGCTCTCGCTCTGGAGAGACGACGGCCCGAACAGCGCCGGCAGGTTCGATCCGAAGGACGACAGCGCGATCCCCGTAACGCCCAGCTTTGACCAGGCCGCTGGTGTGGTAACTCTCACGTTGGATACGCCGGAAGATATCCCGGACGATGACGCGGCTCCCAACGACGGAAACGACTTCTACGTCGCCTTCTCGACCTCCGACAAGCTCAGCTTCGACCAGCAGCTCACCTTCGCCATCCCGGCAAACGGGGTCGTGACGAGCAGCAACGACACGGGCGACAGATTCCCGATCACTGCCGTGAAGGGGAACCTCCCGGTGAAGCTAACTGACCTCGTCGAAGCGGGTCAAACGGTGGGACCGGTCAGTCCGCCGACGGTCATGGTCGGCATCGAGGCGGCGGACTCCGGCCAAGGTTCCGCCCTCCAGCAGGTGGAGATAGACCTCGTGCCGAGCGGCATTGTAACGGTGGTGAACCCGGCGGACGGCGGAGTGGTTCTCCGCGATCTGCTCTTCAGCAGGTACGCCGTAGACTGGACGGTGGTTATCCAGCCGGGCGCGACGGCGGCGCAGGTCACGGCCACCATCAACTCGTTGCCGCCGGTCCAGAGTGTTCAGACCGTTCCGATCACGGGCGAGAACGTGGGCGTCGGCCGGTTCACGGATGTGGACGGGCGAACCTACGATCCGTTGGCGGTGATCTTCATTGACGGGACGGTCGTCAACGAAGGCGATACGTACACCTTCAGGACGTTGCCTCCTCCCGACCCGATCACAGCGGCGGACTTCGAGCCCGGCCTTCGGCCAACGGTGCCGCTTGCCCCGAACTGGCGGAGCGGTGTCGCGATCTACCTTGACAACGGCGACGGAGTGTTCGACCCAACAACCGACACCCCGCTCACGCTCGCTCAAGACCCGACGATTGCGAATCGGCCTGGCTCTAACGTCCTCGCCGCGACGCTCGTGCTCGATCCGCCGGTGAACATCCCGGACGCCTTCGACGGAAAGGCTGACTTCTTCCTCGCCGTCATGACCAGCGCCAGCTTCCAGACCAACGATCGGTTCCGCGCGATGGTCCCAGCCGGCGGTCTCGTCTTCACGAAGGGACGCGCGAATACGTCCATCGTCACGAGGTCGGTCAACAATGGCGTCGTCAACGCCGTGGTCACGGAGCTCCTGACGCAGACCGTCCCGGCGGGTTCGCCGCCGACGGCTTTGATCGGACTGAACATGTGGAGCGCTATGATCCCGTCCCCGTCCGTTCGCAAGGTAGAGGTGCAGTTGAACGGCCTCGGGCTTGTGGATTCCGACATACGTCCGCTGGCGGCTGATGCGACGAGCGGCGTTGCGCTCTATCTCGACAACGGCACCACTCAAGGAGTCTTCGACGCGAACGACACCTTGGTCCCGCTCGACCTACAGCGCAGCTCGCTGACGTCTCTTAAGGCGATACTGGTGCCGCAGAACGGGATCGTCATCCCGTCTGATGACGCGAACGCGAATGTAGGAGACGATCTCTATGTCGTGGTTCGGACGAGCGACGGTGCAAATGTGGATAACCAGGTGCTGGTCGCCAAGCTCACGGTCACGTTCGACCTCACGGCGATCGGTCAGCAGGAGAGCCGGGTCCTTATCGACCGGGTTGTCCGGATCACAGGCGTTGTCCCGACACAAGTCTCGACAGATGGTGGGACGATCGTCACGGTCTTCGGATCAGGCTTCGATGCTGGCACCGCTCCGGGGCCGTACATCCAGGTCCTCGTCAATACTGCGGCGCTTCCGAGCAGCGAAGTCCGGGTTGCGGCAGACGGGAAGAGCCTCACGTTCGCCGCGCCCAAGCAGCCGGCAGGAGCTGCGGACCTGACGATCATCAACCCGAACAAGATCGTGGCGGTCAAGCAGGGGGCGTTGAACTATGTCGCGCCTCCGAGTGGCAGCCTGATCCTGTACAGGGTCTCCCCGACTAAGGGGCCGAACTCGGGTACCGTCCTGAGCGTCGTGGGCGCGAACATAGGTACGGACATCCAGATCGCGATCGCCCCGACCGGTACTCCCTCGGTGGCCTTCGCAGACTACCTGAAGACGGTCGTCCTGAAGACGAACAGCCTTGTCAAGGTGAACACCGGCAGCCTGGCGGCTGGCGTCTACGACGTCATGGGACGAAACTCGGCGACCTCGCCGGTCGTGCGGCTCAACGGCGCCTACACCGTCGTGGTCCCGCAGGCGGTGCCGATCACGCTCAACCCGAAGTTCGCCGGCAAGCAGGGTGGCACAACGATCACCGTCACAGGCTCCGGCTTTGCTCAGGACTCTGTCCTCGAAGTGGGCGGTCAGAAGGTGCAGTTCACCTTCGTCAGTGCGACGCAGCTGACCTTCAAGGCACCACCTCAGGGTGCGATAGGCCTGGTCCAGGTGAAAGTGACCAACTCTGACTGGACCTATGGGTCAGCCGACCTCCAATACATAATCACGGACCTGGTCGGCGACGCCAACGGGGACGGTGTCGTGGATGCGAAGGACGTCGAGGCCATTGCCAAGGACGAGGCCGGCAGCGTCCTCATCACCGATCCGGTACTCCGTTACTACGCCGATGTGGATGGCGACGGCGAACTTACGACCCTGGATGCATACTACGTACAGCAGATCGTCACCAAGAAGATCTCCCCGCCCAGCCGGGGTGCTCCGCCCGGGGTAACAACGAAGCCGAAAGGCGCCCAGGCCTCCCTGGGCGCCTCCTCGTTTAGGGTTGTCCCCTTCCAGGGGCCGACGGTGCAAACCCAGTGCACGCTCGTTGACCTGACGGGGCTTACCCCCGGTCGGCTTGTAGGCGGTGGAGCGGAGAACGTCCAGATTATCGGACTGAACGTCAGCGATACGCGCGGAGGCGGGTTCATCTCCTTCTTGCGGGTCCGGTTCCTCGACTACCCGGCGGCTCAAGGCTTGCTGAACGGATCGTACTTCACTAGTGTTGCGCTCTACAAGGATTCGCCTACCGAGGGAGTTGCGGGGAAGTACGATCCGGCCGACATACTGATAACTGCGGGGCCGACCCCTGGGGGCGCGAAGGGAACCGAGTTCAGCTGGAAGCCCAGCGATCCACAGTTGACCCAGGACCCCCAGCAGGTGGCCCCGATTCCGATGGATGACGCCAGCGCCGTGAACCGTGGGCCGGATTACTTTATCGTGATCACACTGTCCGACCTGATTCCGACAGGTACCCAGTTCATTGCCGAGATTCGGACTCTGGACGACACGGGTCAGCCGCTGAGCGACCCGGACCTCAAGTTCACCGTCAGCGGAGCGGAAACCTCGGCGGACCTCACGGCGTATAACGGCATATTCCAGACCCAGCCTATGAAGGTTGACAATACGGAGCCCACGGTACAATTCACGAAACCCGACGACCTCGAGATCGTCAGCACTGACGAGACTCTCGACAGCCGGCACAAACTCATCACCGGGACGGCGACGGATACCGGGGGGGGAAGTGTTGCATATGTGCAGCTTTGCTATGCTCCGGCGGCCACCTTGATGGGCGATCTCACTGCCCGGGTGAGCAATGTCCTCTCCGTAGATAGTGTCCGCCATTTCGCCGACCCGGCGACGGAAGGCGCCTACACGGTCACGGTGGGTGGCGAGCAGGCCCTGTGCATCGCCGTGGATGCCGGGACCAACACGATCACGCTGGGCGCCCCCGTATCCTTCAAGCACCTCAAAGGAGAGAAAGTTTACGGGCGGTTTACGTCGTACCAGCTCGTTGACGACGAGTCCGGTGTCGGGGACTACTCGAAGTGGAGCTACGATCTCGGCCGCTACATTACCCGGGGACCGCAGGCGACAGGCGCCTGGGTGGTGAGGGCACGCGGCTTCGACACGGCCTTGCCGGACAACACCAACACCGCGTTCGTTGCAGAGCGCGTACTTGTCGTGGACTCCGACCCACCCCGGTTGGTCGGGGAGCCTGTCCCCTCGAAGGGCCCGCAGGGCGTCACCATCTGGGGGACGATCGATGCGACCTCCTCGCCTCAGGTCAGAGCTTCCTCGATCAAGGAGATCCTCGTCAGCATCAACGGAGGTAGCTTCATCAAGGCCCGTGCGGCCGGCGACGGCATTGACTCGGATGGCGACGGCAGAATCAACGAAGAGAGAATCTACTACTATGCAGACGCGGAGCCGGGTACCCCCGGCAGGTTCGATCCGGGGATAGACGAGGTCTTCCTCAACGACGGGGGGACCGACGGGGTCTACGACGGGACGAACACGGTAATCTGCGACGGAGACCTGGATCATCCCGGCGTGGATACTCCGATCGGCACCCCGATCACACGCATCGGCAACGACTACAGGGATTACTACCAGGAGTTCGAAACCTTCCTCGACGACGGAGGAATTGGCGGCGTCTATGACGGGACGAACACTGTCCTCTGGGAGGGGCATGAGCCGGGTATCCAGACCCCCATCGGAACGACACTCGCAGTGATCGGCACGGACTCAAAGACGGGCAGGTCGGTCCTCGCCTACAGGAAGAACGGATGGTGCTGGGCGGACGAGCCAGGCCGGACGGCCAACCTGCTCGACGTCAAGAACGACGGAGTCCAACCGGCCCACATCCACGTGCTCGACGAGATGTACATTGATACGAACGGAGACGGCGTTTACGGCCCGGAAGACATCCCGCTCTACGCCGGCGCCAACGGGACGTTCGACGCGGCAATCGGTGCGAGGCTGAACCTGATGGGTAACGACGACAATGACTACTGGGCCGACGCCCCGGTCTCCGGTGGGACGGCGGGAGTCTATGACCCGCGCATTGATGAAGTCTTCCGCAACGACGGCTTCACCACGGGTTTCTACGACGGGACGAATACGGTCCTATACTCGGGGCCCGCCAGGCTGAGTTCCAAGGTCGAGCAGAGGCAGATCAATCCTGGCCCGCCCCCGACGGTTACTGCGAACCCCAACACTGGGGACGGCATGCTCTCGGGGATCGTCGTGGACCCGTTGGCCCTGCAGGAAGTCTGGTACGTCTACTGTGTTTCCGCACCGACCACGCTCGATCCGACGACCGTCTTCGAGGTGTACGGATCCCGATCTGGGCTCCAGCTCAATACGTATGCGATCACGGACGTTGCCTCTCCTCAGTATGAAACGGACGATGGAAAGGTTAAGTTCACGATCCGCGCGGGTGCGACGGCCTTCGTGCTGACCGATGGGTTTACGTTCGGGATCGTGAAGGACAAGGTGGATATTCTCCCGCAGCCCCCGACGGCGATCCAGCCGCTGATGGACGAGGATCTGGCGGCCCCCTCCTCCTCGGAGAGGATCGTATGGTGGCTGCCGGTAGCGGCGGTCGACTCAGTAGACAAGATCCTGACCATCTCGGTGCAGGCAACTGATTCGGCCGGCAACAAACTGGGGCTCTCGGGTGGCGGCTACTTCCCGGTCGGCGACCTCCGAGCAGAGGCGCAGTACAAGCGCGTCGTTCTGACTTGGCGCAACCCGACACAGAAGGACTTCGCCGGGGTTCTCGTCCTCCGGCACGAAGGCTCCGCACCGACCTACACCCCACCCGCCGGTACCGCGCCTGCTAATCTGCCAGATGTCCTCCCCGACGGATCGGTCAACGTCCGCGTCGCAAGCTCCACGGCCCAGACGGTTACCGATCAAGGACTGTCGAACGGCGTGCGATACTACTATGCCGTGTTCGCCTACTATAAGGACGGGTCCTACTCGTCTGCCGTGAGGGTTTCTGCCGTGCCCGATCTCCCGGAGGTCGTGCAGTTGAGCTACAGACTCTATTCGGACGGCGTCATGATCGAGTGGCAGTACCCGCCGGATGCGAACCCGGACAATCCCCTCCAGCACACGATCAAGACTGTAACCGTCCTGAGGGGAGTGGGCGTGGTCCCTGAGAAGTCCGACATCCAGCAGCCGAGGAGCAATGTGACGGTCTTCTCTCCGTCGCTCTCCCGCGCGGCGACGAGCTACTTCGATGCGACGGTCGTCTTCGACGGGACGGAGTACATCTACCGCCTCTTCACGAGCGACGGGACGGAGTACTCCGGCGGCTCTGCGGTGCTGCGTGTGGTTACGTCGGTCTCGGCTCCGACATCGCCCGAGCACCTGCGGATCGCGAAAAAGGGCAAGGACGATTTCGAGCTTACCTGGACACAGCCCACAATCCTGGACGGCCAGCTTATCGGCTTCCGGGTCTATGTCCGCGCGAAAGGTTCGCAGAGCTATACCCTGCTGAACTCCGAATTGGTCCCAGCAGGGAGGCTCTCATACGTTCCGACGCCACTCTCGGCCGGACAGACCTACCTGTTCGCCGTTACATCGGTCGTCCTGAAAGGAAAGACAGAGGTCGAGAGCTCGCCTTCCGTCCCCGTCGGCCTCAAGGGCTCGAAACCGCTATCCACTATGTGCGGCATCGTGGTCAACCGCAACGGACAGAGAGTGGCCGGAGCCGAGGTGAAGATGACTCTCGTGAAGGGACTCAAGTCCTTCCCCGGCGCCAAGCCAGGTACGGTGAGGAAGACGACAGCCGATGCGCTTGGAGCGTTTCAAGTCGAACTCTTGCCGCCGGGTAAATACAACCTTGCGATCAGGGCCGGTCGCCGGCACAACTGGTGGTCTTTCTCCGTAGACATCCCCGTAGGCGAGGCGATGTCCCCGCCCCAGGAGTTCCAACTGCAATGAAACAGATGATCCCGGTCTCTCAGGCGCGTACGACGACGGAATCGGCAAGGCGGTGTGTGAGCCTCCCCGCTGCTGTGCTATTGGTCGGGTTCTGGATGCCTGTACTCGCGGCGGGCACGTTGGGGAAGCCGGAGATCCCCCTCGGAATGGACGTGAAGGTCTCGCACCGCTCGAGAGAGAACCTTGCCTTCGAGTTGACCGTGACGCCGCTCGCAAAGTGCAAGGAGGTGTCGGTCATCCTCGAGGTGCCCGAGGGCGGCGTGCTCACCAGTGGCGAGGCCGCTTGGGCCGGAGAGCTCGCTGTAGGCAAGAGCAAAGTGCTCTGCTACGAGTTGAACCTGACGAATGCCAAAGTGGACAAGGTGCGCGTCCTGGGCTCACTCGTTCTGAGCAGCGGCGCGGTGATGAAGAAGGCTGCGATTGTCAGCCTGACGGAGCCGCCGGCGAAGCAAAGCGACAAGCTCCTCGGCCCGATCGCACCGACTGACCGTCCGCCGAAACTCTACAAGGCCGTTCCCGCTACCGAGGCCGCCCCAAAAGAGGAGAAGCAGTAAGCAGCCAGCAACGCACCCGGCACAATGGAGAGACGAAGCATGAGGTATTTCAATTCCCGGCGTGGGCCTGACCCGTCGAGCGAGCAAATGCCCCCTACCGCGCGCCTTCCGCACGCGGCGTTTGCCGGTCCAGTTGGGATTGCTCCTTTCTTCTTGTTCCTCGCGTCCACGTCGCTCTTCGCGATCACCGTGAAGGGGACATTCCAGTACAGGGACAAGGAGTTTGACCTGAATGGCTTTACCGGCACTGTCACGGACAAGCCGATCCGGTACGCCAGGGTGGAGGTTTGGGACGTTACACCGAACCCCCTCAACGGCCAGGTTGTACCGGTCCGGCGCGGGGTGACTTACACGGACGGTGCAGGCTCCTTTTCCATTTCCGGGATCATCATCAGTCGGCCGAGCAATATAGAGGTCCGGTGCTACGCGGAGGCCGACCCCGGCCAAGGCTTCAACCTGGCTGTGGTAGACCCCTCCGGGAGCCCTGTCGGGATCGCTAACACGTACGTCGACCAGTCTCCGTCGAGCGACCTCGACTTCACTTACGAGCCGCTTCTCGCCCTGCCGGAGCGAGGTGGCCAGGAGTTCAATATCTTCGACAATGTCATTGACACCTTTGCCCTTGTACGGGAACTACAGAAAAGAGACCCGGGCGTAGAACTGCTTGTCGTGTACCCAGGACCAAGCTCATTCTATATGCCAGGCGAGCGTGTCATCTCGATATACGGGGCGGCTCCGTTGGACGACGACGGCTACGATGATACGACAATACTCCATGAGACCGGCCACTTCGTCATGGACGTGTACTCCAAGTCGGATCCCAACGCTGGCGGCCCGCACTTTCTCGATCAGGACAACGAGGACCTTCGTCTGGCCTTCTCGGAGGCGTGGGCGACGTTTTGGTGCAACATGGTTCGGAGCAAGATCCAGCAATCACCCATGCCGGAGGCCTACGTGGACACGGTCAACGATGGGACGCTCGGATTCTCCTACGAAGTCGAGACCCCGATGTACGTGGGCGGGCTCCCGCCCGAAATGGCTACGCCGGAATTCGCGGAGAAGAACCTGACCGGGAGCGACTTCGAGATCGCCGTCAACGCAGTCCTCTGGGACATGTATGACAGGCCGGACACGGTTGACATGAAGCCAGGGGATGATGACACCATGGCCATCCCGGACGCTGACGAGCGCATTTGGGACGTGCTCACCGGGGCGGCGTGGAGGATGGAGACGAACCTGACCCTCGAAACCTTCTGGCGGGTTTGGTTCGCCTTGCAGGAGGGATACGAGACAGAGATGCGGGCGGTGTTTGCCCTGAACGGAGTTGAATTCTTCCCGGATGACTACGAGGCCGGGGGAGACGACGACATTCGGTACGCTACGGAACTCAAGATCAACACAGTTCAGCATCACACGTTCTACCGGAACGGCTCCGATCCCCGCGGGGATTGCGATTGGTTCTGGTTCAGCGGCCAGGCCGGCGCCACCTACACGATAGAGACCCAGAACGCCACGAACAACGGGGACACGGTGCTGGCCCTGTTCGACGGCAACTCGCAGAGACTCGTTCCCACGACTACACCGAGCGGTACGGACCCGAACGCGGACAACCCGAACTTCGACGACAAAGCGGCATCATCTGCCGTACCGGGAGCGGAGGCCTGGACCTCCTACGCCGATGCCTTCAGTTCAGTCATTCGGTTCGTCCCGCCGCAGACAGGCAATTACTATGTCCTCTGCTCCCACTACTCCGGCCCGGCTAAGTACCCGACGCGGGTACCCGTCGCGGGCGGGGTAGATTACATATGGGACACGGGGATTGGCGCCTTCGGGGCGTACGACATCAAGCTGACCGCCGACGGAACGCCGCAGGGCCTCCGCATTGACGGCATTTCGCCGAGCGGAGGGCCGCCCTCCGGCGGCACGGTAGTGACGATCCAGGGAGCGAACTTCGATACGTCTACCAATACCGACGGGTCCTATAAGCTCAAGGTCTACTTTGGCTCCAAGGTCGCCGGGAACGTAACGGTGGACGAGTCGGGTACCGTCATACACGCGACTTCGCCAGCTTACAACGCCACCGTCACGGTAGACGTCACTGTGGTGAACTCCGACGGCCAGCGGGCGACTTACACGGGCGGATTCTTCTATGCCCAGTTGGGCGATGTTGACGGGAACGGTGCTTTGACGATGGCCGACGCGCGCATGATCGCCCAGATGGAGGCTGGTCTCGTGCCCGTGCAGACCTGGCCAGGTGATGTGAACCGAGACGGCGTTGTCACGATTGCCGACGCATTCCTGGTGATGCAGGTTGTCCGGGGCAAGGTCGTCCTGCGGTAGAGAGCTTCGCAGCGCGGCAATCAGGTCGTTCCCATCTCCGTCCCGCTCTCAGGCGTACTTTCGGCAGAGCTCTTCGAGAAGAGCGTCGTACTCTCGCCGGTCAACAGGCAGTTCGACGGGCTTCCTGCGGTAGCTGGAGAGAACGACCGCGTTGAAGATCTCGACGGAGTTTCGTCCTTCCTCGCCGGGGACCATGGGCTCGCGATCTTGCTCGATGGCGCTGAAGAAGTCCTTGATCACAGCTGCGTGGCCGCTCTCGGCCGGGGTTAGCTGGACGGGCTTTTCCTCGGACTTCGGTGCTCCCCAGCCCTCGGTGCTTGTGTTGATGAACTCCCTGATGGGCGTGGCGAGTGCGTAGAAGTGCAGAGCGCCGTCGTAGATGAGTTTGGCCTTGTCGCCGGAGACCTCGAACCGCGTGGTGCCCGGAGCCTCCGTCGTACTGACGTGGAAGTAGCCGTGCCCGCCGTTGGGGTACTCGAAGATTGCGCTGGCGACGTCCTCGACCTGTATGCGATGGAGGAATGTGCTGGTGAGTCCGATGATGCACTTGGGCATGCCGCCGAGCCATTGGTACATGTCAATGGCGTGGGGGGCTTGGTTGGCGAGCACTCCGCCGCCCTCGCCCTTCCACGTGCCGCGCCAACTGCCGCTGTTGTAGTAGGCCTGGGTACGGAAGCCGGCGGCCATCATGCCCGTGCGCAGGATCTCGCCGACGGCGCCGGAGGCGATCAACTCGTGCATTTTCTTGAGTGCGGGATCGGTTCTCATCTGGTACATCACGCCCAGTTTGACGCCGCGCTTGCGGCAGACGCGTATCATCTCATCCGCATCGGAGACGGTGGAGGCCATGGGCTTCTCGGTGAAAACGTGTACGCCCGCCTCGGCCGCCGCCACGCACACGGGCCGATGCACTGGATGCGGCGTCGCGATCAGCACGGCCTGGAGCCGCTCCTGGGAGAACATCTTCTCGTAGTCAGTGTACCACTTGCAGGAATACTGCTTCCCCACTCTCTCGGCTGTCTCGGGGACTGCGTCGCACACAGCGACGAATTCGACATTGTCGAGCTTCGCGACAGTGGCGCAATGCGCCCCGCCCATGCCGCCGACGCCAACTACTGCGGTGCTGATCTTCTCCACGCCTGGACCTCCTGGATCGTTCGCTGCATTCTACCGATTTCCGCCGGCAGATGCAACAGCGGAGTGGCAGTGCCCCCCGCTCCATGTGTCCGAGTGGGCTGCCAGGCCGAGGTCGTAGCACAGGGAGCTCTGGCGGGGCAATGCGTGAAACAATCCGCCCTTTCCGCCGACTCACGTAATAGATGACGGCGTCTTGAACCCCGAGCTCAGACCGGCTATGATCCCGAGAGGAGGATCAGGGTGATGAAGAGGCTTTTGTTCGTCTTGGTGTCCGGAGCCTGCCTTGCGGACGGCGTGATCATTCCGCGCCCGATGCCCGACTATACGCCCCGTCCGCTCTCGATCCAGGGCCACAGGGTGGCGATCTCGATCAAGGGGAACTACGCGACGACAGTGGTCGAGGAATCGTTCTACAACCCGAACGACCGGCAGCTCGAAGGCGACTTCATCTTCCCGCTTCCGCCCGGGGCAACTGTGGAGAAGTTCGCGATGATGATTGACGGCAAGGAGATGAAGGCGGAGCTGCTGGACGCGGAGAAGGCTCGCGGCATCTACCTCGACATCGTTCGCCAGCTGAAGGACCCCGGACTTCTCGAATACGTGGATCGGAGGACGTTCCGGCTCCGCGTCTTCCCCATCCCGGCGCGGGGGACGAAGGATATCAAGCTTTCCTACGGGCAACTTCTCGAGGCGGACGATCGCATCTACGAGTATGTCTATCCGCTCGACACGGAGCGATTCTCCGCCGAGCCGATCAAAGAG
>Ga0272448_1004948_pt1 | contig 14896 bp, 8 predicted proteins | sample YNPCB0191_FD_202220 | JGI IMG/M metagenome (GOLD analysis project Ga0272448, IMG submission 202220) | Hot spring sediment microbial communities from Yellowstone National Park, WY, United States - YNP-CB-019-1 | ecosystem: Environmental > Aquatic > Thermal springs > Hot (42-90C) > Sediment...
CAGGGGAACCTTCTCCATCGCGGCACGCCGGCTCAGGCGCCGCAGCGGCCAGAAGTCCATCAGGAGCAGAACGAGGGGCAACGGCGTGCTCGTCGGCTTGGACAGCAGAGCGAGCACGTACAGGACCGCGCACGCCAGATAGGCCCGCCGACCGCCCCGGCGGGCGTAGCGGACGTAGGCAAGCATGCACAGCAAAGCGAAAAACGCCGCCAGAAGCGTCTTGCGCTCCCCGACCCACGGAACAGGCTCCACCGTCAGGGGATGCACGCCGAAAAGCAGTGCCGCCCCCGCCGCGACACACGGTCGCCCGAACAGGGCGTAGAGCAGAGCCATCATCAGGAGTGTATTGGCGACGTGCAGGATCAGGCTCGTGCGGTGAAACGGCCTGAGGTTCTCCACCCGGCCGCCGATAGCATAGTCGAGCATGAGCGAGACCATCGCCAGCGGCTGGTAGTAGCCGTGCACGGTCGAGGGCTCGAGCACTTCGACAAAGAAGCGCCGCGCGGATGCCCAGCCCGGGCGCTGCACGAGCGGATTCTCGGCAAGGTATTGCCCGTCGTCGAAGCTCAGGGCCTGCGCGCGGAGGGCGGGCCAGTGAGCAAACGCAACCAGCACGCCTACGACGATCCCCAGGACCGCCAGCCAGGCACGGCGGCGCCAAGGGGATTGCGCCGTGGCCGCACCGGCGGTGCGATGGTCTTCCTGTTTCGGGGCTTTGCCTTTCATGCGGCACACTGCATCGGCCCCTCGCGTCAGGCCCGCTCGGGCGCATTCTAACACAGGTCCGGTGTATGCGCGACGCGGACGTCGTGGTCGTACGATTGAAGAATCGTCTCAGCCGCCGCGCGCGCCAACGGGGGTTTGCCCGCGGGGCAGCACAAGCCCCCGCAACGCGAAGACTCGCGTCGGGGTTTCGTCGCCAATCGGTTGTACGCACCGGCGCAAGTCGCTTTTGTCGCAGGGCAAGCAAGGCTATACTACTACAAAAAGAATTGTCGCTCATTTCGGACTCGAACGATCAGATTGTCGGCGGTCCCGAATTCACAAGGAGAAAAACCATGAAGACCATCTCTCCAAGCCGATTGGCACGCATCTCGGCGACAATGCTGTTGTTGGCCGTTGCAGGCGCCGGAACCTGTCAGCCTCCCCCGTCGTCCTCAGAGGGAGGGACGACCGACGAGACGGCGGGCGTCGGGCTGAGCGATCAGGAAGTCGCAATGGCTATCCGCCAGGTGCATCCGCTGATGTCGGACATCCCACCCATTCCGATCCCCGATGCGCTTGTCGGCCGTCAGGACGAACATGCGCAGAGAGCACTCGACATTCTGAACAGGGTGAACGGCTTCGCCTCTTCCGACTTCTGGTCGGTGTCGCCGGCCAAGCTCGCGACCGCCAGAAAGAGCTCCGGCGGATGGGTGGAGAGTGCCACGAATCCCTGGATCGCCACCTACACGAAGAAGGACGGCGACCTCACGACGACTGTCACGCACATGCTCGCCGTGCCCGGCAACTGGGTGTGGTGGGTCACATGGGACGGCTGCGACGGAAAGCACCTCTACCGCGATTTCATGGTGGATTACTGGATGCTTGGGAAGGACGGGAAACTGATGAAGCACGACTCGTTCCAGTGCCTCGATGCGCCGCCCTGCAGCGCGGAGTCGGGGTGCCACGAATCGACGCCGCTCTACACGTGGGTCTTTGAAGTCCTGGATGAGGCAACGCTCTATACGCTCTGGGACGAGGTGCGCCTGGTGACGCGTGCGTACACCTCCATTTCCTACGCGTACTCCAACAGGTTCAATGCCTTTCTGCCATTCACCCAAGAGGTGTGCACGTCCTACCCGGACGGCCGCCTGGTGATCGAGAGCTTCAAGCGCCGGCTCTCCGATGACATCCTGTACCAATGGTACAAGGGCTACTGGACGGCGGACTACCGATACTGCTGGACCATGTATCGCGAAGACCAGACCGTCCTCGACTGCGGGGGCGACATGAACTGCCCGCAGTGCAACATGCCGTAAGCGTCCCGCCGACCGTCCGGGGCCGCCGGGGCGCCGCCGATCGGCCTATTCGTGCGGGGGCCGCAGGAAGGAGATAAACGGCGAAAGCTGGCTGAACTCCATAAGGCTGTGCATTGGGAAGTTCGTCGTGCGGATGCCGGCCTCTTCGACGGCCGCGATCGCGTTGAGGCCTCCCGTAACGATCATCCCCGTCCGACCTTCCTGCACCGGGAAGTCGAGCAACGGCTGGTTTCGCCGGCCGATCATCAGAATCCCGTTCAGCCCGATCCGGGTGAGCTTGCGTGCGATCTTCTCCACCTCGGGCACGGCGGCGGAGGGGATCTCGCGAAAGCTGGCACCGATCCGCCCGTTACCCGTTCGCGCCGCCAGCCCGACGCTCGTCAGCCGGCCTTTGAGGAAGACATCCAGCGGGTCCAGCGACGTGCCGTCGTAGTAGATCACGTCGGTGAACCGCGTCGGCCGACCTCCCTCGATCTCCAGTACGCCGCCGAAACGCGACGCCACCGGGATTCCGGCCGCCAAGAGAATGCCGTTGATCGTCACGCTGCATACGGTGGCGATCACCACCTTGCCGTCCGGTACGCGGACGTCGCCGATCATGTCACCTGCCCGCGAGACGCGCAGGTGATAGCCCATACCCAGTCCCGCGCGGAACACGACGACCATCTCTGAGATCGCCGGCCGCAGATCCGCCTCGTCGATCAGCGAGGCATTTACGACGATCCGCCCCGCACCGGTGGTAATGTGGAATGTCGTTTGATAGGCCAGCGCGTCGACCCTTGCGGCGGTGAAGCCCAGGCGGTCGATCACCGTACCTTTCTGGAGCTCCTCGATTCCCCGCGGAGTGATCCGCCGCCCCCGTTGCCCGTCGCTCTCGACGAGGCCGTTCGCCTCCAGGTGCTCAAGGTAAACGCGCAATGTTCGCGGCTTGAGGTCCAGACCAAACGCCTGGAGTTCCCGCGCCACCCGCGCGCCGCCCAGAGGTCTGTCTGCCGCGCGAAGCACCCTCAGGATGGCCAGCTTTTTCTTGGGATCATAAGATTTCATGGCTTCACGTCCTGCCGTCCACCGACCGGCAATGATACCGGCTTGTCCACTTGCAAGCAACGGTGATAGCGGCATCAATGCCGTATTCCGCGTCATTTGTGAAACCGATCACACGCGGCCAACGCCGAAAAATGCCGTTTTTGTTGGCTTTTTTTGCCGTCAAGCACTTCCATATTCTACGAGAGGGTGGTATCCTGATGCCGCCCTGTGCGACTCCGACGAGACTCGGATGCGCATGCCGCCTCGCGCGGCGCGGGGCTGCCGGACGACGGAGGAGTCGCCCTCGGTTCGCCCGTTTTTCATGTACTCAGAACAGGAGATCGAAACGCAATGTCGTACGTCGAGAACGTCATGGAGCTGGTCGTCAAACGCAACCCGGCCGAGCCGGAGTTCCATCAGGCCGTCAAAGAGGTGCTCGACACGCTCGGGCCGGTGCTTCAGCGTCACCCCAAGTATGAGAAGAACCGGATTCTTGAGCGGCTCGTCGAACCCGAGCGCGTGATCATGTTCCGCGTGCCCTGGTTCGACGACCGGGGCAACATTCAGATAAACCGCGGCTTCCGCATCGAGTTCAACAGCGCCATCGGCCCGTACAAGGGTGGGCTGCGGTTCCACCCGACCGTGTATCTGGGCATCCTCAAGTTCCTGGCCTTCGAGCAGATCCTGAAGAACTCGCTGACGACGTTGCCGATGGGCGGAGGCAAGGGCGGCTCCGACTTCGACCCGAAGGGCAAGTCGGACAACGAAGTCATGCGATTCTGCCAGTCGTTCATGACGGAGCTGTGCCGGCACATCGGCGCCGACACGGACGTGCCGGCCGGCGATATCGGCGTGGGCGGGCGCGAGATCGGGTACCTCTTCGGGCAGTACAAGCGGATCCGCAACGAGTTCACCGGCGTCCTCACGGGCAAGGGCCTCAACTGGGGCGGCTCACTCATCCGGCCCGAGGCCACCGGCTACGGCACCACCTATTTTGCCGAAGAGATGCTCAAGACCCGCGGCGACTCGATCAAAGGCAAGGTCTGTACGGTCTCCGGATCGGGCAACGTGGCCCAGTACACTGTCGAGAAGATCAACCAGCTTGGCGGCAAGTGCGTGAGCCTCTCCGACTCGAACGGCACGATCTACGATCCCGCCGGCATCAGCCCCGAGAAGCTGGCGTACGTGATGGACCTGAAGAACGTCCGCCGCGGCCGCATCCGCGAGTATGCGGAGAAGTTCAAGGGTGTCGAGTACAAGGAAGGCATGCGTCCCTGGGGCATCAAGTGCGACTGCGCCTTCCCGTCGGCCACGCAGAATGAGATCAACGGCGAGGACGCCAGGACACTGGTCAAGAACGGTTGCATTCTCGTGGCCGAGGGCGCGAACATGCCGACCGACCCGGACGGCGTCGAGGTATTCCTGAGCAAGAAGATCCTGTACGGCCCCGGCAAGGCCGCCAATGCGGGCGGCGTTGCCTGCTCCGGGCTGGAGATGTCGCAGAACGCCCAGCACACCACGTGGACGCGCGAGGAAGTGGATCGCCGTCTGCATGACATCATGATCGCGATTCACAAGAACGTGTCGGATACGGCCAAGGAATACGGCGATCCGACGAACTACGTCATGGGCGCCAACATCGCCGGCTTCGTGAAGGTGGCCGACGCGATGCTCGACCAGGGATTGGTATAATCGGTAATCCGGTGCTACACTTGCTTCGGGGCGGTCCCGGTGCGGCCGCCCCGAAGCGTATGCGTCGGGGATTGCCCTCCTGCGGGGGATGCCGAATGGGGTATGAAGTCATCGAATCGCAATGGCTTGCGCCGAACGTGCGGCGCCTCGTCGTGCGCGCGCCGCGGGTAACGCGGCATTGCGCACCGGGCCAGTTCGTTATCGTCCGTCCGACGCCGGCCAGCGAGCGCATCCCGTTGACCATCGCCCACGCCGACCGCGCCGCCGGCACGATCGTCCTGATTGTTCAGGCCGTCGGCGCGACGACGCGGCGCCTCTGCTCGCTGGAAAAGGGCGATCAGGTCGCCGACGTCGTCGGTCCGCTGGGACACCCCACGGAGATCGCCCACTTCGGCCACGCCGTGATCGTCGGCGGCGGCGTCGGCACGGCCGTCATCTACCCGCAGGCCGGCGCCCTCAAGGCCAGGGGCAACCGCGTCACTGCCGTCATCGGCGGCCGGACGCGAGAGTACGTCATCCTGGAGAAGGAACTCGCGGCCGTCTGCGATGCGGTCTGCCCGTGCACGGATGACGGCAGCTACGGATTCCACGGCTTCGTCACCCAGCGGCTGAAACAGTTGATCGACGAGGCCGCCCCGCCGGTTAACGCCGTGCTCGCGGCCGGCCCGGTGCCGATGATGCGGGCTGTTGCGGACCTCACGCGGCCGCTCGGCATCCACACGATCGTCTCGCTCAACCCGATCATGGTGGATGGGACCGGGATGTGCGGCGGCTGCCGCGTGCAGGTGGACGGCCAGATGAAGTTTGCCTGCGTGGATGGGCCCGAGTTCGACGCGCACAAGGTGGATTTCGGCGAACTGGCGGACCGGCTCTCGGCGTACCGCGAGCAGGAACTCGCCGCCGACGCGCGGGAGCACGGCTGCCGGTGCGCTCATCACGAGGAATGAAGACGCGAACGATGCCGGAGAAAAGCCCGATGAAACCGGCGGAACGGCTGAAGATCGAACGACAACGCATGCCCGCGCGCGACGCGGCGGAACGGGCCGCGACGTTTGGCGAGGTGAACCTCGGCCTGCCTGAGCAGATCGCGATGCGCGAGGCGCAGCGATGCCTCGGCTGCAAAGAGGCGAAGTGCATCAACGGCTGTCCGGTACGGATCAACATTCCCGCGTTCGTAATGAAGGTGGCAGAGGGTGATTTCCGCGGCGCCGCGGACGTCCTGCTGCGCGACAACGCCCTGCCGGGAATATCGGGACGGGTCTGCCCGCAGGAGGTGCAGTGCGAGGCCCTGTGCGTCCGCGGCAACAGGGGCGAGCCGGTTGCCATCGGCTACCTGGAGCGGTTCGTCGCGGACTGGGCGCGGAGCCACCCCGCGAACAACGTCGAGAACGGCCCTCTTCCGCCCAGCGGGTTCCGCGTCGCCATCGTCGGCAGCGGCCCGGCCGGCCTGACCGCCGCGGGGGAACTCGCCCGCATGGGACACGCCGCGACCGTCTTCGAGGCGCTGCATCAACCGGGCGGCGTACTCGTCTACGGTATCCCCGAGTTCCGGCTGCCCAAGGAGATCGTACGATCCGAAGTCGCCGCTCTCAAGAAGCTCGGCGTGGAGATCATCTGCAACGTCGTGATCGGCCAGACCTACACCATCGACGACCTGATGGGCGAGCTCGGTTATGACGCCGTGTTTATCGCGAACGGCGCGGGGTTGCCGCTGTTCCTCGGCATCCCCGGCGAGAACCTCAAGGGCGTCTACAGCGCGAACGAGTATCTGACGCGGTCCAACCTGATGAAGGCGTACGATCCGACGTCGGACACGCCTCTGCTCCGCGCGAAACAGGCGGTCGTGGTGGGGGGCGGAAACACGGCGATGGATGCCGTGCGGACGGCGCGGCGACTCGGCGCCGACCCGGCCACGCTCGTCTATCGCCGATCGCGTGCCGAGATGCCCGCGCGGGCGGAGGAGATCCTGCACGCGGAGGAAGAGGGCATCGTGTTTCAGTTCCTCACGAACCCCGTGGAGATCCTCGGCGACGAGAAGGGCTGGGTCCGCGGCATTCGCTGCCAGCGGATGAAACTCGGCGAGCCGGATGCATCCGGCCGGGCGCGGCCCGTGCCAATCGAGGGCAGCGAATACGACATCCCCTGCCAGATCGTCATCGAGGCGATCGGCACGCGGGCCAACCCGCTGCTGACGAAGACGACGCCGGACCTGCAGGTCGACAAGAAGGGCTATATCATCGTGGATGAGAACGGCATGACGAGCAAGCCGGGGGTCTTCGCCGGCGGCGACATCGTCCGCGGGGCCGCGACGGTAATCCTGGCGATGGGCGACGGCAAGCGCGCCGCGGCCGCGATCGACCGCTATCTCAAGAGCAAACAGGTCCGCCTGCAGCCGGCGCAGATACTCTGACGGGCGGCGGGTCGGACGCCCCGGGGTGGCCGGGATCCGAACGATCGTGCGACGGAATCCCTTTCAGAACCCGTAGATCCCGTTGGTGCCGGACGCGCTGGTCAGGTTTCCCGCCGGGCCGCCGCAAGCCGGACGGGCATAGGGAGGCCCGCGCAACGGCTGCGGTTCGGCGTGGGCGTCCATATACAGGACCGCCGCCCGCCCGGCATGGCGGAAATGGCCGAACCCGCCGCCCAGAGCAGGATTCGACACATCGGCGGCATAGTCGATGTAGTGACCCTCGTTCATGCCGGGGTTGAAGTCGAAATGCGCCCCGTCGGCGAAGACGAAGACCCCGCCCGTCCTGCCGGCATAATCGGCGCGACGCTTCGTGGGCGTCTTCGTATTCGCGGGACCGAGCCGCAGGTTGAACCCGTACGAAGCGCTGCGGGCCGCGAACTTCGGGAAGTAGCACGCGGAATCGTAGGGGAACTCCGGACACTGCAGCGCATCGTCCACGCTTCGAAGGTACGGCGACAGCGCACCCTGCCTCTTGTCCAGCGGACGGTTGCACCGAGTGTATGCCGGGCCGCCCGGCTCAAAACCGAACCACCAGCGGATGCCGCCCGGGGCCGCGACATAGTACCGCCAGAAGTGATCGCGGTTGTCATCCAGGTACATGCCGGTGGCAAGGCCGAGCTGCCGGAGATTGCTCAGGCACGCGGCCGCTTTCCCGTCGCGTCTTGCGCTCGCCAGCGAAGGTAGCAGGATTCCCGTCAGCAGCACGACGAGTGCCACCGTCACGAGCAACTCGATCAACGTAAATGCACGTCGCATGGCCGCCACCCGTTCGGACCCGGGATTCCGGATCGCGGATGCCGGGGCATCTGCTCCGCCGCGACTCCGCGATCCGGAACCCGCCATCCACATGCCTACGAGCAACCCGCTCCGGGCGCCCGGTTCGGACCGTTGAAACAATCCTGAAACGCGCCGAAATCCGCGAGATCCACGTCGCCGTCGCCGTCGAAGTCGGCTTGCCCCGCGCAGTCGCTCTTTGGCGGCCGGTTGGGACCGTTGAAACAGGCCTGGAAACTGTTGAAATCTGCCAGGTCCACGTCACCGTCGCGGTCCATGTCCGCCGGTGGACGGACGTCAACGCTGACGCCGTAGAAGACCACATCGGCGATCACCGACGAGCCCACCGCCCAACTGTCGTTCCACAGCAGAAGGCCGAAGGCGTCCACCCGGAACGCATCGCCTTCGATCGTGGTGACGATCGTGGTGGGATCGCCGTCCGTCCCGCCCGTTCCGGGCGGGTTGCCCTTGCCCACGAGATTGATCGGCAGCGACATTCCATTCTGCGCGACTCGAAGCACGGCGCGGCCGACGCCGCCGGCAACGGCGTAATCCAGGTGCGCCGTCAGCCGCACATCCAGCGGCAAGGGAGACTCGCCGTCGTCGTCCAGCAGCGTCTCGGAACCCCACTCGTACTTGACGGCGTCCCAGAAGCCGGTACCCGGGTCGCTGGTGATGATCGTCGGGCAGAGTGACGGCCCGCCCCATTGCTCGCTGATGTTCGGAAAGTAATCGACGTTCAGCACATCGTAGGCGTTCGCCGTCAGGCTGCTTCGATCCGGGCCCGTCCGGGTGCGGTTGATCAGCCCGAAGGCGATCTGCGCAAACCCGTTGGGATCGGCATAGAAGCCCGCGCTGCGGATCTCGAACTCGACCGTGACGCGAGCCCAGCCGTTCTGTGTCACGGACGCGCCGAGCGGCCGCGCGAGGCGGGCCGTCGGCAAACCGGTGTCGTAATGCGCGGTGAGTGTGCGAGCGCCTGCGTCGTACTGGAACCGCCCGGGGTCTCCCTCGAGCACCGTCCATCGCCCGCTTGCGATCGGATCCGTGACAAAGTCCTCCACAAACCCGACGCCCGCCGCCGACCGCGCCGCGAGCAGACCGACCACGGCCAGCCCGGCCGCCCAGAGCCGCAGAGCTGCGCCCGCGCCCGAAGCGCGGGCGAAGGCCCCGGGCGCCCGCCTCGGCCCGCTCGAATCACCGGTGAGCAACCGTTGCACCGGCCCGACCGCACCGGAAGCTCCGGCAACCGCCCCCCCGCCGTCGGCAATCCCTCCCCCCGACCCAGGCGCGGAGAACCCTCCCGGCCGCCGCAGTCCCGCGCCGCCACCCGTCCTTTGAACCAACCTTTCCCGACACACCATCGCACCGCCACCTCCTGCCGCCGCGAACGTCCGTCGCGGGGCAAAAAAAGACCCAGTGCCGAACTCGACAGCACCGGGTCGTCATCACCGCAAACAGAAGAACCCGGCGCCCGAGTCCGAGCGCCGGGTCGTAATCAACGCCAACGAAAAAGGATCGGCCGGGCAAGCCCCCCTTCCCTGCAAGGAAGAGGACGGGGTGAGGATGACCTCAGATCGCCCAACAGATCCCGAGCGCGGTCACGGTGCCCGAACGCTCGGGGCACAACAACTGGACCACGGCAACAGGCAGGTCTTCTGGCTTACGGATCGTCCTACTGGCCGCGCCTTCTCACCCGTGGAGTACAGTCTCTCCCGAGACTGCCATCCGCCGGGCAATGGCCTCCTGCGGCGTTCGTCCCCGATTACAGCGGCGGCTCCGCGGTGGACTTGCACCACCTTCCCTAAACCTGCAACCGCTTCACACCTGATTGTCGAACCATCCGCTTCCCATCCGCGCCGGACCAGAAGCGAATCGTCCGCTCGCCTCTCTACTACTGCCCGAGCGGCTTGTCAAGCCCCTCGGCATCGCCTGCGGGCGGCACCCTCGCGGGCCGGTCCGTCCCACCCGCCGGCGGCGCGACTGCGAGCATCTTCGCCGCAACCCCACGCATCGCGGCGGTATCGCCGGATTGCACGGCGCGCCCGAACCCCGGCCGCCGAATCCGAAACCCGCCTCTTACTTCTTCCCGCGTTTCACGCCGTACTTGCTGCGGCTGCGGTTGCGCGGGCGGTTCTCCTTGTCGCCGCCCACGCCGGCGCAGTCCAGCGTGCCGCGGATGATGTGGTAGCGCACGCCCGGCAGATCGCGGACACGGCCCCCGCGCACGAGCACGATCGAGTGCTCCTGCAGGTTATGGTCGATGCCCGGGATGTACGCCGTGATCTCGCGCCCGTTCGTCAGGCGGACGCGGGCCACCTTCCGCAGGGCCGAGTTCGGCTTCTTGGGCGTCTGCGTCTTGACGATCAGGCACACGCCGCGTCGCTGCGGCGACCGCCCGAGATCGCGAACCTTCGACTTCGCCACCTGGAGGCGACGACCTCGCTTGACCAACTGATTAATCGTCGGCATTCGTTTCCTCTGCTATTGCCTGCAATACACGCGGACGGCCGTGCGCCTTCCCGATTCCCTGCGCGTCGGCGGCCACGATCCTCACTTACTTCGAATCACCCGGCTCGGGATCCGCGGTCGAGACGGCCGTCTCGCCTTGCCCGGCCGATGCCTGTTCCTGCGCGGCGCCCGGAGAACCGTCGCCGCCGGCCACGCCGGCCGTCGCCAGGTTGCCCTCGTTCTCACGGGCGATGCTGAGCGGCTCGAGCGGCGGCACGGCGACCGGTTCCGGAACCCGTTCGGGCACCGGCTCTCCCATGTGTTTGACCCGCATCTCGTGATACGGCCGGAAGGCCGTCCCGGCGGGAATCAGATGCCCGAGGATTACGTTCTCCTTCAGGCCGACAAGCCTGTCGACCGCGCCGGCCAGGGCCGCTTCCGTAAGAACCTTCGTCGTCTCCTGGAACGAGGCGGCCGAGATGAAGGACTCGCTCTGGAGGCTGGCCTTCGTAATGCCCAGCAGGAGCGTCTTGGCGGTCGCCGGCCGGGGCTTCTTGTCCTTGGTCGGGGGCGTGCCGCCCTCTTCCTCGATCTGCTCGACGACTTCGTCGAACTCGGCCTTGCTGACGATCTGACCGACGGTGAACTCGCTGTCGCCCACATCCTTGACCTTGACGCTCTTGCTCAGGCGCTCGTTCTCCGCGCGGAAGCGGAACTTGTCCACGACCTCGCCCGGAAGGAACTTGCTGTCGCCGGGGTTCTCGACTTTCACCTTGCGGAGCATCTGCGCGATGATGATTTCGAGGTGCTTGTCGTTAATGCTCACGTTCTGCGACCGGTAGACCGCCTGCACCTCGTTGAGCAGGTAAACCTGCAAAGCCTCCTCGCCCTTGATCCGCAGGATGTCGTGCGGCACCAGCGGCCCCTCGATCAGCGGGTCGCCCGCCTCCACGTAGTCGCCGGCGTGTACGAGGAGCTGCTTGTCCTGCGGAACGTGGTGCTCCTTCTCCATGCCGGACTCGCTGCGGACGACGATCGTCATCTTCCCGCGGCGTTTGTCCGCGCGGATTTCGACCGTTCCGGAGATCTCCGCCATCACCGCGGGTTCCTTCGGCTTGCGGGCCTCGAAGATCTCGGTCACCCGCGGCAGGCCCCCCGTAATGTCCTGCGTGCCGGAAATCGCCCGCGGCTGCCGGGCCAGAAGGGTACCGGGCACGATCTCCTGCCCTTCTTTCACCTCGATCCGGGCCTTGGCCGGCAGGTAATGGACCTCGAGCACCTTGCCGTCGCGGTCTTCGACGATGACCTGCGGGTGCTTTTCGCCCTTGTGCTCGATCACAACGTACTTCGCCCCGGCGCGTTCCTGCTCGAGACGGACGGTTTCACCCTCTACAATGTCCTGGAACCGGACGAAGCCGGCCTTCTCCGCCAGGATCGGCGTGAGGTACGAATCCCAGACGACCAGTTGCGTGCGGGGCGCCACCTTCTCGCCGTTGCGAACCTTTACCTCGGCACCGTACGGCACCTTGTAGCGCTCCAGTTCACGGTCCTTGTCGTCGTGGATCGCAATCTCGCCGTTGCGCTTCAGGACGGTCACGCGGATCTTTCCTTCCGCATCGGGCACATCCACGGCGTTCAGATCGTGGTAGACCACCGTACCGCCCTGCGCGCACTTGATATCGTTCTCCACGACGGCCCGCGACGCGACGCCGCCCGTATGGAACGTGCGCATCGTGAGCTGCGTGCCCGGCTCGCCGATGGACTGGGCGGCGATGATGCCCACCGCCATGCCTTCCTCAACGAGGCGGCCCGTCGACATGTCGATGCCGTAGCACCTCGCGCACACGCCCAACGGGCTTTCGCACGTGAGCGGACTCCGCACGCGGATCGTGTCCAGTCCGAGCTGCTCGATCTTCTCGGCAATGGCCGGCGTAATCGGCTCGTTCTCCGCGACGATCACCTCGTCGGTAATCGGGTTGCGGATCGAGTCGCGCGCCACGCGGCCGATGATGCTGTCGCGCAGCGGTACGTCGATTTCCTCGCCCTTGTAGATCGCGCCTTTGATCACGCCGTTGATCGTGCCGCAATCAAGCTGGCTGACGATGACGTTCTGCGCCACATCCGCCAGCTTCCGCGTAAGGTAACCGCTGTCGGCCGTCTTCAGGGCCGTATCGGCCAGCCCCTTTCGGGCGCCGTGAGTCGAGCTGAAGTATTCGAGCACGGACAGTCCCTCGCGGAAGTTCGACTTGATGGGCGTCTCGATGATCTCGCCGGACGGTTTGGCCATCAGGGCGCGCATCCCCGCGAGCTGCCGGATCTGGTCCACGCTGCCGCGGGCGCCGGAGTCCGTCATCAGGAAGATCGGGTTGAGGTAGTGCGTGCCTTCCTTCGAGTCGGCCGGAAGGTAGTTGCCGTTCGCGTCGCGGCGGTCCGCCTTCAGCTCGCGGAGCATCTCCTCCGTCACCTTCTCCCGGGCGTGCACCCAGACGTCGATGAGCTGGTTATGCCGCTCCATCGGCGTGATCGCACCGGCGTGGTAGCCCTTCTCGATCCGGTCGACCGTCTTCTGGGCGGCTTCGATGATTCTCTGCTTGGCCGCCGGGATCCGCAGATCGCGAATGCCGAACGAGAGCCCCGCCAGCGTGCTGTTCTTGAAGCCGAGTTCCTTGACGGCATCCAGGAGGGAAATCGTCGCCGCCCGCCCGAGCAGGGCGTGGCAGTCCGCGATCACGCGGGCCGCACCCTTCTGCGAGAGCGGATAGTTGTAGAAGGGCATCTCCTTCGGCAGCACGTCGTTGAAGATGAGCCGGCCGGGCGTGGTCAGGATCCGCCGGCCCGGCGGCGCCGGCTCGGCGCCCTTCTTGTGCTCGGCTACGACCTTGTCCCGGCTGATGCGGCACAGGATCGGATCGTGGATCTTCACCTTCCCCAGCGAGTACGCCATCAGCGCCTCGTTCGCGTCCGCGAAGCGCCGGACATTCTTCAGTTCCCGCGAGGCGTCCGGCGACATGAACGTCAGGTAGTAGATTCCGAGCACGATGTCCTGCGACGGAGACATGATCGCGCTGCCGTTCGCCGGGCTGAAGATGTTGTTCGTGGACATCATCAGCACGTGCGCCTCGGTCTGCGCCTCGATCGACAGCGGCAGGTGCACGGCCATCTGGTCGCCGTCGAAGTCCGCGTTGAAGCCCTTGCAGACGAGCGGGTGGATCTTGATCGCGTTGCCCTCGACGAGTACCGGCTCGAACGCCTGGATGCCCATCCGGTGCAGCGTGGGCGCGCGGTTCAGCAGAACGGGATGCTGGTAGATCACCTCTTCGAGGATGTCCCAGATCTCCTGGTCGCGGCGCTCGAGCATTTTCTTGGCGCCCTTGATCGTGTCGGCGAGGCCCCGCTCCTTGAGCTTCCGGATGATGAAGGGCTGGTACAGTTCGAGAGCGATCTTCTTGGGCAACCCGCACTGATGGAGCTTCAGTTCGGGGCCCACGACGATGACGGACCGGGCGGAGTAATCGACCCGCTTGCCGAGCAGGTTCTCGCGGAAGCGGCCCTGCTTGCCCTTGATCATGTCGGTAAGGCTCTTGAGCGGGCGGTTCGACGAACCGAGGACCGGCCGCCGGCATCGCCCGTTGTCGAAGAGGGCGTCGACCGCCTGCTGGAGCATCCGCTTCTCGTTGCGGATGATCACCTCGGGAGCGTTCAGGTCGACCAGCTTCTTGAGGCGGTTGTTCCGGTTGATGATCCGGCGGTACAGGTCGTTCAGATCGCTCGTGGCGAAGTTGCCGCTCTCCAGCAGCACGAGGGGGCGCAGGTCCGGCGGAATCACCGGAATGACCTCCATCACCATCCATTCCGGCTGGTTTTCGCTCTGCCGCAGGTTCTCCACGATTTTGAGCCGCTTGCTCAGGTCCTTGAGCTTCTGCTTGCTGTTCGTCTTGGCGATCTGGTCGCGCAGCTCAGCGCTGAGGGTCTCCAGATTCAGCGCCTGGAGCAGGGCCTTGCACGCCTCCGCCCCCATCATCGCCTTGAAGGTGGAGCCGTACTTCTCGCTCGCCGCCCGGTACTCCTCCTCCGTCAGGAGCTGCTTGTACTGCAACGGCGTGTCGCCGGGGTCCGTGACCACGTAGTCCTGGAAGTAAATCACCTTCTCCAGGTCGCTGACCTTCATGTCCAGCAGGTTGCCCAGCCGGCTCGGCATCGCCTTGAAGAACCAGATGTGCACGATCGGCGCCGCGAGATTGATGTGGCCCATCCGCTTGCGCCGCACGCGGCTGTGCGTCACCTTCACGCCGCAGCGGTCGCAGATGATGCCCTTGTGCTTCGTGCCCTTGTACTTGCCGCACGCGCACTCCCAGTCGCGCTCCGGGCCGAAGATCCGCTCGCAGAACAGCCCGTCCTTCTCCGCACGATAGGTGCGGTAGTTGATCGTCTCGGGCTTCTTCACCTCGCCGAACGACCAGCT
>Ga0272448_1004950_pt1 | contig 14895 bp, 12 predicted proteins | sample YNPCB0191_FD_202220 | JGI IMG/M metagenome (GOLD analysis project Ga0272448, IMG submission 202220) | Hot spring sediment microbial communities from Yellowstone National Park, WY, United States - YNP-CB-019-1 | ecosystem: Environmental > Aquatic > Thermal springs > Hot (42-90C) > Sediment...
GCTGGCCGGCCTCTTCCTGGACATGGCGCCTTTCCGGCTGGTCTGGCTCGCGCTCGTGGGGTTCACCTGGAGCTTCCATGTCACCTTCACAATCGCATCGCTGTGCGTTCGGCAGCCTGACATCAGAGAATGCGGCTATGTTTTTTCCTATGCGCTCATCCTGCTGATGAATATTCTGGTTGTCGGGGTGGGAATTACGGCTGTTTCACCGGCCAGGCTGGAGGATTTTGCCGGCCATCTGGCCAGAGCCTCGATCGAAACAGCGGCCGCGACGGTAAAATTCGCCCGAAAAGCTGCGCATTTTGTTTCCACAATACGACCCGGTGTGTGTACGTTGAATTGAGATGAATGGACCTGACATGACCGAAGCCTCAGACTCCGAACTCGTCAGGAGGTACAGAAATGGAGAAATCGGCGCCCTTGACTCGCTGGTCCGCCGGCATCAGAAAAGCCTGTTCGGGTTCGTCATGAACATGGTCCGGGACAGGAGCGCGGCGGAGGATATCTTTCAGGAGACATGGCTGCGCGCCCTGCGCGGCATTGACGCATACAGGGACAGCAACTTCGGAGGGTGGCTGGTGAAAATCGCGAGAAACATAATCATAGACCGGTCCAGAAAACGCCAACCCGAGCTGTGTCTGGACACGGAAGACGGCGAAGGCCGGACCCGGATTGAGAACACTCCGGATCCTGCGCCGGACCCGGCGACCTCCGCGGAATTTTCGGATATCGGGAGAATGGTTTCGGATGCCGTCTCGAAGCTCCCGCCGGACCAGCGGGAGGTCTTTCTCATGCGCGTTGAAGCAGGCCTTTCATTCAAAGAAATAGCAAGAATCCAGCGCGTCTCCATAAACACGGCGCTCGGCCGGATGCACTATGCGCTCGCAAGACTCAGGCCGGTTCTTTCGGCGCAGGCCTCCGCCTTGACCGGAAGCGCGCAACGCGGAGGGCAGGCCTCATGAACTGCGAAAAAGCCAGGTCATGGATTCTGCTGGAGCAGAGCGGCGAACTATCCGCCATGAACAGCCGCCGTCTGGCGCGGCATCTCGCTGTCTGCACGGACTGCTCGCGGTACAGGAACGATGTCCTCCGGCTCACACGCCTGGCAACGGAGCATCTGCCGGCCGAAGAGCCGTCCGAGGAGGCGATTCACAGGATACTGGACTCCGCAGAGAAGGTCAGGCCCGGACGCCTGATTCGTTACCAGTGGTTTGCGGCAAGAGCCGTGGCATGGGCCGCGCTTTTTGTGGCGATCGTGGGCGGAGCCATCCTGCTCATGCCGGAACAACCTGAGAAGCGAGCGGGTCCGGAGCACAATCTGAGCGCCATAATGGCCGTAGTGGACGAAAATCCGCCTGAAGAGTATCACTCAAGGGACGCAGCCAGCCGGCTGGAAATCGAACGGGAACTGGGACGGCACCTGCTGCGCATAGAGGGCCTGCTCGATGAAGATCTTATGGCTGAGGTGCTGCTCTGACCGCCGCCGCTGACTGGAATCCGGCTCAGCGAACTCTGGGCGCCCTTTCCCACAACTCCTCGAGCGCGTAGTATTTCCTTTTATCCTCCAGCATGAGATGCGCCACCACATCCAGGCAATCCACCACCACCCATCCTGTGGAGGGTTCGCCGGAAATGCGATACTGGCGGACACCCTGTTCTTCGAGAACGCGCTCCATCTCCTCGGTCAACGCTCTCAGATGCGGCGTGCTGCCGGCGGACGCCAGAAGCACGTAGTCGGTGATGTCAGAAACGCGGCGGACATCGAACGCCAGCATGTCCTCCGCCTTGCGGTCGGCCAGGGCCGCCCGCATTTTTTTCAGCAGAACCGTAGGTTTTATGGTCGCTCCTTTCCGTCCGGCTGGATTCCCCGCTGCAAACCGGCGGGGGTTCCACAGCCGCACATTCGGTGTTCCTCAGCCATACAAGTGATGCTCCCTGATGTAAGCCTCGACGGCCTCAGGCACAAGGTACCTTATGCTCAGACCTTCAGCGATCCTGCGCCTGATTTCCGAAGAGGAGACATCCACGAGCCTGCCTTCGCGGCAATCCGCAAGCAGTCTTTCTCCCCACCCATCGCCAAGGCCCAGATCCCCGGGCCGCAGCTTCTTCCAGTCCGATCCCGGTCTTGCAAATGCCGCAAATCTGCACATCCGGAGGAGCTCCCCGATCCTGCGCCAGTGCCTCAGTTCAGGAAGGGTATCGCTTCCTATAATGAAGACAAGTTCCTTGCCGGGATGGCCGAGACTCAGATCGCGGACCGTATCCACGGTGTAGGACACGCCCCCCCTCCGAATTTCGATGTCGCTGGCATCGAATCTCGGGTCGTTCCTGATTGCGAGTTCCACCATGCCCAGGCGATCGCGGGCGTCCGCCATGGCGGACTGCTCCTTGTGCGGCGGCTGGGCGCATGGAATGAAAAGCACCTCGCAAAGCCCGAGACTCTCGAGCGCTTCCTGCGCAAGTATGAGATGCCCTATGTGGATTGGGTTGAATGATCCGCCCAGGATTCCAATCTTAGGCGACGCTTTTCCGTCCATCTGATCGCAGACCCCGTTGATCACACTACCATCGCGCCTGCTCAGGATCAACGCCGAACAATCCCGGATTTTGTGTCAGGCAAACGGCAACCAGCGCCTCGCCCGCGATCCCGGCCAGATCGAAAGTCCGCATCACGATCCGAACAGCCTGCCGAGCGCTTTCAGAGACTCCTCCACGACAACATCCCCTCCATCGCTGCCAAGCAGGGTACTCGGATACCATGCGCCGTATCCGCCCCCCTCTTCAGCCCGCGCCGGAGCCAGATATCCGCCCTCGCCCGCAAGCTGCACGACAAAGGTCTGCAGGGCAGGGCTGCGCGCCCTGATCCGCTCCCCGAAATCCAGGCAGAACTCGAACCGGTTCGAGCAGAAGGCTGCATCGCCCACGCGGACCGCATGTATTTCCACTGGAAGAGCGGCCTCGCCGTCGGCAGCCTGACGATTGCGTTCCAGCGCATCCCTGAAATAAGCCATCTGACGCCGCCATGAGGTCAGTTCAGGATCCGTCTGCGGCCTCTTCTCGCGCAGGAGGGCATTAACGCGCTCCTCGGCCAGCGCTGCCCGCGTCCGGCAGAAGTCCTCGTCCGCCGGCGACATGCGTCGCAACGGAATTCGAACGACCGTTCTTTCGTGCCCGAGAACGACCCTTTCCCGCATATCTTTCATGGCGGCCGGCAGAACGTCGTTGACGGCCGCGGAAATTCTCAGCGCTATCTCCCTGCGCTGAGCCATGCTGAAGTCGCCTCCCTGCTCCGGCAGCAGCCCTTTCAGGCGCAGCATGCGCTCCTCGGCCCTGCGGTCAAGCAGCAGATGCGGCGACTGGTCCCCGGCTGCCCCGCATTGCGGCAGCACGTGAAGTTCCGGACCGTACCTCCTGCGCAGTTCCTCGCGAGTTTCATGCCAGAAATCCGCGGAAACGAAACTCTCTCCCTCGGTGCACTGGGAAGGACAACACACGTTCACGACCATGCCTGTGAGCCGCCTGTCTTCCCCGAACGTGAAAAGAAGGTCAATCCCATGGTTCTCGTGGCCTTCGATATGACTGAACATGGGCGCTGCGGTCGGTCCGTACATGACCGCTGACCCATCCCTGTAACACGCACGGCGGTTGTGGCCGACAACAGCGTATCCGTAACCCCATGCCACAAAGCCGGGTCTTCTTGCCCGCCACGCGTTCGCGGCAGCCTCCGCCAGACGACGGCCGAGAAACGCGCTGTACTGGTCAGGTGTCATTATCCCGCCGCCGATCCAGTCGGACTCATCGGAGAACCAGCAAACCTGCGTGGGCGCAGTATGAGTGTGCGTGGCGCTCACGAGAACCCGGCCGGCCGGCACCTCAGGAAGCCTCCTGGCCAGTTCCCTGTCGAAGATGGTTCTGACCCTGTCAGATATCCAGAGCGCGTCCGCAGATATGATGATGCTTCCCGACCTGCCCCTGCCGGATGAAATCGCGAGGGCGGATGCGGTCAGGGGATCATGGACTCCTGTCGAAATTCTCGTCGGAAACTGGCCGCAAAGCGTGCAGCGTTTCTTCGGAGTTATGTCAACAGAACTCCATCCTATGGCGATTTTCTCCATTTTCATCCAGCGCAGATCGTTCCGTCTCATGCTTCCTCCGTGTTCCTCTCGCCCCAGCCGACAGCAGCGGCGCGGAAAGCCTGCCACCCTCGAGCAGGCGGCGCAAGTGTCAATCCGAATTGTGCGTCCGAGAAATGGCCGGGGAAGGAAAGAACATTGTCACCTGACAACAAACACTGTTCCCGGCGCGGGTATGTGTCCCCATACGATCGTGCCGTCCCCGCCGTTCCGGGCAGAGTCGGTGGCATGAATCCCGCCTCGCGCCGTGGCGTTGTTGGTGGGAAAGTCGAGAGTCGTGCTCCAGACCGCGACTCTCCCCCCGCCCCCCCCGCCGGATGTTCCTGAAGTATCGCCGCCGCGCGCGGTCATCTGGCCGCTGCCCGACATCCTTCGGCATGTGATGAAAATCGAGCCGCCGGCGCCCGAACCGATGTCATGCTGGCCGTTGAGTCCATTGGCATTCAGCGATCCGTTCAGCGTCACGATGCCAGAGGCCTCGATCCTGATCACGCCGCCGCCGGCTCTTCCGCCATAGCCGGCGTTTCCGCTTCCGCTGCCAGGATGAACCGGCGCGTTCGACCACCCGTAGCTGGGTCCCCCCAGTTCCGGAAAACCGTACGCCATTCCGCCCGCTCCTCCATAGCCACCGCCGCCCCTGCCTGTGCCGACACCCGGTCCATATGTTACCCCGTAACCGCGGCCTTCGGCATTGATCATCGCGCCGGCCTCGATCGTCACATCCCTCGCCCTCAGAATCGAGGAGCCGCCGTTTGTGGGATGAGACGCAGCATAAATTACGCTGTTGGATGTGAGGCGTATTTCGCCGCCGGCGCTGACATCCACAGTGGCATTGGAAATGTGCGCCGCGGCTCCGCCCCAGGTGTAAAGACTGCCGCCTGCCAGGAGACGCAGGTCGCCGCCGCATCGCAGCGTCGCATTCGTGACATGAACAACCGCCGACAGGCCGGTGATCGTCACGCTGCCGGCCGTGGCAAGAGACGATCCCTGTTCAACTCTCAGCACGCCGGCAGTGCATACCAGGACAGATTTCACCGTCACCGGATCGCGCAGCGTGTTGGTGCCTGACGGTATGACAACCGCGTCCTGCATGCCTGGAGGGCCGGGCGGGATCCAATTCGCCGCGCTGAACCATTCAGCCGCTCCTGTCCATGTTTTCTGCGTCGCTGTCAGGGATGCAAAATTGGCCATGACATCCCGGGGTCTGTCCATCACCAGATTCAGCGGGTTGTTGGTGTGCATGCCGGCCGGCACGCCCGCGCCTGACCATTGAAGAAAAGAGTACCCCGCGTCCGGAACGGCCTGCAGGCTTACCAATGCCATGTTGGTGTACCACCCGCTCCTGTCGGCCGCCAGCGAACCGTTCACATTCGCTGAACACGCCAGGTAATAGAGCGATGTCCAATGCCATGTCAGGTAAAGGTCCGAATCCATCACGAAATGGGCGGTATTGCTCGTGCCGGTGTTGATCAGGCTGGTGCCATTGCTCAGCGTCCACCCGATGCATGCGTAAGCCGTTCCTGATGACTCGTCTGCGGGCGAGGCCACTGTCTCAGTCAGCGCGGAACCTGCCTTGACAGCGTTGGCGCCGTAATCATGAGGGGAGGGCTGGCCATGCCGTCCAGGCTCTCCGCGAACGGTGAGAACCCGGTCGTCGGCGTTCGTGGCAGTACAGACCCAGACCACGGTGCCGTTGGTTCCGTTGCGGTTCCCAGAACTGGAGTTGATGCCGCCGCTGGCGCTCACCGCATTCGTGCCCCAGTGATCGGAGCGATAATAAACGGCCACCCGGCCTCCTCCTCCGCCGCCGGATGTACCGGAGGTTGACCCGCCGTCAGCGTTGATGCGGCCCGAACATCCGCCGCTTATTGTGTCGCACGTGATGTACACGCTTCCGCCGGCTGCCGCTCCATTGTCGTGCGCCCCGCCCTGCCCCTGCGCCGTGATCGTCCCGTTGATATTCACAGTTCCGGCCGCCTGAACCCAGATCGTACCGCCGCCGGATCTGTGATTCGAACCGCTTCCCGGCTCGATGGGCGACTGTTCGCTTCCGTAAGCCTGCCCTCCAGGCTCTCCCCATTCGTATGCCCAGCCGCCTTTCCCGCCGTGGCCGGCTCCCCCGCGGCCTGTGCCCCTGCCGGGTCCCCATCCTGTCGTCCATCCGCGGCTGTCGGCGTTGATCGAGGAGCCTGCCTGCAGGACCAGATTTGATGTCCTGATGAGAACAGCGCCGCCGTTGGTATTGTTCGCAGCCGGGTAGATCGCGCAGTTGGTGGCAAGAACGAGCGCGCCGTTCACGCTGATCAACGCGCCGCAATTGGTTGTCGCGGGCGGATTGGTGGAACCTGCGAAAATGTAAATCCGGCTGCCGTTGGTGAGCACCATGTCGCCGCCCACCTCAAGCCACATTGGAGTCCGGGAAAGAGCGTATCCCTCCACATCGAGCGTCGAAGCGGACATGACCAGTGAATTCGAGACTGAGATGGCTGTCTGCTCCACATTGGATGGAAACTGCAGGAAGGAGTTCGTCAGAAAAAGTTCGTTGAACGAGAGCGACCAACCGGGCAGTCCCCGCAGCCTGCCCTGGCAGTTGCTCATGACAGGTTCGGGCAGCAGCAGCGGAGTATTGAGGTAAAGCGTCCCATGCTCAGCCTGCTGATTGCAGCCGCCGCCCGCAGGTCCGCGCGCAACTGACAGCGCCACAACCGGCCGCGGCAGAACAGCCTGGGCTGCAGGATCGGAGCAGACAATTGCGATTCTGCCTCCCCCGCCCGGTCCGTGGCTGGCGCAACCCCCCTCGGCGCGAATCACTCCTCCTGTGCCGGCAAATGTGGCGCATGTGATGAAAATGCTTCCACCGGACCCTCCGCCCCTGTCCCAGCCGGCCGTCAGATACTCGCCGTTCGCCGAAATCAGTCCGTTCACAAGAACATGGCCTGTGGCGTCAATGCGGACAGCGCCGCCCCCTGCACCTCCTCCGCCGTAGGAATAGCCTCCACCGCTGCCCGGATCTTCAGGCGCGCTCTCCGATCCATACGTCGTGCCGGCAAGAGTCCCTGCGGAATACGTCCCACCGCGGCCTCCATACGCGCCGCCCCCGCGATCGAATGCCGGCCGCCCCGGACCGTACGGACCACCGCTGTCCCTTCCGCGCCAGCCGCGAAAATCGGCATTGATGGCTCCGAACACCTGGACATTCGTGGCCACAATCCACACCCTGTTGTCCCTCGGCCACTCGCCGAGCGCATTCGTGGAAACCGCCATGTTCGTGGAATGCGTTGCAGTACCGTTTATCCTGACCAGGTCAGCCGTGACAGCAGTTTCCCATCCATCGAAGACCAGAGTCGCGCCGCTGCCGACCGTGAGCGAAGAAAATTTCGGAGCAGAGGCGGTCAGAGTCGTCCGGCCCGCGGCTATTACCACGTCTTCGCCCTCTGTGGGAACGTGGCCAAGGCTCCAGCAAGCGGAATTGGTCCACATTCCGATCCCTGACCATGAGTTCTCAGCGCCGGCCAGCCGGCCAGCCGGCAGGAAAAGCCAAATGCTCAGGATGGCTGCAACCCGCGGAGAACACCACCAGCCGTTTTCAGCCCATGTTCTGCGCCTGCAAAAAGGCCGCACTTGCATGACTTTTCCATTTCTCAATATGACCGCCGTTCATCAATCGCAAAAACCAGGTTCATTACCGGGCAACGAACACCGACCCCTGAGCCGGCGGAGAGAACACGACAACGTATGTTCCATTGGAACCATCGGCGCAGTTGTAGCCGGCGTAATAGCCTGTTCTCACTCCGCCGGCCACTGAATTTGTGCCAGTGTAGAGAATCGCCTTCCCGTAGTGAATGGCGATCCGCCCGCCGCCTCCTCCGCCGCCGTTCCAACGGGCATTTCCGCCGCATGCGTCGAGCCTTCCTGGAGCGTTGGCCAGATGTCCGGCGAAAAGGTACAGGGACCCGCCGGCTCCGCCGCCTTCGTGACCGCCGCCAAATGCGTCTCCTCCGCGCACGGAAATCACGCCGCTGACCGCAGCTGCTCCAAGGGCCTCTATCCAGATGACGCCGCCTCCGTGACCGGCCTTGTCTCCAGACCAGCTGCTTGATCCGCCGCCGCTGCCCGGTGTGGTCGGGAAGGCGGCGCTTCCATAACTGAGGCCATATCCGCTCCATGCCCCGCCGGCTGCCTGATTGCAGCCTTCGCCTCCGTGACCGCCCCCGCCTGCCGGGTCATTCCCACGGCCGCCGCCAGGCCCCTGTCCGATCTGATAGATCCCTGTGGCGCCGGGATATCCCCTGGCCGCTGCTGTTATGGTCCCTGTGGCCAGAACCGTGAGATTCGTGCAGCGAAGGGCAACTCGATTGGTGCCGCCTTCGTTGGTGGAACATGGCGCATGGGTAACAGTGCCGGCCACAACGATATTTGTGGCCTCCAGAAAAGCCGACTGATTTGTAAAAACGAGCGTCTTTCCGCTGTTCACTGTGACGGATGAGAGCCCTGAAACCGCGTTGGTGAGGGTCACTGTGTGATCCACAGTCGCCTCATCGCCGGCGGCCGGCACAACGCCGCCGGGCCAGGTGAAGGAATCGCTCCAGAATCCAGATGCGGCCGAAGTGATGGCCGCGGCCCGGGCCGGTAAATGCCGCGATGCGACGAAGAGGATCGCGCATATTGTCAGAATCGAGCGGTATCCTCCCCCAATTCCCGATGAACAGCAAGGCATCGGCACCCTCCTTTTGCGTCTGGCCCTTCTGCAGTTCAATATCTACATTATCAGGATGTTGCTCCTGTTCCAAGCCGGATCTTGCGATTGACCGGGCGACGTAAGGCACAATAAAAAGAACCCTGTTGCGTTAATACGATCAGGAAGCAAAACAGCAGGCAGGAGGCTTGAGACATGAAACAAACTGCGATCATGATGGCGGTGGTTATCGGTCTATCTGGCATGGCTGTTCTGGCCCGTGAGGAAGTGAATCCCCTGAAGACAAAACATTCCAGAGCGTCAGGAAAAGGCGTGAGCACAACGGCCGAAGAGCGGCACCAGAAAAGAGAAGCGCGGAAGAATCGTGCGCAGGAAGGACGGCAGAACGCCATTGATAATCGCCAGGAGCGCCAGGCCAGGCGAATCCAGCATGGCATAAACAAGGGCTATCTCACCGATGAGGAGACCAAACAGCTTCAGGCGCAGCAGGCCTCCATTGCGGCGCTCGAGAATTCGCTTTCGGCCGATGGCAACCTGACTGGAAACGAGTTCAGACAGTTGCAATCCGAACTCAACGAGGCCAGCCGCAGCATTTGGGCCGAAAAGCACGACACTGAGGGCAACCAGATGCCTGTCTACAGGCTGGGCGAGAACGTGGTTGCCAAAGATTCGTTGACCGCAAAACTTGCGTCCGGTGAGATGACCCGTGCTGAGGCCAAGGCCTTGCTCAAGGACTTCCGCCGGATGATGGAACTCATGACGCGGCTTTCCGGCGACCTTTCGGAAAGCGAGCGCGCCGCATTGCAGTCAGAATACGACACGCTCCTGAACGAGTACTTCGAACTGAAGTAGCCCGGACTTTCCGCTTTTTTGCGAGTGCGGCAGATGCGAGGCGCTCTGGCGCGCCGCTGTATGCCCGGCAGGCGCCTCGCAACAAAGCAGATGCCGCGCGCCCGTCCGATCCGTATCCGGGATGACCTCGCCCACGTAAAGCCTCTCCTTCCCCTCAGCAATCGCCCACTTTATCGTCATCCACTTTATGGAACACTCCAACGCCAACCCGCAGGAATACCCTCTCCTTGCCCGCTCCAAATAAGAAAAAAAAACGCTGTCCGGAACCGCGCCCCGGCGCATTTGATGTTGAGTCCCGGGGAGTTTTGTGCAAGGAAGAGTTTTCCCGATTCGGCAAGCCGTCTCATGGGGATCGAGGCGGCAAACCCGCGGAAACGGAGGTAACCGAAAAATGCTTCTTCTGTCTCTCCTGGCGACGCTTGCGACGGCGCTTGCCATTTCCTTCCTGTGTTCGCTGCTCGAGGCAACCCTGCTCAGCCTGTCGAACACGGACATTGCAAGGATGTCTGAAACCAAACCGGCTTCAGCCGCGATCTGGCGGGCATTCAAGGAGGATATCCACAGGCCGATCGCAGTCATACTCATAGCCAACACCATCGCCAACACCATGGGCGCATCGCTCGCCGGCGCTCAGTTCGTCAGGCTCTGCGGCGCAAAATGGCTGGTTCTGTTCTCCATCGCCTTCTCGGCAGCGGTAATCATCTGGAGCGAGATACTGCCCAAGACTCTCGGCGTGCGGCACAACGTCAGGCTGGCCATGAGATTCGGCCTGCCGCTGAAGTACGCGGTCCGGCTGTTCACGCCGGTTGTGCGCGTCATAGACTGGGCGGCAAGGCCGTTCACCGGCGGCAGGGTGTCGCGGCCAGGCCCGGACGCGCTGAGCGACATCGGCGTTCTGGCCAGGTTCGCCCAGATAAACAACCTCATTACGCCCGAACAGGAGAACATCCTGTCCAGAAGCATCCGGCTTTCCGAAGCCCTGGTCAGGGACATCATGGTGGAACGAAACGAGATAAAATTCCTGAGCACGAAGATGACCATGATAGACGCCCTCATCGAAGCGCATCTCCATCATCATACGCGCTACATCCTGGTGGAAGACGGGGATCTGGACCGCGTGCTGGGATACGTGAACGTGAAGGATATCGTAAGCGCCCTGCAGACCAATCCATCCAATCCGACTCTTTCCGGAATCGCGCGGCCGGTCCTGGAAGTGCGCGACACACAGAGGGTCACGGCGATACTTTCCCGTCTCACAAAAGGATACCAGCACATAGCCGTTGTGAAGGATGAGACCGGACGGACAGCCGGCCTTGTCACGCTCGAGGACGTGGTGGAGGCCATCGTGGGGGACATCGAGGACGAGTACGATGTCGTGCCCGGCTATGTTCACAAGCTGTCGGATGTGCGCTACATTGCAGGCGGCGGTGTTTCCATGGCCAAACTCAAAGAAATAACCGGCTTCCCGGTTCCAGACGCGGATCCTCACAGGGACCTGGACGAGTGGCTGTGTTCGCGCCTGCAAAAGACACCAGCCGTGGAGAATCAGGTCGTGTCGGGAGAAGTCATGTTCATCGTGCGCAAAGTGCGAAGGTCGAGGGTGCATGAGGCAATCGTGGAGAGAAGGCCGCAACCGGACGCGGGCAAGTCCAAATCTGCGGCATGACTCCCTGCTTCGGAAAAGACCGAAAGGAAATACGACATGTTCGATGCAGTGGAAAATGAACATCAGGAGCTTTTCTACAGAAAGACGGATCTGACCAGACCGCTCGCCGTGCATATTCCGAGTCCGCTGGGTCCCCTTCCATATTATTTCTACGCGAAAGTGCGCAGATCCCACTCCGGCCGCCTCGGCGGAGTCGAAGTCCGTTTCGACCTGGAAGGGCTGAGGCCCACGCATGTTCTCGTTCCGGCAGGCGCCGGCGCGCCGACTCCGGCCGCGGTTCCATCCTCCGACCCCGAGTATGTCTGGCATTGCGTATGCCGAGCGCCCCTTGCCAGGGGCGACGGAACAATGATTGCCAACGGCTGGCCTGCTGAGACAGGCCCGGTTGACGTGCTCCTCTGCACATGGCCCCGCTACGTGACGAGCGGAGAAGCCGACCGGAGGCTGGCGCTCTGGTCCGATCCCTCCTGGGCGCCGTCCGGTGTTCCCCTGGGCGGCATAGGGTGCGGCAGAGTTGACATCTGCAGGGACGGCAGGTTCCGCAATTTCAGCATGAACAACAATCAGGACGCGCCTGACGAATCGGTGGAAGGGCTGCCGGGCGCGTATCTGGCGTTGAGCGAAAACGGACACGTCGTTGATCTTGCCACGAAACCTGTGGCCCCGGGCCGCGGCTCGGTCGCTGAGCTTGTCTTCCAGCCGCGATTTCCGCAGGCCATCCTGTCCGCTCAGGAATGTCTTGCGGGCATTGACGTGAAGGTTCTGCTTTCCGGCGCTCTCTGCCCGCACGACCTGAGGACCTCGTGCATGCCGGCCTTCATCGTGCGGTGGGAGGTATGCAATGCTTCGCCGAGGACCCGCAGGATCGAGTGCCGCATGGGATGGCCCAATCTCATAGGACTGGGCGGCGGACTCTGGCGAAGGGAGTCAGGCACGGGCTATGGAGACGGAACATACCACTACTGGAACGATGAAACGGGAAGAAAAGTCGAGCCGGTCCGGGGGGATGGATGGGTCGCGCTCCGCTACACTGGCGAGCCTGCTCCCCAGTTTCTGCCGTCAGCCGGCGAACACTGGCTGGGCGTGGCCGGTTGCCGGAAGGAGAATGCGCTGATCGAATCGTCTCCAGCGAGGGGGGAGATCGGCGTCAGTCTGGAGATACCGGCCGGCAGGACCGCAACAGCGACCATGATATTCGTCGCTGCCATGCCGCACTGGGTGGATTCGCTCGGCGTGGAAAGGGGACACCTTTGGCAGAATCACTGGCCGTCAGGCCGCGAAATGTTCGTGGAGCTTGTAGAAAACCACGAACGGATCCTGGCAAAGGCTTCCGAACTCTCGGCCCTCCTGGACGACAGCTCTCTGCCGGACTGGCTGAGACGGCGGCTGTGCAACTGCATGTATCCGCTTGTGACGAACAGCGTTCTGTACCGGGATGGCCGGTTCAGCATAAACGAGGGCCCGACCGAAATGTCCGGCTGTTACGGCACCATGGACCAGCGGCTCGGCGCGCATCCGGCCACCCAACTGTTCTTCCCGGAACTCAACGCGCGCGAACTCGGGCAGTTCGCCGCCATACAGGGCCCAAAAGGCGACATTCTTCACGACCTTGGCGGCGGGCATCTGGAGAGGCAGCCGGGCGACCATTCCTGGCCGGACCTCACCTGCTCGTTCATCCTGCAGACCGCCAGACACGCATGGAGCTGTGGGGATGCGGCGTTTGCGGAAAAAATGTGGCCGGTTGTCAGACGCGCGGCGGCAAGACACGCCATGTGGGCGGAGGAGGGCAGAGGCGTGGCGCAGGTCGGCAAGGGCCTCGGCACGAGTTACGACAGCTACCACTACATAGGCACAACCGGTTACATAGCCACGCTCTGGCTCGCGACACTCGCAGTGGCAGAGCGATGGGCGCGGGAAACGCGCGATGCAGACCTGCTCGAACGCATCCCGAACTGGCGGCGCGCCGCTCTCGACAGACTCGAAACGGATCTCTGGAACGGATCATACTACATCGCCTACGGAAACGCGGAGGGCATCCGCCGCGAAACCAGCCACGCGGGCCAGCTTGCCGGCCAGGTTTTCGCGCGCCTTCTCGCCGGATGCGACGCAGTGCCGGCAGAACGCGCCGCATCGTGCGCCGCCGCCCTCCTGCGCCTGAACGGAAGCCGGCGCTACGCGGTTCCACCGGACGAGACCGACGCCGACGGAAAGGAGGTTTCAGCCTTCGGATGGCTTCCGTACGTCGAGGCGTTCATGCTCACGGCGGCAGCTTTTTTCGACCGTCCCGGCGTCTGGCAGGTCTGGAAGAGGATGGCGCGGGCCATGGACGACGACGCGCATCCGTGCGACACCCGCCTCATGTACCGGCCCCTCACCGGCGAGCCGAGCTGGGGCGCATGGTACATGACTGCTCCGGCAAGCTGGCTTGTGTACGACGCGATACTGGATTTCTTCCACGACGAGGCCAGACACAGCTTCCGACTGGGCACTCCTGTTCCGGGAAAATACCCTCTCGTTCATCCGCTGTTCTGGGCCACAGCGGATGTGGCCGCGGATGGCAACGTCACGGTCACGGTGAAGAAACATTTTTCCCAAAACCCGGCGACGGTTTGTTCCATCGAGCTGCCCGACGATTGCCTGTCGGTGGAAATTGGGGGCAGACGGGCCGCGCAGGGCGAGCGTCGCGGCAGATACATCGTCTGGCCCCTTGCGGAACCGGCGCGGCTGGAGGCGGGCGCGCAGATCGCATGGCGGGCGCGCAGATCCCGGGCCGGATCCTGCGCTTGAGAGGCCTGATTGCATGGTTTGTTCGAAAAAGCTGAGGCATCGAGGGGGGGTTGATGAGGCAGACATCTGCAGATTTGTCGGCCCTCTGACGGAGACTCTTCCGGCGAGGAACCGCCGGCACGAAAGGGAAAGCGAAGCTTGTGAAAAATAGAAAGGAGAAGAACTCGGTGAAGAGGTTTATACATGTCGGTGTGGGCGGGTTCGGCAGGGTATGGGTGAACGTGCTCAGGGAATCAAAGTCCGCTAAGGTTGTGGCGCTTGTGGACGTGCGCGAGGACGCCCTTGAAGCGGCGCGGCAGGCAGGCGGCTACGACAGGAGGATATGCTTCAAATCCCTCGAAGAGGCCCTGTCAAAGGTGGAGGCAGACGCGATCGTCACATCAACGCCGCCCGCCTTCCACATGCACGATGTGTGCGCGGCGATGAAGGCAGGCCTTCACGCAATAACCGAAAAACCCATGAGCGACTCGATGGAATCGTGCCGGGCCATTCTTAAGACCGCGATCGAGACCGGACGCTCCTGCGTGGTTTCCCAGAACTACCGGTACAGCCCGGCCATGGCCACGGTCGCGGCGATAGTTCGATCCGGGAAACTGGGGCGGATCGGACAGGTGAAGCTGGATTTCTACATGGGGGTGGACTTCCACGGCGGGTTCCGCCATGAAATGCCGTATCCGGTGATAATAGACATGTCCATCCATCACTTTGACCTGATCCGTTACGTGACCGGCCTTGATCCTGTGAACGTGTCCGGCGCCGCA
>Ga0272448_1004951_pt1 | contig 14891 bp, 13 predicted proteins | sample YNPCB0191_FD_202220 | JGI IMG/M metagenome (GOLD analysis project Ga0272448, IMG submission 202220) | Hot spring sediment microbial communities from Yellowstone National Park, WY, United States - YNP-CB-019-1 | ecosystem: Environmental > Aquatic > Thermal springs > Hot (42-90C) > Sediment...
AAGGGGGGTGAGGGGTTAATAAAAGCCGGTGAGCGCAGCCAGTCTCAGCCGTTACGGCACTCTGGAGGTACGGTTTTTCAGGACTTTGGGCTTCTGCCCCCGGTACGATTTTAAGAGACTTGACAGGGGCTTTGCAGAATAAACCCGACGCTTGAGTCGGGCGAAACTTCCTTGACATTTGATGCCAGAAATGGTAAAGTAGAAGGAGCCCTACATTTCCAATGGCAGCGGGGGCCATACACGAATGGGGCACGAATACACGAATGCACGAATCACGAATCACGAATTACGAATCACGAATCACGAATCACGAATCACGAATGACGAATCACGAATCATTTGAGGAAATCCCCCACACCGCCGATGCCGCGCTGCGCGTCTGGGGGAAGGACCTGGCCGAACTCTTCGCCAACGCCGCGCGCGGGCTGGCCTGGCTGATGGCCGACCCGGAGACCGTCCAGCCCGAAAAAGAGGTGGCGCTGGACCTGACCGCGCCGGACGCCGAGACCCTGCTGGTCACCTGGCTGGGGGAACTGATCTACCTGAACGAGCGGGACGGTGTGGTTTTCACCGAATTTGACCTGGAGGAGGTCACGCCGACCCATTTGCGGGGGAGAGCCCGGGGCGGCCGGCCGGGCGAGTTTCGCCGCTTCGTCAAGGCCGCCACTTTCAGCGGCCTGGCCATCCGCCCCACTGACCGGGGCCTGGAGACGACGATTACGTTTGATGTGTGAGGGAGGATGTGGCCATGTCCCAACTGACCGTCGGCATTCGCGAGTTAAAAGAGCAATTGAGCGCCTACATCCGCCAGGTAGAGGGCGGAGCCACAGTGACCATCACCGTGCACGGCAAGCCCGTCGGGCGTATCGTCCCCATTGGTCAATCCCTGGAAGCCCGATTACAGGAGGCCTGTCAGGCCGGGCTGGTAGCCTGGAGTGGGCGCAAACTGATGTCCCGCGCTCCGGTGGCCCGCACGCACGGAAACCGGACAGTGGCTGACCTGCTGCTGGAGGACCGGGAATGATCCTATGTAGCGCAGGCCGCCAGGCCTGCATGCAGGCGGACAAAGTTCCATAGAATAACAAGAACATTCGTGGCCTGCGCTACGTGAACAGGAGGTGGCATCATGGTGGAGAAGAAAGACTTCCGTCGCGTGGATAAGTTCATCTGGGAACTGCCGAAGGAGACCCGTCCGGATATGCGGGTGCCGGCCCGCATCTTCGCCAGCGCGGAGATGCTGGATTCCGCCTTCCGCGACCGGACGGTGGAGCAGTTGATCAACACCGCGACGCTGCCGGGCATCCTCAAGTACGCGATGGCCATGCCCGACTTCCACGAGGGCTACGGCTTCCCCATCGGCGGCGTCGCGGCAATGGACGCCCGGACCGGCGTCATCTCCCCCGGAGGGGTGGGCTACGATATAAACTGTATTGCCGGGGATAGCCGTGTCCTCCACGAGTTCGGCTACACCCTCCCCATCGCCCGGATGCGGGAGGGGTGGGAGCGTGCCCGCCTCCGCTGCCAGGACTTCCGCGCCGAACGGGAGGCCTCCACTCCTGTTGTCCTCTACCTCCGCCGGAAGCCCCACGTCCCCGTCTACCGCCTCAAGACGGAGACGGGGGACGAGATTGTCGCCACGGCCGACCATCCCTTCTGGACCCCCGGCGGGATGCGGCCGCTGGAGACCCTCCAGCCCGGCGACCCGGTCGCCCTGTACCCCTTTGAGGGGGTGGAATACGAGGAGCCCGAGGACCGGGTCCTGGTAGACGAGACCGACGTGGAGCGCGTCCTGCGCGGGCTGGGCAAGGAAGGGGGCAATGCCCCGGCCCAGATTCGGGCCCAACTGCGCCGCCGGGGACTGCTCCCCCTCCGCCTGAACTCCCCGGCGATGCCGTACCTGCTCCGGCTGCTGGGCTACCTCTTCGGAGACGGCACCCTCTACTTCACCAGGGGGACCGGCAAAGGCATCGTCTGGTTCTACGGCCAGCCGGAGGACCTGGAGGCCATCCGGGCCGACGTGGCCACCCTGGGATTCACCCCCTCCCCGGTTTATACCCGAAGGCGCCACCATCGCATCCGCACGCCCTACGACGAGTACGAGTTTGAGAGGGACGAGCACAGTTTCAAAGTCGTCAGCAGCGCGCTGGCCGTCCTGCTGGTCGCCCTGGGCGCGCCGGTGGGAGCGAAGGCCGCGCAGGACTTCGGGGTCCCCTCCTGGCTCTTCGCCGCCCCCCGCTGGCAGCAACGGCTCTTCCTGGCGGCCCTCTTCGGCGCCGAACTCTCCGCCCCGGCCACCTACGACGCCCACGGGGCCAACTTCTACACGCCCGTCCTCTCCATCAACAAGCGGGATGCCTTCGTGGAAAGCGGACGGGCCTTTCTGGAGGACATCGCCCGTCTCCTGGAGAATTTCGGAGTGGCAACCCTGACCATCTCCGGGCGGACGGAGCAGACTAACCCCGACGGTTCCCGTTCCGTCCGACTCCGGCTGGTCCTCTCCTCCCGTCCGGAGAACCTGATCCGCCTCTGGGGACGGGTGGGGTTTGAGTACAACCGCCAGCGCCGATGCGAGGCCCTGGTCGCCGTCCAGTATCTGAAGGAGAAACTCCGCGCCGTCTCCGAACGGGAAGAGGTGGCGGAGACGGCTGCGGCGATGTACGCCGCAGGTGTCGCACCGTCGGAGATTTACGCGCGCCTGGAAGGGCCCGTGAACCGCCGCTTCCTGGAGCGATCCCTCTACGAGGGGCGAAAGACGGCCCCGCGGGTCGCCATCACCTTCCTGGACTTTGAGGCCTACCGGCAGGAGGCGACGGCCGGCCTGGGAGAGAGCGGCATGGTCTGGGCCCGCGTGGCCGCTGTAGAGCCCCTGCCGGACTTCAACGACGACGTGTACGACTTCACCGTCGCCCATCCGGACCACAACTTCATCGCCAACGGGTTTGTCATCTCCAACTGCGGCGTCCGTCTGCTGGCATCGCACCTGGAGCAGGAGGAGGTGGCCCCGTACCTGCGGGACCTGACCAATGCCCTCTACCGGGCCTGCCCCAGCGGCGTGGGCGAGCCCGGACGCATCCGCATCTCCCCGCGCGAACTGGACGAACTGGTGGTGGAGGGGGCCCGGTGGGCACTGAAGCGGGGCCAGGCGCGGGAGGAAGACCTGGCCCACACCGAGGAGGAGGGACGCCTCCCCGGCGCCGACCCCAGCAAAGTGAGCGCGCGGGCCCGGGAGCGGGGCGGCGACCAGATTGGCTCCCTGGGCGCCGGCAACCACTTCCTGGAGATTGACGTCGTGGAGGAAATCTACGACCCCGAAGTGGCGAAGGCCTTCGGCCTGCGGGAGAACCAGATCGTCGTCCAGATTCACTGCGGCTCCCGCGGCTTCGGCCACCAGATTTGCGACGACTACGTCAAGAGCCTCCAGACCGCCGTCCAGAAGTACGGCATCACCATCCCCGACCGGGAACTGGTCTGCGCGCCGGTTGACTCCCCGGAGGGCCGGGCCTACTACGGCGCGATGGCCTGCGCGGTCAACTACGCCTTCGTCAACCGCCAGGTCCTGGCCATGGGCGTCCGGGAGGCCTTCCGGGACGTCCTCCAGGGCAAAGTCCGCAACTGGGACCTCTATCAGGTCTACGACGTCGCCCACAACATCGCCAAGTTTGAGGAGCACGAGATAGACGGCAAGCGGGTGAAGGTCTGCGTCCACCGGAAGGGGGCCACGCGCGCCTTCGGGCCGGGCCGTCCGGAGGTCCCGAAGGCCTACCGGGACGTGGGCCAGCCGGTCCTGGTTCCCGGCTCTATGGGCACCGAATCGTATGTCCTGGTGGGGACAGGCTGGGCCATGGAGATTTCCTTCGGCTCCACCTGTCACGGGGCCGGACGGGTGATGAGCCGTTCCCAGGCGCTGAAGAAAATCTGGGGCGCGGACCTGAAGCGGGAACTGGAGGAGCAGGGCATCGTCATCCGGGCGGGGAGCACCAAGGGGCTGGCGGAAGAGGCTCCGGCGGCCTACAAGAACGTCAGCCAGGTAGTGGAAGTGGTGCACGGCGCGGGGCTGGCCCGCAAAGTCGCCCGCCTGCGCCCCCTGGCGGTGATCAAAGGATAGCCGTTAGCCGTCAGTGGTTAGCCGTCAGTGGTCAGTGGTCAGTCGTCAGGTCCAATGGATACCATAGAAGTCTCCACTCAATCCCGGCAGGAGTTTCGGGACATTACCCCGCAGGTCCAGGAGGTCATCCGGCGCAGCGGCGTGCGGGAGGGGCTCTGCTACCTCTTCTGCCCGCACACCACCGCCGGCCTGACCCTGAACGAGAACTGGGACCCCACCGTCCGGCACGACCTGGGGCTCATGCTGGATACCCTGGTGCCGGACCGGCCCGACTTCCGGCACGCGGAGGGAAACGCGCCGGCCCACATCAAGACCTCGCTGGTCGGCAGCCAGTTGACCCTATTCGTGAGCGAGGGGCGGCTGGTGCTGGGCTCCTGGCAGGGGGTATTCCTGGCCGAATTTGACGGCCCCCGCCGCCGTCGGGTCCTGGTCAAAGTGGTTGGGGCATAGACCACAGACGACGGACGGCAGACCACAGACGACGGACGACAGACCACGGACCGCAAACTAACGGCTGACGGCTGACGGCTATCGGCTGACTGCTATCGGCTGTTCCTTGCGCCCTGCGACCTGCGACCTGCGACATGCGCCCTGCGACATGCTCCCTGCGCCATGCGACCTGCGACCTGCTTCCTGTTCGCCCTGCTCCTTTCCGCCTGCGCGGCGGTTACGCCGTCCCCGCCGGCCCGCGACCCGCTCTCGGCCCTGACGCCGGTTCCTACCCCGGCGCCCGCGCGGGAACTGCGGATTCTGCTGCCGGAGTGGCCCCAGACCCTGAGCCCGCTGCAGGCCCGCTCCTGGTCGGCCCGCGCGCTCCAGGACCTCTTCCTGGTCGGCCTGTGGCGGGTGGATGACCGGTTGGAAGTCTGGCCCGAACTGGCCGCCGGGGTCCCCACCCGCGCCAGCGGCGGCATCTCCGCCGACGGCCGCGTGCTGACCGTTCGCCTGCGGGAGGGCCTCTTCTGGTCGGACGGCCAGCCCCTCACCGCCGACGACCTGGTCTTCACCCACGAGCAGGCCGCCGCGCGGGGGGTATTCCCCCACGACTCGCTGGTGGAAAGCGTCGTCGCACTGGACAACCGGACCGTCCAGGTCACCTTCACCCGTCCCTTTGCTCCCTGGCCGACGATGCTCTTTCCCTTCGTCCTCCCTCGCCACGCGCTGGAGGCCGACGGGGACGGGTGGAACCGCGCGCCGACGGTGGGCAACGGACCGTACACCTTCGCCGGGGAGGACGGCGGGGCCCTCGTCTTCGTCGCCAATCCCCGGTACTGGCGGGGAAGCCCGGCGATCCAGCGGGTACGGGTCTTCGCCCAGCCGGACGCCCGGGCCCGCTGGACCGTTATGGCCTTCGGCGACGCCGACGTCTCCCCCTTTCTGGCCCCGGACGGCCTGCCCCAGCGGGAACCGCCGGAGGGGACGGCGCTCATTGTGTCCCCTTCCGGCTACGTGGAGACCCTGCTCTTCAACCTGGACCCGCGCCGGGGACATCCGGCGCTCCAGGAGGCGCGCGTGCGGGCGGCCCTGGCGACGGCGCTGGACCGGGAGTCGCTCTGCGCGGCACTGACGGCAGGCCGGGCGGTCCCGGCGACGAGCCTTTACAGCGGGACTCGCTGGGAGAGTCCGGCCCCGGCGGCGTCCCCTTCCGTCCGGGAGGCCGCCCGGATGCTGGACGAGGCTGGCTGGCGGGATACGGACGGGGACGGCATCCGGGATCGGGCAGGGATCACCCTGACCCTGCGCTACGCCGCCCCGCCGGGACGGGGGGCCGCTCAGGCCGCGCTGGCGCAGACGCTGCGGGAACTGGGCATCGGCGTGGAGGCGGTCACCCTGGAGCGGCCGTGGGAGGACCCGGCGGCGTGGGACATGGCCCAATGGGCGGGCCAGCCCTCCGGCTACCCCGACCCGGACGATGCCCGCTGGCTTTGCGCGGAGGCCCGGCCGGGCGGCGAGAACCCTGCCGGGGTCTGCGATGAGACGCTGGACGGACTGCTGCTGGCCCAGGCCTCCACGCCCGACCCCGACGAGCGCGCGGCCCTCCTGTCAGAGGTGCAGGAGACGGCCCGACGGGAGGCCTGGTGGGTGCCCCTGTGCCGGTGGGAGGACCTCTGGCTGGTGCGTTCGGACCTCTCCGGCCCGCGCCCCTGGCGGGGCGCCCCGTTCTGGAACATCGGAGAGTGGCAGATTACCCCGGAGTAAATATTGCTGTTCCACCCGATTTGTGGTATCATCATCTTCAGAAAAGATACCCGGCCGTTGGCTGCAATGCTTTTCTGAGCGGGAGGTGAAAAGATGAGAAGTGCAAGTGTTGTTCGTGAAATCGCATCGTTACCCCCAGAGGCACAAAAGCAAGTCATAGATTTTATTGCTTTCCTGAAAACTCGTTACCCGACACCCCAAGTCGCCAAGAAAACAAGACGAACCCTGCTGACTGATGAGCCATTCATTGGTATGTGGCAAAATCGCGATGATATGCAAGATAGCACTGCATGGGTACGGGATCTGCGCCATCGCGAATGGGAGCATATCAAGTGAGCGATCTGATCCTCATTGATACCGATATTCTGATTGACGCGGCGCGCCAGATCCGCGAGGCGGTTGATTACCTGGCCAAAGTTGAGCATCAGTCCGTGTTAGCCGTCAGCGTAATCACTCATACTCATTCAATCACGTCCCATTCCTGAGATCTGATTGGAGGGCGCTATGAAACCACAGAGCACTGCCTTTCTGGAATGGTTGACCCGCTGGGAGTCTGAACTGCCCGCCGTTCCCCTGGAGTCGGTCGTCCGGGAGCCGACCCGGACCGCCATCCTCTCCGTGGACCTGATCAAGGGCTTCTGCACCATCGGGCCGCTGGCCAGCCCGCGCGTGGCCGGCATCGTCCCCAGCGTCGTGCACCTGTTTCAACGGGCCTATGACCTGGGCGTCCGTCACTTCCTCCTGACCCAGGACACCCACGACCCGGACTCGGTGGAGTTCGGGGCCTTCCCGGCCCACTGCGTCGCGGGCACCGCCGAGAGCGAGACCGTGGACGAACTCCGGGCCCTGCCCTTTTCCGACCTCTTCGTGGTCATCCCCAAGAAGTCCATCAGTTCCAGCATCGGCACCGAGTTGGTCCCCTGGCTGGATAGCCATCCGGCGGTCAACACCTTCATCGTGGTGGGCGACTGCACCGACCTGTGCGTCTACCAGGCCGCGATGTTCCTGCGGCTGCGGGCCAACGTCCAGGGCCTGCGGGACTTCCGCGTCGTCGTCCCCGCCGACGGCGTCCAGACCTACGACATGCCGGTGGAGACGGCGTTCCAACTGGGCGCGCTGCCCCATGACGGCGACCTCCTGCACCGCGTTTTTCTCTACAGTATGGCCCTCAACGGCATAGAGGTTGTTGCCAGCCTGACCTGAAGCCCTTCACGCTTCACGTTTCACGTTTCACGTTTCACGTTTTACGTTTTACGTAGTAAGGAGCCCCCATGTCCCTTCCCGACCGTATCTCGCATTGGCTGCGGCAGTATCTGGAGAGCGCCGGGGCCGACGGCTTCGTCTTCGGGCTGAGCGGCGGGGTGGATTCCGCCACCGTGGCCGCGCTGGCCGTGCGGGCCGTGGGCACCGACCGGGTGCTGGCCGCCCTGATGCCCTGCCACTCTCAGCCGGATGACGTCCACCTGGCCCGCCGGGTGGCCGAAACCTTCGGCATCCCCACCGTCACCGTAGACCTGACCCCTGTTTACGACGCCCTGGTGGCGGCCCTCCCCCCGACGGAGAACGCCCTGGCCCCGGCGAACATCAAGCCCCGCCTGCGGATGATCACCCTCTACTATCTGGCGCAGTCCCACAACTATCTGGTGCTGGGTTCGGGGAACAAGTCGGAGATTTCCGTGGGGTACTACACCAAATACGGGGACGGCGGGGTGGACCTGCTGCCCCTGGGCGGCCTCTATAAGACCCAGGTCTGGCAACTGGCCCGGGAACTGGGGGTCCCACAGGAGGTGATTGACCGTCCCCCCACGGCCGGCCTCTGGCCCGGTCAGACCGACGAGGGGGAGATGGGCATCACGTATCGGGAACTGGACCGGATTCTGGCGGCAATGGAGGCCGGGGACCTCTCCGGGCTGGACCCGGCGGCGGTGGAGAAGGTGCGCGGGATGATGGCCCGCTCCGAGCACAAGCGCCGGATGCCGCCGATATTTGAGCCGTAAAAGGACGACCGGCGCCGGGGGATCCCGGCGCCGGTCGTCTTTCCGGCAGCAGAATCCGGACCGGTCAGGCCAGGGCAATCTCCTTGCTGCTCTCCCACAGCCCGTGGATGTTGCAGTAGGAGGTGGCGATCAGGGTGCCCGGCGCGTTCACCTGGACCGAGAAGAGGGCCACCGGGTGGGTGTAGGCCGGCCCCTGGTTGGCCCCCTTGACCGACTCCCCGTGGGCGGTGAAATCGCAGCGGCCGATTTCGTAGATGAACTTGTCCCCCTCCGGCTGGAAGTAGAGGGCGATCCAGCGGATGTGGTGCTCGGTGGTGTTGGGATGGGGAATCTCTTTGCCCACGCTGACCGTCACCTGGAAGGGCTGATTGGCCGTCACCTGATCAGGCCCCTCTATGACAGGGACGTGCTTCTCGGCCTTCCAGTCCGCCGATTGAATCCGGTCTCCGAGTTTCATTGCTCCCTCCTTACGTGAAATTTACAGGGCTTGGAATCTGCCACGAATTTCACGAATGACTTCACTGCAAAAACTCACCGCAGAGACGCCGAGAGCGCAGAGTTCTACATTAGCATAAGCATAATCTCTGCGTACTCTGCGTCTCGGCGGTGAAATGACCTTTTTGCAGGAGACTCACGAATGGACACGAAATCTGTTTCTTTATTTTCGTGAAATTCGTGCAATTCGTGGCAAATCATACGGTTACCGCTACCGCTTCTCCGGTTCCACAATCCGGGGCGAGGTGACGGAATCGCCGCGCCCGCCGCAGTCCTTGCTGCGGGCGGCCTCAAAGGCGCAGGCCTCGGAGCAATAGACCCGGTCTCCCCGCCGGATGGGCTCCCCCTCTATGGGGTCACCGCAGTAGTCACATCGCCTCTCGCTCATCGTACCCCCTCCTCTCTGGCGAATAAGACGATCATCATCTGTTATTTTAGCCGAACTCTGCCGAAATGTCAAGTCAAATACCTCTTGTTCTTTTTGCCTCGCCGGAGGCGGGTTTTGGAGATTTTCCTGCCCCCGCTCTGAAAAAGGCCAAACTTCGCTCGCCCGAAGCGCCGCTGGAGGGTGAGGAAGCACCCTGCCGGCCTTCTGTCCCACCTCGCGCCCGAACTTCAGCCAAATGTCACTTGACAGGGATAGGGATTGGGGGTAGGATTAGAGGCTGCTATTTACAAATCCCCCTTCAGGCAATGAGCGAAGAAGATTGGACTGCGAGGAGAAAGGTATGGACGCTTTAGAACGGATTCGGGAACTGACGGTAGAGAGCCGGAGCAAGATTCTGCTGCTGGTGATGGACGGCCTGGGCGGCCTGCCGATGACCCCCGGCGGGCCGACGGAACTGGAAGCCGCCCACACGCCCAACATGGACGCGCTGGCGGCCCGCTCCATCTGTGGGATGAGCACCCCCATCGCTCCGGGCATCGCTCCCGGCAGCGGCCCGGCGCATCTGGCCCTCTTCGGCTATGACCCCCTCCGCTACGAGATCGGTCGGGGCGTTCTGGAGGCCCTGGGCATCGGGTTTGACCTCCAGCCCCAGGACATCGCCGCGCGCGGCAACTTCTGCACGCTGGACCCGGAGACCGGCGTCATCACCGACCGGCGCGCCGGGCGCATCCCCACCGAGGTTAGCGCCCGCCTCTGCGCCAAACTCCGCGCGATTCAACTCCCCGGCGTGCAGGTCTTCGTGGAGCCGGTCAAGGAGTACCGCTTCGTCCTGGTCCTGCGAGGCGAGGGGCTGGAGGACGGCCTCACGGAGACCGACCCCCAGCAGGTGGGCAAGCCGCCGCTCCCGGTCTACCCCACCCGCCCCGAAGCGGCCCGGACGGCGGAACTCCTCAACCAGTGGATGGCCCAGGCCCGGAAACTCCTGGCGGACGAGTACCCCGCCAACGGCTGCAATCTGCGCGGCATGGCCAAAGACCCCGGCCTGCCGAAGATGCCCGACATCTACCGGATGCGCTGCGCGGCCATCGCCACCTACCCGATGTACCGGGGCGTGGCGAAACTGGCCGGGATGGACGTCCTCCCCACCGGCGAGACGCTGGAGGACGAGGTGGAGACCCTCAAGGCCCACTGGTCGGAGTACGATTTCTTCTTCTTCCACGTGAAGAAGACCGACAGCGCCGGGGAGGACGGCGACTTCCAGCGCAAGGTGGAAGTGATTGAGCATGTGGACCGGGTGCTCCCGGACATTCTGGCGCTGGGACCCGACGTGGTCATCATCACCGGCGACCACGCCACGCCGGCCCTCTGGAAGGCCCACTCCTGGCACGAACTCCCCGTGCTCCTGTGGTCCCGCTACATCTGCCCGGACGACGTGACGCAGTTCGGCGAGCGGGCCTGTATGCGAGGGGGCCTGGGGCACATCCGCCACGTGGACCTGATGCCGCTGGCGATGGCCTGCGCGGGCCGGCTGACCAAGTTTGGGGCATAGATGCCGGCGGATTCGGGGCGGGGCGGGCGGCATTCGCCGCCCGCCCCGCCCCATCCCGCCCCCATCCGGAGGAAACCCCAATGTCTGCAACCCACCGCGTCTCCGAAGAGGACTACCTGCACTGTATCCGCTGTGGCCAGTGTCTCCCCGTCTGCCCGACCTACCGGGTGACGCTGAACGAGACCGATTCCCCCCGCGCCCGCGTCGCCCTGCTGCGCGCGGTCCGGGAGGGGTTGCTGGAACGGCCCACCGACCGGACGGCGGCCCAGTTCTTCCGCTGCCTCCTCTGCGGCGCCTGTACCTTCACCTGCCCCAGCGGCGTCACGGTGGACCGGGTGCTGGAACTGACCCGCGGCGAAATGGCCGACCTGGGGCTCCTGCCCCAGCCACTGGTGGCCCTGAACCAGCGTATCGCCGAAAGCCACAACATCTCCGCCGAGCCCCCCGAAAGCCGTCTCCTCTGGACCCAGAACCTCCCCGCCCCGCCCACCGGCCTGGGCAAGACGCAGGCGGAGGTGGTCTACTTCGTCGGCTGCGTCGGCGCGCTCTTCCCCCGCAGTTACGGCATCCCCCAGTCCTTCGCCCAGGTCCTGGAGGGGGCCGGGGTGGACTACGCGCTGTTGGGGACGGAGGAGTGGTGCTGCGGCTACCCGATGGCCATCAACGGCGACCTGGAGACAGCGCGCGACATCATGCGCCACAATCTGGAGGCGGTCCGGGCCACGGGGGCCCGTACCCTGGTCACCACCTGCCCCTCCTGCTTCCACTTCTGGAAGCACGCCTATCCGGCCGCGCTGGGGGAGGAGTTGGGCTTTGAGGTACGCCACGCCACGGAGTTCCTGGCGGACCTGCTGGAGGCCGGGCGCGTCCCGCTCAGGGAGGACCTGCCGGAGCAGGTGGTCACGTACCACGACCCCTGCGACCTGGGCCGCAAGGGCGGCGTCTTTGACGCGCCGCGGCGGGTCCTGCGAGCCATCCCCGGCGTCCGGCTGGTGGAGATGCCGGAGAACCAGGGCGGCTCCCACTGCTGCGGCGGCGGGGGCAACCTGGAGAGCATGGACCCGGCGCTCAGCCAGGCCGTCGCGGCCCGGCGCATCCGCCAGGCCGCGGAGACCGGCGCCCAGGTCGTCGTCTCCGCCTGCCAGCAGTGCGAGCGCACCCTCTTCAATGCCGCCCGCACCGAGCGCCTCCGGCTGCGGGTCAAAGACATCGCCGAAATCGTGCTGGAGGCGATGAAGTAAAAAACCACAAAGACACGAAGGCACGAGGTTAAATTAACAATTAAAAAATTAACAATTGCTGATTCTTCGTGTCTTTGTGTCTTCGTGGTGAAAATCAGAGGAGTCCCGTATGAGCGAGCCAGTCTGGATTGCCCGATTGCAGGAAGTTCTGGGTCCGTCCAAAGTCCTCACCAGCATAGAGGACCGTATCGCCTACTCCTACGACGGCACGTTTGCCCAACAACTGCCCGACGTCGCCGTTCTGCCGGAGTCCACGGAGGAGGTGGCGGCAGTGGTCCGGATTGCCGCCGAGTACCGGGTGCCCGTCGTCCCCCGGGGGATGGCCTCGGGGCTGGCGGCGGCGTCCGTCCCCTTCTCCGGCGGCATCGCCCTCTCCCTCACCCGCATGAACCGCATCCTGGAACTGGACGAGGTCAACCGAACGGTGCGGGTGGAGGCAGGCATTATCACCGCCGACCTGCAGTCCTGGGTGGAGGCCCGGGGCCTCTTCTACCCGCCCGACCCCTCCAGCAACAAGCACTCCACCATCGGCGGAAACATCGCCTGCAACGCCGGCGGCCCCCGTTGCCTCAAGTACGGTGTCACCGGCGACTACGTGATGGGCCTCACCGTCGTCCTCCCCGACGGCCGCATCCTCCAGACCGGCGGCAAGGCCATCAAGAACGTCGTCGGCTACGACCTGACCTCTCTTTTCGTCGGCTCGGAGGGGACACTGGGGGTGGTCACCGAGGCGCTCCTGAAACTGGTCGCCAAACCCCAGTACGTCCGCACCGCGCTGGCGGAGTTCCCCTCCCTGGACGACGCCTCCCGGACCGTCAACGCGATTCTCTCCGCGGGCGTCGTCCCGGCGACGCTGGAACTGATGGACGAGACGGCCATCGCCTGCATTGAGGAGGCGATGCGCCTGGGGCTCCCGCTGGACGTGGAGGCCATGCTCATCATAGAGACCGACGGGTCGGACGAGGAGGCGGTCCGGCGGGAGATGGAGACGGTGGAGCGGGTCTGCCGGGAGAACGGCGCCCGGAAGGTGACGGTGGCGCGGGACGAGGCGGAGCGGGCCCAGTTGTGGCGCGCGCGGCGGTCCGTCTCCCCATCGCTGGCCCGCAAGGCCCCCAACAAACTGGGGGAGGACATCACCGTCCCCCGCAGCGCCATCCCGGAGGCCATCCGCCGGATCAAGGAAATCAGTGCCCGGCATGGCCTGCCCATCGTCGTCTTCGGCCACGCCGGAGACGGGAACCTGCACCCGAACATCCTCTTTGACAAGCGGGACCCGGCCCAGTGGGAGAAGGTGGAGGTGATGGCGGGGGAGATTTTCGGCGTGGCGCTGGACCTGGGCGGGACCCTTTCCGGCGAGCACGGCGTGGGCACCCTCAAGCGCCCATATATGGAGCGAGCCCTGGGCCCGGTCTCCATAGACGTCCAGCGCCGCATCAAGCAGGCCCTGGACCCGCTGAACATCATGAATCCGGGGAAGGTGTTGCCGGAGTAGCGCAGGATTTATCCTGCAGCCCTCTGTAGCGCGGGATTTATCCTGCAATTACCCACAGGATGAATCCTATGCTACGTCGCCTTGTAGTGCAGGATTTATCCTGCAATTACCCACAGGATGAATCTATGCTACGTCGCCTTGTAGCGCGGGATTTATCCTGCAATTACCCACAGGATGAATCTATGCTACGTCGCCTTGTAGCGCGGGATTTATCCTGCAATTACCCACAGGATGAATCCTATGCTACGTCGCCTTGTAGCGCGGGATTTATCCTGCAATTACCCACAGGATAAATCCTAATGCTACGTCGCTTTGTAGCGCGGGATTTATCCTGCAATTACCCACAGGATAAATCCTATGCTACGTCGCTTTGTAGCGCGGGATTTATCCTGCAGTCACACCTGCGCGTATGAGCGGATAGAGGATCAGAAATGACCGTCATCTACCGCCGCAATCTGCCACATGTTCACCCGCCCAGGGCGACCTTTTTTGTCACCTTTCGGTTGGCAGGGTCACTACCACAGGAAGTTGTGGAACACCTGAGGGAAGAACAGCAGGAAGAGGAACGGCGGCTACAAGAACGCCTGAGCGGAGCAGCACTGCGGCAGGAACGGTATAAGTTGCATAAGAAGTTCTTCGGACGGTACGATGACTGGCTGGACCAGATGGCGCACGGCCCCACCTGGCTGAACGACCCTGCCCTGGCGGAGATGGTGGCTCAGGAAATCCGTCGCCTGGATGAAGTGCAATGTGACATCATCGCCTATTGCGTCATGCCCAACCACGTGCATCTGTTGCTGGATCTTCATCGCTTCCCGGAAGGGGAAATTCGCGGCCACCCCTCAGCTCTGAGCCAGGTCCTTCATCTGCTCAAAGGCCGCACCGCCCGTTACGCCAACCAACTTTTGGGACGGAGTGGCGCATTCTGGCAACGGGAGAGTTACGACCACTTTGTCCGCGACAGTAAAGAACTGGAACGCATCGTTCGGTACATCCTGGACAACCCGGTCAAAGCAGGTCTCGTAGAAAACTGGCAGGACTGGCCCTATACTTATGTAGCGCAGGATTTCATCCCGTAATACAGACAGTCACAGTAACTACCTACCCAAGAACCGTTTCATAAAAACCACGAAGGACATGAAGGCCGCACAAAGGGCACAAAGGACGATATTTTATCCCTTTGTGTCCTTTGTGGTGACTACCTACCCAAGAACCGTTTCATAAAAAACCACGAAGGACACGAAGGCCGTACAAAGGGCACGAAGGATGATATTTTATCCCTTTGTGTCCTTTGTGAGTACTATTCTGTCAATCGTGAATCTTTGGATACAGACGCTTCAGTTTGGTGCGGGCATTCGCGGTGGTGAAGTGCCATTCTACCCGAACGGCTTTCTGGTTCCGCTCGTCTGCCCACGCCTGCACCTC
>Ga0272448_1004953_pt1 | contig 14889 bp, 6 predicted proteins | sample YNPCB0191_FD_202220 | JGI IMG/M metagenome (GOLD analysis project Ga0272448, IMG submission 202220) | Hot spring sediment microbial communities from Yellowstone National Park, WY, United States - YNP-CB-019-1 | ecosystem: Environmental > Aquatic > Thermal springs > Hot (42-90C) > Sediment...
TTGAAAGGAGAATCATTACGCAAGAAAAAATCAGAAAAATAATACTAATTTTATCACTAAATCCATCGTCAATATGGGTGGCTCAATTTCCGCCGGAACAGTGGCTCAATTTGTCCGGAATAATCAGCTTAATCACCTGTTCAACTAATAAAAAGGAAAATCGAAAACATCAGCTGGTAAAAGCTGACAGGTGGATGGAAATGGACTTGAGTTATTTCAATCCGGATTCTATTGAACAATACGCAGCTTCCTATTGGAAAGCTGTTGCACCTTTGTATGAAAGTGTTTCGGGAACAAAGGGTGTTATTATCAATTGTGGATGGGTCCCCGAATGGGTAAGAGACTGGAGAGGAGGCATAGACGACAGCATTATGATGCCATTAGACATGCTTTGTGAACCCATATATGACAAGCCTGAAAAATTAAAAGGTACATGGCATCAGCAGAAGGAGAAATGGGAAAACCGATATAAAAGAAATCGTGAGCAAAAACCACATTATACCAGAAATTGGACCTATAGGCAATTAAAGAATCTGGTGACAGCAATCAAAAGGGAGGCCAAGACCAAATCAGGCATTGATACTTTCAGGGTTGGGACATTAATGGTAGGATGGGATTGGCATAAGCCATTCTATTTAAGGCATCCGGAAATTGCTATTGATTTTCCGATGATAAAAAACTTTTTTAACCTGAAAGCCAAACTTAAAGCCGATACAATCAGATATGCCGCATACCCAAATGGAATACCCGAAGGTACACTTTGGGCAGACTTTTTTAGTACACAGTGGGGATTGATATCAAAAAACATCGGCTTTGATGCTCTCCTTTTGCGTGACAATATTTTTTCTGTAGGGGATAATCGCAGGATTGGTCCATGGGGGGCTACAATTTCAAGAGATATTAATGAAGTTAAAGATTACAATGATGCTTGCTCATATTTTCTCAAATCATTAAAAAATGCTGCTCCAAATTGTTATATTATTGGATATTCAGCTCCTGCAGGAGCTATTGCAAGCCCTCGTGTTTTTAATTTCGATCTTGAGCGAATGGCACAAGAAGGCAACCTTGATGCGTGGATTGATCAGACCTGGGCAGGTGCATGGAACGAAACGGGTGTAAGGATGAGCAATTTTTGGAACCAGCCCTATCTCGGGTACACAAGCCAGTTGGCAAATGTTTTAATAAACGGAGCTATTCTTGCAAATACAAAAGTGAAGCATTATGTGATTACTGGAGTTTGGGATACGTGGGAGAGTTGGGATATACTGCATACTGTGCCCGAAAGGCTGAGGTGGGAGCAATGGGCATACTGGCATGCCGCTGTTAAAAAGCCCGAAGGCTTGAAACTGATTGATGGCAATTATATTGCCCATACAATGAATCAAAACGGCACTTTGTTGAATGATACAGACATCTCTTTTATAAACGAGATGTTGAATGAAACCATTGCAGACGCACAACAAATGAGTGATGTATTGGGTCCAACATTAGTATACAATTCACAGGCAATTAGCTGGCTCAATAATAATGATCCTGCGGCAGAAATAAGCGAGTGGATAGACAATCAAGCAGGAATGTTACTAAAATGGGGAATACCCATTGGGTCTTCTACCCGTATAGAATATTTGGGTTCTATTCGCAGCGACCTATATGTGATACAAACCCCCAATCATTTAGATAGCCTTACCAAACACAAAGTCAAAAAACTTATTCTATCAGGAAATGCCGTTTCGGTATGGGCTTCACCTTCAGAAGGTATTGATCCGGATTTACAGCAACTCATGGGAATCACCTCATCGGTCAGGAAGCAAGGAATGCCAGGTGTATTAGCAAATCTTACAACTAATATAAGTGACTTAAATCAAGATATTCCGTTAATATTTGCTATTTACCAACCTATCAAGAGTTTAACTTTAATTTCTGCCGACTGTAATTCGATATATTCAGTGGAGGGTAGCCCTGCATTAGTATTAAATTATACAAAAAATAAAAACCTCAGTTTCTGGGATCCGGCTGATTACATGCAGGAATCAAGTTATGGAAATTTTGATAAACCACTTGCTGAACGATTAGGAAGTGTATATCCATTTGTTCTGGCTAGCAGGGTTCTTAATAGCCAACTTAAAAAGTCTAGTAAAATTTATGTGGAATCTATAAATGCACATCAACCTATGGCTTTTTTGGCATGGAAAAAGAAAGACGGCAGTATAAGAATACTGTGCGGGAACATGGAAGAAGGAATTTATGACTCTACTGATTATTCAGTCTCTGCAAAGTTGCATTTTTCAATGGACGGCAAAATACTGTTTATTAATAGTATATGGGACAAGAAGGAAACGAGGGACAGTATTTTAAACATTCATTTGCCTGAGGCTTCGAGTAAATTGTTTGAAGTTAAATTTTGAATTAGGCGCTTAAGAAATGGATATTGCTTATTGCAAATGAGTATTTTAGAAAAATGTAACCCGCAAAATTTCTTTTTCTCTGTGTATACTGTGGTTAAAGTTTTTTTTACCACAAAGGAGATTACAGTTGAACTCAAAGAGATAGCCAGATGTCATGTTATTGGTAATATTTGTCAAGTGCCTAATTCGTTTAAAAAAATCATGAAACAATTAAAACTGGACTGGTTGACACGAAAAACTTGTTTCTTTTACTTAAAATCTGTTAATGAAATAAACAAAATCATGAGTGAAACACGTAGAAATTTTTTGAAGAAAGCTGGTGTTATTGCAGCGGCAATTACATCACCTTACGCTAATGTTCCAGGGGAAGGTGATTTACCTGTTGAATTATTTTCAGAAGAGACCTTTTTTAATGGATTCAAATTTGAATTTTTATTTTCAGGTGACCATTTTCTTGGTATTGGGAGAATTAAGGCAGGCAATTCCATTTTGCGCAGCAATAAACTACCCATGTTTGCCGACATTACAACACCCGATGCGATTGGACTGGTAAATTACAAAGTTTTAAATAAAGTTTTCTCAAACGAAAAGATTGAAATTGAATTTTATGCTGATCTAATAGGTAGGGACCTCATGGAGTGGATGCTTCATACAGTAAGAAATCGCCGTAGAATAGAGGACTGGACAAAAGCACCTAAATCTGCAACAAACACCAGACTGAAACTTCTGATAAAACCGATAGAAAGGAAAATTGGCAAAAGAACTGCAATTGGGTTTAGCTATCAATATGCATTTACAAGTGATGAACTTGCTATCTACAAAATTACCGACCGTTCCACATGGGAAATTGGCGGAACAGCTCATGGTAACGAATTTTGGATGCGCAATGGAGTGGTTGATCCGATAGTTTTATTCACAAGCGAAGATGATTTTTATTCAACCGAATGGTACCTTCCCGGAATTTCCAATCCAAATATCTTTCAATTTCATCCTCTTCAAACTCAATTACAAGGTTTTACCTATATATCGTCAGAAGAAGGCACACTGATTACATGGGCTGCTGAAGTTTCACATATTCGATCTTTGTTTGAAAAATGGAGAGGCTACAATGAAATTGTTCATATCCACGAACATTGCAATGATTTGGCCAATGAATTGAAAACATCTCCAATGGAGGTATTATGGATACCTGGCAAGTTGGACCGTATTGGTCGTTACAACTTGTACCATGATATGCAGGAACTTGTCCATGAAGAATTACACTCCCAAATTGGAATGAAAAGGGAACGAATTACCACCTATGGAGTGATAGAGGAATGGACCGAACCCGACTTTGAATTTTATACCTCAAAGATTTTACCTGTGTTTTTAGATGCAGGGATCAAGACGGTATTTATAGCCAACCAGTGTCAAAACGATATGAACGTATGGGGGGTATCGAACATGTGTTGCAATGTTGATTTTAAAATTGCTGACATTGTTGGAGAAGAAAAAATGAAAAAATTTTGCGATACTGCAAAAGCCGGTGGTGCAAAGGTTGAAATGTGGGGCAACACGGCAATTTCAACACTTACTGAACGGTTTATGCACAGGGAAGGAAAACCAAAAGGAATAAAATTTCTGCCATACGAAAATTCTATAATGGAAGTGATAGATAAAGCGGAGGCGCCTTTTGTAAGAAATGCATCCAATGCTATTGAAGCAGACCATTATACACCACGATTCTGTGTTCTAAACCTTCGTGATAAAGATATTCGTGAATATTGGCTTAAGCAATGGAAGCATTTTCACGATAATATTGGAATTGAAGGCATTTTTCTTGACAGCTCATTTAATATGAGCAGTGACAAATTTCACCATGCTCAGTTTGATGGAAGTAAAAACTGGGCTGGTGCAGCCCTTGACCAAAAAGGTTTGCATGAAAAGTACCGTCCAGAAATTGAACCACCAAAATTAATCCAGAGCCAGTACTATGCCCACCTAAGTTTAATGGTTGAAATGCAAAAAATAGGTTATCAGTATTGTGCAGAAGATTTGGGAGTATTTGGCATAAACCGCACTGGACCCAGTATTCTCGACCGGATTAACAGCCTTCCTATTTGGACCAATAGCTTTTGCCGATTCGATGAAGGTCTTCTTAAAGATAAGGGTTACGAACCCATGGAAATATTTTTTAAGGGTTTAGCATATCGGATGATGTGGACTCTTTTCTGGAATTTTCGCGATCAAAAACTTGATCTTGGAACTGAAAATCCCTTTGCTTTTAACTTATTGAAAGTTTTCAACAAAGTGACCGATTATATGTATAACCGCGAAGTATTGCCAAATGAAAAAGGTGTTGTTTATCGGTCGGGTAATGTTTCAATTTTATGGGCTTTTAAAGATTTTACCTATTCAAGTGAAACTATGAAGTCAATCACCAATATGGTTGAGGCGAAGCAAATGTTAAATTTAAAAAGGAAATCATTTCATGCCCGAAAATTGATGGTTTATAAAATAGATTTTGTCTAGGAAGAATATGGAAATAATAAAACTAACAAAAATTTGCAATAGAGCCATTAGATTTCATCCAGGAAATTAACGTAATCAGTGATGACGCATTACTTCATTCTGAATAGCTAATAAAAAAAAAGATTCGTATAACCAATGGAAGGCAAACTGAAAATTATCGTCGTATGAAACATCTACCATTAGTATTAATGCTTGTATTTTTCAGAGCATTCTTATATGTAAAAATTTTGTTTTTCCTCTTCGTCCCAGTAATAATGGGCGATATTTTGCGGACAGTAATCACAAACCTCTTTTTATCAGGCAAATAATCCTTGGTCAATTTTTAATAATCTTAAAGAAAATGAAATGGAAAAGCTAATGAAAATTATTCTTTTTCTAAACTTAATCATTATGTATCTTTAAAAAAACCTGTAAAGTGTATTACTCTTTAACTGAGATAGTGTTATATTGGATTGATTTATACAGGAACAACTGGTAAATGTTAATTATAAAAATAAGATAGGATGAAGGTATTTTTTAAGCATTATTACTTATTGAATAACCAAATTTGGATGAATAAAATTTGGTCAGTATTATCCATCCTATTTTTAATTGAAATACAATCCATCGAAGCCACGGATACGATAAAACCGCCTTTTATTAAAAGTACAACCGGAGTTTGTCAGTTGATGGTTCAGGCAAAACCATGGGTTATGCTGGCCGGGGAACTGCACAATTCATCCTCTTCTGATTTGGCCTATATGGAAACAATTTGGAATAAACTGAATGAATTATATCTTAATACGGTAATTGCTTCTGTTTCGTGGGAATTGTTTGAACCTGAGGAAGGCAAGTTTGATTTTTCTTTAGTTGATGGAATAATAAAAGGAGCCAGGGAACACGACCTGAAACTTGTGTTGATCTGGTTTGGGACATGGAAAAACGGTTGGTCGACTTACGTGCCGGAGTGGGTTAAAACAGAGCTTAAGCGTTTTCCACGTATGCAGGCAAAACCAGGTGAAAATTCCGGTGCACTATCAGCTTTTAGCGAAAATACACTTCAAGCCGACGCAAAAGCATTTGCTGCATTGATGAAACATATCAGGGAGGTCGATGCGGCTGAACAAACAGTAATAATGCTGCAGGTAGAGAATGAAACAGGGGTTCTACATACAAGCCGGGATAAATCGCCGCTTGCTGAAGCTATGTTTCAACAACCTATACCGGCACAACTTTCAACCTATTTGCAAAAGCAGAGAGGTAATCTAAGGCCTGAGATGAAAGCTCTGCTTTCTGCAACAGGAAGGACAACCGGTAGTTGGAGTGATGTTTTTGGTTTTTCAGCTGACGAAGCATTTCAGGCTTGGTATGTGGCAAGCTTTGTTGGCAAAGTGGTTGAGAAGGGGAAAAAAGAATACAACATTCCAATGTATGTGAATGCCTGGCTCGATCCAAATTTTGCTGAATCAATTAAAACAGAATATCCAAGTGGTGGCCCGGTTTCAAAAGTTATTGATATTTGGAAGGCAGCAGCTCCAAGTATCGATTTGTATGCCCCCGACATCTACTTGGAAGATTTCAAAAGAGTATGCAATCAGTATGCTCAACAAGGAAATCCTTTGTTTATTCCAGAAGCGCACCGTGATGCAAGGGCTGCAGCGAATGTTTATTACGCATTGGGTGAACATAACGCGATCGGCTTTTCACCCTTCGGAATCGATGCTTTGAATGCAGATCATCCATTATCTTCTGTTTACAAATCGTTAACCGGCTTTCTACCCTTCTGGGCAAAAAACCAAGGAATATTAAAAAGTCGGGGTTTTATATATACCAACTCTTCAGAAGAGAAGATTGAGTTAGGTGACTTTGTTTTCACAATTCACTACACGCAAAAGCGCGACCTATCCAGCGATATACCTGAAGCAGCGGGTTTGATTCTGCAGTTAAATCCCAATGAATTTATCTTTACAGGATTTGGATACCATGTTAGAATGGCACCCAGTAGCGGAAAAGGTTGGGTTGAAATAATTAAAAATGATGAAGGGGAATTCGTAAATGGAATTTGGAAATCCGGACGTCGGATGAATGGAGATGAAATGGAGATTAGCTTTTCTTCAAAACCTGAATTCAGATGGATCAAAATACAAACAATCAAATAGAGATATAATGGCGGGTCATAATAACATAACCATCCATCATTCAGTTTTTGCCAGGAGAACACCCAACTTATGTTCTGTTTTAATTGTTTAAACGCACACAATCCCCAGTAAATGGATAATTTTAACATTTGGATGATTTGGGATCCTATTCGGATGAATAGTGATAAGCAAATTTTCTCCTCTTCCGTAAATGTATCCTGTTAATTTTTTTACAAACTAACTATAATCACCATGAAACGTTCAATGATTTTTGGCCTTTTCTTATGGCTTCCCTTTTTAATTGTTGGCGGGCAGAAAGCAGAAAACCCGGCATTAACTCCACCTATGGGATGGAACAGTTGGAATAAATTTGGCTGTGATGTAAGCGAGCAGTTGATTAAAGAAATTGCGGATGCAATGGTGACATCAGGGATGAAAGATGCAGGATATGAATATGTAGTAATTGATGATTGCTGGCAAGTTGACAGGCACAGCGATGGTACCATTGTTGCAGATTCTTTACGGTTTCCTTCAGGGATAAAGGCACTGGCAGATTATGTGCACTCCAAAGGGCTTAAGTTTGGAATATACTCATGTGCTGGAACAAAAACCTGTCAGGCTCGTCCTGGGGGACACGGTTACGAAGAGATTGATGCCAGAACATATGCCGGTTGGGGCGTTGATTATTTAAAATATGATTGGTGTTATTCTGAGGGGCTTGATCCTATTAAGTCCTATAGCGATATGAGTAAAGCACTGGCAAAAACCGGACGTCCCATGGTATTTAGTATATGCGAATGGGGTAGTAACAGACCATGGACTTGGGCAAAGAATATAGGACATTTATGGCGCACAACCGGCGATATTCAAGACTGTTGGGATTGCAAACGTGATTGGGGCGGTATGGGTTGGACCCAAATTCTCGATGCACAACAGGGGCTTGAAAAATTTGCAGGTCCGGGACATTGGAACGACCCTGATATGCTTGAGGTTGGAAACGGTAAAATGTCGTACAATGAATACGTGGCGCATTTTAGCTTCTGGTGTTTACTGTCAGCCCCTTTAATGGCAGGTAATGATATTCGTACAATGGATGAACAAACCAAATCCATTCTCACTAACAGATATGCAATTGCTGTAAATCAGGATAAATTGGGTATACAAGGCAGCAAGATTTATGATGAGGGCGATTTTGAAATATGGACGAAACCATTGAGCAAAAATGAAATTGCAATGATTTTTTTCAACCGAAACGAAAAAGAATATACATTCAATATTGACTGGAAGCAATTAAGAATTAATAAAGTGCGCGATATTTTTGACATTTGGAAAGGAAAAACTATTGGCAATACGAACACTATAAAGTCATTTACAATTTCTGGGCATTCGGTAATTTTTTGCAGACTAATTAAGTAATCAGTTTATTAGAATGGGATTCCTATGGTCAGGGAAAGATGCTATTCCCGATGCACACAAAAAGTATCCTGCCATGAGATTTTACATACAGCACAGGAATGTGATTATGGAAAAAACGTGGACACTTCAAAAATAAACCTGCCGTTCACTGGTAAAAAAGCTACCATTTTGTATCCAACTGATTTGGGCATATCTGTTTCAATTTCGGGTAAGACCATTGAATTCAAATTACTGCACAAATACATGGCTGTGATCTTATAAGTTGAATAAAAAAGAGCAATGAGAACTCTAATTTGTTAGATACAGGATTATTGTGAATAGAAAAAAATAGATAAATATGAGAAAAAAAATAAAATTTACATTGATTACTTTTTTGCTGTTTACATTGGCTTTAAGTATTCAGGCTCAGATGAAAGCCCCTGAAGAATGGTTAAACTATGAAGATGTACTGCAAGTAATGAACAATCAACGGTTTTACGATTTTGATGTTACTTGTATTTATACATCAGCAATAGCTAATGTTTTCTGGCCAGGCGAAAAAGCTCGTTTTATTTTCCAGGTGGTTAATCACACATCCGAACCAATTTCAGTCCATGGCTATGCCGAAGTAATTCGTTATGGCACAAAAGGACGTGCCAATGATCTATGGTGGCCGGAAATGTATAGTCTGGGGACTGTTCAGAAAATACCCCTTGAAATATCTATTTCACCCAATGGGTTCGAAAACATACCCCTTGAACCCGATCTGCCGGAAACTATCGGGGGATACGCTATTGTTTTTGATCTCGGGAAACATGGCCGACGGTTAGCAACATCAGTAGTACGGACATTCAAACCTTCACTTAATGCGATTCAATACCCTAAACAATCATTAGACGATCTAGGACCTGATTTTCTTAGTCGGATTGGTGTGCAAGCTATCAGAATGGGGGTCTCTTACATCCCAACAACCCATCGTGATTACCAGAGCGAAATGGCAAAGCTGGATAAAAAACTTAGGGAATATAAAGCAAAAAATATTACGGTGCTTCTTATGTTTATGGAAGGACCAGCATTAATTCCTCTCGGAACACCACGTTCATTTCTTGATAATAAGAATGTATTTCTCAAAACCAAACAAGATTATGTTTGGCTCCCTTCACTGGATAATGATTTCCAGAAGTTTGTCAAAAACATTTGCGTAAAACATGGTTGGCCCAGAGGCTGTGTAACAGGCGTTCACTTATGGAATGAGCCATGGGAAGGGATCTCCATATCTGGTTGGCAGTCCGATATGTTACGTTATCGCGAAATATACAAGGCAATGGCTAACGGTGTACTTGAAGCCCGTCAGCAAGGAGTGGACGTATTGATCGGTGGATGTGATTCCAACTCCAATGCGTGGGATAAACTATTCAGTGATGGTTCTGATGAGTATCTGCCAATTTTTGATTTTTTGTCAATTCACTATCAGGGAATGGAATCTCCCTGTCTGTATCCTTCATGGAATAACAGAAAATATCACAAGGGCAGAGTGCTTATCTGGGATACTGAAAGCTGGGTTGGAAACACCGACGACAGAATTGGAGTGGTTGCTGCGGTCAATCGTTCGGCCGGGTACGATCGGTCAATGGGGATTTATGGAGGATATATGATTTCACGACCTCATACAGGCGAAGAGGTGCAACAACAGATAAGAACAAAAGATGGTTGGAAAACAATTGATGCAATTCCGATGGTTTGGTCACCAGCAGCAGCATTAGGTGCTGTTCAGCATTTTCTCGGCGAACGCAATTTTAGTGAATTGCTGTTCAAAAAAGGTTTACCATGGGTAATGGTATTCGACGGACCAAATAATAACCCAGATGACGGAACCATAGTCATTTGCGGAGATATTGGAGAAGCTTTTGGGTATGGAAACGTTCTTTTCCGGGGTGTACGCAGTTTGAAGGAGGCTAAAGAAAAAGAACAAATCAGCAAACAATTAGCCTTAACACCGCTGTCCTCACCGGAACGTCGAAGTTTAGAGAAATTGTTGGAAGAATATCACCCAATTATTGACGGTAAAATGATTTTAAAAGCTGATCCTTCCTTTATTTTATATGATTTTTATGGCAATCCTATTCCCCCACAGAATAATAAAATAGAGATTCCCCTGACATTTCAGGCATTTTATATTCGCACTAACGGTAAAAAGGGGTCATATGACCGCCTGAAAAAGGCTTTAAGTGAAGCAACTATTATCGGATACGAACCAGTTGAAATTATTGCAAAGGATATGCATAAACGAGTTGAGGATAAACCTGTTTTAGAAATTCAGCTTAACAACATACTTAATAAAAATGTTTCTGGGAAACTCAGTATTCAAATTGATTCTTTAACTGTTACATATCCTGAAAATATTACATTAAAGCCTTATGAAAGTTTAGTAATTCCTGTTAAAGTTAACGGAGGAAAAGTCTCAAAAGACAATCTATACCCGCTTGAAGTACGATTTGACGCTGGTAATGATGGTTACTCATTTCACAGAGAGATTATGCGCGTCAATATAATTTCCCGTTTAACTCCCAAGATAGATGGTAATTTAGACGAGTGGACTTCTGCATTACCACAAGTAGTTAAAGCCGGAAACACAAGTATTTCGGTTACAGAAGCTGCATGGTATCCTTTCAAGCAATTTTCGGGTTCGGAAGAAGGGATTGCTGTTGGCTATCTTGCCTATGATGATTCATTCTTCTACTTTGCGGCCAAAGTTGCTGATGCGACCCCACATCCCGGCACGTATCGGTTTGCAACCCGAAATGATGACGAATTCTTTTACCCCGATACGGCTTACATGCCCGATTTCAATACTTCATTCAAAATGCAGGAGCAGCATTGGAATGCTGCTGATGATGATTTGTCAGCTCTGGAAAATCCCAACGGAAAGGGTAGAGTACTTTCTTTCTGGGAGCCTGATGCCAATAATATTGGGATTGGTGTTATTATTGCTTTACCTGAAGATAAATTAACAAAAGTTGCATTCTACCTGCCCAATATTGACACATGGCACACTCATGTAGAGGTTATTGACCTTCAAACAAATGAAGTATTGTTGAAACATAATATTGAGAAGCTTTGGAATGGATGTTATCTGGTACTTCAGATGTCAGGTAAAGTAAGAGTTACTTTTAAGGGTAACTGGTGGTATAACGTAAAACTTGCAGGAATTTTCTTTGATAAAACCGATATCGTAGCACCTCGGAAAACAACGGTGATAATGGACAAAGAAGATTTTGACACGCGGGGAAACTGGAAAGGTGTATACGGACAATCCGGATATTGGATTTTTGGTACCAAACCTATGTTCCCTTCGGAAATAAGAGTTGAAGCCGTTAATCAAGTAAATCTGATACCTCTCATCTGGCCGGAAGGAGTTCGTCACTATACGTACAGAAAGGATCCCGTATTGCCGGATAATAGTACAGGGATGGGCTTTGCATCAGACAATATCCAAATAGCTTTTAATGTTATACCATTGGGTGAGGATGGATATTATTCGCATCCTAAAGGAACTATGCCACGCTATATTGGCTATAAATGTACCGATTATGAATATGCTCTTAATCAAGTTGCTCCTGAATATGGCGGAGGTACAGAGATTTGGAGACTTTTGGTGCCCGGTATGCCAGAAAAACATTTTTATCCTCGTCAGCCAAAATCACCTTATGATGGCCCAGTAAAAGGGGGAAAACTTATAATACGTCATGATGGAAACATGCGAATTACTGAATGTGCTATTCCATGGAGTGAGATACCTGATGTAAAACGCGCTCTTGACGAAAACAAAACTATTAAGTTTTCTTTCCGGGTTAATGACAATGGAAACATGGGAGCATGCATGGAACTGGCCCGTGAACGGAGTGTATCAAAAATGAATTCAAGAGCTTTCCATGCATCATGGAGAGAACACTGGGCCAATGAAGTGGAATTTGTTTTTGATTGATTTACAGTAAGAGTTGAACCCCACATGTTTTACGAACACAAGCACAACGATAATAAAAATCACCAGCATGTGGGTTCCATCGTAACTTAAAAAATCAGAGTAATATTATGAAGGGAATATTAATAGTGGCTCTTGCATCGGTAGCGTTAATCCATTTGCCCATGGTTCATTCACAGCAAATTTGGGGCAGACAGGTTGAAATTGTATTGTTGCCGCAGGGAGAAAATCTGATTACTGATACGTTACAACATGCCATTAATTACTGTGCTTCAAAAGGAGGAGGGTTGGTGAGATTAGTGAATGGGACATATCGTGCCGGCACCATCATCCTAAAAAGCAATGTGACGTTATACCTTGAAAAAGGAGCAATTCTGCAGGGCAGTGCTCATTATTCCGATTATGATAGTACCAGGGATGCTTTTCTTTTTGCCAGAGGTGAGCACAATATTGCTATTGAAGGTGAGGGTGTGATCGACGGGGTAAATTGTTACAATCCGGATGGTGAGGAAGGTTTTCGTGGCCCTCATTTACTTAAGCTTATTAAATGTTCCGGAATAAAAATCCATGGCATCTCCATTGTTAATGCTGCAAATTATGCCATTTATTGCAGGGAATGTTCTTATGGAATAATTAACAAAATCCAAATACGGGGTGGTCATGATGGACTTCACACGCGTTTTTGTGACAGTTTTAAAGTCACATCTTGTGATATCCGGACAGGTGATGATGCGTTTGCCGGTAACGACAATCGTAATTTCTTAATTTCTGATTGCAAAATAAATAGTTCATGCAATGGGTTCAGGATTGGTTGCTATAATTTTATCGTTCGACGTTGCAGCATATGGGGGCCTGGTGAATACATGCATAAGATACAGCGCCGAAATAATATGCTGTCTGCCTTTGTCCATTTCTCCCCTTCAGATGAGAATCCGCGCTTAATTAGTGGCAATTGGCGTATTGAGGATGTTACCATTAAAAACGTGGACAATGTTTATGTCTATAATTTTCGCGACGGTTTGTGGCAAACAGGGAGGCCGGTTACAAATATTATATTTGATAACCTGAAGGCGACAGACATTGGTAAGGTTTTTACTATTGTTGGCGACACCAACAGATTATTCAACATGGAAGTCAGACATTCAGAATTCTCCTTCAGGGAATGCAGTCAAGATATAGTTAGGGTATTCGAAGGTGCTGAGATTCTATCCCCTGCCATTGTCAATCTTGCTAATTTCAACAAAATTGTCTTTAAAGAAGTGACTTTCAGAAAGGAAGGGGACTTTCCTTTTTTCATTGCAGAGAACGGGAATGTTATAATACTAAAGGAAACGCAATTTTTCCCGGACTGCAAACCAAACGATTGTGTTTTAACGAACATAAAAAGGTTCAAAGCTCCAATGCGCATCTTAAAAATGCGCCAGTTGCCTCAAGGGCCGCTTTCACTTCGTTTCAGCGGGATTTGCCCGGATGCCAGCGTGCAAGGCCAACGCACTGCGCATCAGTTCGCTTCACTCCTGATGCGCAATCCGGGCTTAATCCGCATTGCTCATGAGAGCATTCGCAATGTGCCCGTTGGGCCGCTTTCACTTCGTTTCAGCGGGATTTGCCCGGATGCCAGCGTGTAAGGCCAACGCACTGCGCATCAGTTCGCTTCACTCCTGATGCGCAATCCGGGCTTAACCCACATTGCGCAGAAAAAGTGCGCAATGTTCCCTGCGGGCCGCTTCCACTTCGTTTCAGCGGGATTTGCCCGGATGCCAGCGTGCAAGGCCAACGCACTGCGCATCAGTTCGCTTCACTCCTGATGCGCAATCCGGGCTTAATCCGCATTGCTCATGAGAGCATTCGCAATGTGCCCGTTGGGCCGCTTTCACTTCGTTTCAGCGGGATTTGCCCGGATGCTTTCGCGCAAGGCCTGCGCACTGCGCATCAGTTCGCTTACACTCCTGATGCGCAATCCGGGCTTAACCGGCCGCTTCCACTACGTTCCAGCGGGATTTGCCCGGATGCTTTCGCGCAAGGCCTGCGCACTGCGCATCAGTTCACTTTCGCTCCTGATGCGCAATCCGGGCTTAACCCACATTGCGCAGAAAAAGTGCGCAATGTTCCCTGCGGGCCGCTTCCACTTCGTTTCAGCGGGATTTGCCCGGATGCTTTCGCACAAGGCAAACCCACTGCGCATCAGTTCGCTTTCGCTCCTGATGCGCAATCCGGGCTAACATTGCGCTTGGGCCGAATTGAAAGGAATCCTGTTACATCGGGAGGGATAAACCTGACTTAAGTGTACACCAAAAAAGTGAGCAGTAATGGAAAAAATCAGGTTAAATTTTGCCAACTTTGCCTAAATTATGGTTTACCCGCCATGAACTTATCACATTACTTCCGCTTATTTCTTCATTACCTCAACCTTGAGCCGGAGCTGGAGGATTTTGGGAATACTGATGCAACCATCCGCAAAGATATCGTCTTTAAAGGT
>Ga0272448_1004956_pt1 | contig 14881 bp, 9 predicted proteins | sample YNPCB0191_FD_202220 | JGI IMG/M metagenome (GOLD analysis project Ga0272448, IMG submission 202220) | Hot spring sediment microbial communities from Yellowstone National Park, WY, United States - YNP-CB-019-1 | ecosystem: Environmental > Aquatic > Thermal springs > Hot (42-90C) > Sediment...
TGCGCAATGGGCGCGTAGGCCGCATCGGTCCCTCGTTCGAGGGTATGGGCGATTTCGCCGTGGCACCAGAGGTGCTCCGTTCGACCATTGGCGTCGTGACGGTTCCCGCGGACCCCGAGGTGATCCGTTCTCTTGTCCCGTCCGAGGGCGACGCCGAAGTCGCAGCCGAGATGCTTGCCGATCTGGACCGCTTCGTCGCGGTCGGCCTCGACCCGGCCGTCCATCGCCGTAGCATCCGCGCAGGCCTCGCGGTCCGACGGTGGATAGAGAAGGAGCGTCTGACCGCCTTCACTTTCAACTTCCTGTCCATCACCAAGGCATCCGGCCTGCCGACGGTGCCGTTCCTGGAGGCCAGCAAGGCCATGGCCCGCGGGATCGGATTCGCCGGCGAAGGAGACGTCCTCACCGCGGCGCTCGTCGGCGCACTGGCCTCCATCTATCCCGACACGACATTCACCGAGATGTTCTGCCCCGACTGGAAGAACGAAAGCATCTTCCTCAGCCACATGGGCGAGATGAACATCGCCCTCGCGGATGACAATCCTCGACTTCTGGAAAAGGCCTTCCCCTGGACTGATGTGGACAGCCCCCTCGTGGCGGTAGGACGCTTCAGGCCCGGACCGGCCGTCCATGTCAACCTCGCCCCTGGGCGGAACAACACCTACACACTGATCGTCTCGCCGGTCGAGATGCTTGACGTGAAGTGGTACGACCGGATGGAGGATTCGATCCACGGCTGGTTCAAGCCGGGGATGCCGATCGCGGACTTCCTCGCGGCGTACAGCCGCGCCGGTGGGACGCACCACTCGGCGCTCGTCTACGGCGAGGTAGCCGACGAAATCGCGGGCTTCGGCGAGATGATGGGCTGGGAAGTGGAGGCGCTGTAGCCCGTCGCCACCCTCGCAGCGGCAGAGTGCACGGACGCTCTCCCATGAGTCCCGGACGAGTGTCGCCCGGCCCCCGCCGCTTCCTGCACCAGGCCCGAAGGCACGGCGGGCAATACCCCAGGAATTCATTCCGGGGTTTCCGGAGCACGGGCAGCTATGAGATCACCGGAGTCCCGTAGGGACGGCGGAGGATCGGCGGGATTGGTTTTCGGTCGTCCCTACGGGACTCGGGACGAGTGTAGCTTGCCGTCGAACCCAGGACTCCGCCTTTGGCTCCGTCCTGGGCTATTACCCGTCGTCCCTTACGGGACTCGGGGGCCGGGCTCGACCAGCAAGACTGTTCGTGCACCCCTCTCAGGCCTTCGGCTTGTGCGGACTCTCGGATACGCATATAATTCGCACATAGTGACCACTTCCCGTCGCTGAGAAAGGCTTGACATGGTTGGAAAACTGTCCATCGTGGAGGGCGGCGGGAGGGAACCGAAACGGCACTCGATCATCCGTCGAGGGCAGACACTCGTCGTGGGGCGAGGCGCGGACGCGGAGTTCGTCATCCTCGACCGCGAGGTATCACGCCGCCACTTTCAGATCACCTACGACGGGGAGCGCTTCCTCCTATCCGACCTGGGCAGCCTCAACGGGACGTGTGTCAACGATCGCCGTGTGAACGAGGCGACGCTCCGCGAGGGCGATCTCATCAAGGTCGGCGCGACGATCCTGCAGTTCTCGACAGAGGAGAGCGTTGACGAGGCCGTGGCAACGACGGCCGGCTGCATCAAGTGCGGACGAGAGCTCCCGGCAGGCTGGGATCCGCGGACGCCGTGCGCGGCCTGCGCCGTCAAAGTCGAGCCTCCCAAGCCTCCCCGCGTCGTCGGCCGAGAGAAGATCGTACGCCTGTGCCTCTCGCCGGACCCGCTCCGCCCGCGAGCTCACCAGGATGCGACCGTTCGCGCCTTCCTCGACAAACACCCGAAGGATTCCGCCAACCGAGTCTTCGCACCCTGGCAGAAAGTCTGGTACGGGCTCGTCCTCCTTGCCATGTTCCTCCTCCTCAGCTACGACTGGCTTCACTTCCTCCACGTCACTCACTTCCTCTGCACATTCTACATAGTCGTCATCGGCTACAAGCTCGTTACGGTTTTCCTGTCCGTCCTCGTCAAGAACGAGATCGAGGTAACCTCCGACGAGATCGCAATGCTCCGGGACGAGGACCTGCCCGTCTACACGATCCTCGTCCCGTTGTACAAGGAGAAGGAAGTGGCCGAGAAGATCGTTCACGCGGCCACGGCCCTCGACTACCCTGCGGACAAGCTGGACATCAAGGTGCTCCTGGAGCCGGACGACGCCCAGACGATCCGCGTGATCGAGGGGATGGAGTTGCCAGCCAACGTCGAGGCCCTCGTCGTCCCGGACTCGCTGCCGAAGACCAAGCCGAAGGCATGCAACCACGGTCTGGAGCACGCTCGCGGTGAGTACCTCGTGATCTACGATGCGGAGGACCGGCCCGAACCCGATCAACTCAAGAAGGCCGTCATCGCCTTCCGCAAGGCCAACGCCGCGCGCCGGACGCTCTTCGGCGTGCGACAGCCGCGCCGCGAAACCGTCTGCCTCCAGGCCAAGCTCAACTACTTCAACCAGCGCCAGAACGTCCTCACCAAATGGTTCACCGTCGAGTACAGCACCTGGTTCGACCTCTTCCTGCCGGGACTTCACGGCCTCGGAGCGCCCATCCCGCTCGGCGGGACTTCCAACCACTTCAAGACCTCCGTCCTACGTAAGATCGGCGGCTGGGACGCCTTCAACGTCACGGAGGACTGCGATCTCGGAATCCGCCTCGACAAAATGGGGTACGAGACCCAGGTGCTCGACTCCACCACCTGGGAGGAGGCAAACTCTCGTCTCTTCAACTGGATTCGCCAGCGCTCGCGTTGGGTCAAGGGCTACATCCAGACGCACCTCGTACACATGCGGCATCCCTTCCGCACACTGTGGCAGCTCGGTCCCTGGGGGACGCTCAGCTTCCTCATCTCCGTCGGCGGACTCTCGCTCATGCTCATACTGAACCCGGTCTTCTGGCTCGCCGGCGCGATCTACCTCGCCCTGCTCGGCATGGACCTCCACGGCGTCGGCTGGTCCGTCGGGAAGTTCCTCCAGCTCCCGCCGGAGCAGCGCTGGAGCTGGCAGATGCTCTTCACCGATCCGCGCGGAGACCCGTTCTGGAACACAGTTTCCCAGGTCTTCTACGTGGTCACGCTCGTGCTCGTTCTGGGCAATGTGTTCTTCATCCTTATGCACGTGGTCGCCTGCATAAAGCGCCGCCTGTACGACCTGATCCCGTACGCGGTTACGATGCCGCTGTACTGGATTCTCATCAGTATCGGAGCATGGAAAGGGTTCTTGCAGCTCTTCTTCAAGCCATTCTACTGGGAGAAGACGATCCACGGCCTCGACCAGCCGCCGGCATGAGACTGTGAAGAGCACAAATGAACGCCGAACGTGAACCATCTCGCCTCGGACGATGCACGCAACGTCCGACCGCAGAGACCCGCCCGATACCCGATCCATCCCCGGGGACGGCCAGGCCGGGCGACTCGGCTCCGGCACGAGACCGCGCGCCCTCGAGCAGGCTCTTCGATCCGCTCCTCCTCTTCCTCCTCGCGTCCCTGACCGGGAGCGGCTCCGCCGCGATCGAGCCTCCATGGTGGGACGCCCAGTGGCCGTACCGCAAGTTCCTAACCGTGCCGCTGCCGCCCGTTCCCCCAGCGGAGACGTTCGGGATCAGCCCTGCGATACCCGAAGTCCAGAAGAAGGCTCTGCTCGAGGACCTGCAACTTCCGATCTTTGTCCGCGTCGTGATCAACGGCGAGGGACACTTCGCTCCCAACGAAGCAGACATTCGGGTAGTCGACCCGAGCGTCGGCGACCCCGCCAAGGCGGTGATCCCGCACAAGGTGGTCGAGCGTCTCGGCGGCGGGGAAGTGGTCCTCATGTTCCGAGCGCCCCCTGGGGGACAGACGCGCGAGTTCTGCGTGTACTACGGCAACCTGGCGGCTCCTGCTCCGCCCGAGCCCGAGTGGAGCGTGCCGGCCGGCAACGCATTTGTCAAGGTCCTCTCGCACGCCTACGGCGGCTACCCGTACAGCGCCTCCGCCTTGAAGACCGCGCTGCAGAATATCGTGGGTTCCAAGTCCAAGGGCTGGACCCCGCTCAGCGAAATCCGGCTCCCCATCAATCCCTGGGGAGTCCTGTCGGGCGAGACCGTCGTCAACCTCTACCACGGATTCCTCCTCATTCCTGTTGACGATCGCTACTGGGTATCGCTGAACTCCGGCGGGACGGCCATCGTGTTCCTGGACGGGAAGGAGACACAAAGCGCCGCCGGATCAGGCTCTCCGAACGAAGAGTGGACCCGGCGGCAGAAGTACGAGCTTCGCGAGGGCTATCACCACTTCCTCGTCGTTCAGAGCGAGAGCCAGGACTACCACGGCCTCTGGCTCGGGATTCGCCAGTCGGGCAAGTCGTTCTTCACTCCCGTCGGTTACCAAATGGGCCGCGCCTACATCGAGGCCGAGGTCACCCGCTTCGATACGCAGGACGCCGCCTGTCAGCCCTTCTTCACATATCACTTGCCCCATACCGCGATCGAAATCAAGGATCCGAGCGCCGCCGGCAAGAGCAAACCCGGCAGGATAGCCGCCTACGTCGAGCTCCGAGACCGATCCCGCTACGGCAAAGAAGTCAAACGCCTCTGGCGGATTGACGAGCGCACGGCCGAGGGCAGCCGCTCAGCCGCCCTCCTCGACCTCGGCACTCCCTACGACGTCAAACTCGAACTCAAAAAAGGCACCCAGACCCTCGGCGAGTACTCCCGTCGCATCGAGATCCCCTCGCTCCCTGTCGAGACCGTCAACCTCTTTTTCGACGTCATCTACTTCCCGTACATCGTTTACGCCAAGGAGCAGACCAACATCACCTTCCGACTCACCAATGAGACGTCCAGCCCGATCCTGGCAGAATGCCAGGTGGTCTTCAAGGGGTTCAAAACCGGTCGCCTGAAGCCCTTCGAGCTCACGGTCCCGCCCAAGGGAGAGGAGTCCGCTCTCGTCCCGCTCTCCTTCTCCGAGTTCACCGCCTCCACAGGCTCCATAGGGATCAAGGTGTTCGTCGGCCGACAACAGTACTTCGACGAGAGCTTCCAGATCATCCACTCCCCCCGTGCGATCGAGGACCTCCACCCCGGCATGGGCTGCCTCCTGAACGCCGCAGACGAGCGAGTCATCATCACGACCGATCTCGAGGACCCGGCCAAGTACCGCCGGGGCGCCATCTTCAAGTGGGTCGCCGGGATCGCGAAGTCCCCTCCAGCCAAAGTCCTGCTCCTCGGCAGCCCGATGCGCAACGAGGCCAAGCACGGACAGCAAGCGAAGACTTACCTCGACCTCGTCAAAGAACACTTCTCGACCGCCAAGCGCCAGTTCAGCTTCGTCGAGCGCGCCAAGACCCTCAATCCCATCCTCGCCGACCTCCCGCTCCTGGCTCGCGAGCTCTCCAAAAGCAAACCGGACCTCGTCATAATCTCCCCGGGACCGGACGACGCCTACTACGGCGAGTCCGTCTGGGTCTATGAACGGTCCCTGGACGTGATGATCGACCTGATAAGGAACGCCAATCCGGGCGCTCGCATCGTCCTTGTTTCGCCCCCGCCCCTGGCCGAAAATGTGAAACTCTCCGCCCTGTACGTGGAGGCCATGCGAACCATCTCGCGCCAGCACCACACTCAGTTCGTGGACCTCCACGGCCTACTGACGAAAAACGATCCCGACTGGCTCAGGCTCTACCGCGAGCCCGGCGGGAAAGTGATCTACCTCTACCCGACCGAGGACGGGCAGAAGAGGATCGCCGAAGAGGTGTTGAAATATGTCCGCTGAACGACCGCACGACCTTCAGCCGCTCCTGGGCAAGCTTGTCGTCCTCGATACATCGGGCCCATTCGTTTACATCGGCCGACTGGCACGAGTGGGCAGCGAGTACCTCGTGCTCACCGAGGCCGACGTCCACGACATGCGAGACGCCGGGGGCACACGCGAAGCCTATGTCGTCGAGGCGAAGAGAATCGGCGTCCGCGTAAATCGCTCGGCGGTTCACGTCAAGCTCGCTCAGGTCCTCAGCCTCTCGGCCCTCGAGGAGGTGGTAGGATTCTGAAGCTCGCCCCAGTTCTCCGCCTGATGCGAGTCGCCAATCTGCCGACCGCCATCGCGGACAGCGTAGCCGGCGCCCTGATCGTTTCGCACGCGACTGTCTCCTGGCCGACGCTCCTGAAGCTGGCTCTGGTCTCCGCAGCCGCCTACGCGGCGGGGTGCGTCTTCAACGACATCGCCGACATCAACCGCGATCGCCGGTTCCGCCCCGAGCGGCCGCTCGCCGCCGGGCGGATATCCGTCCGGGGCGCATTTCTCCTCGGAGTCATCCTCCTCGTGCTCGCCGCACAGCTCGGCTACAGCCTCGAACCGCTCACCGCACTCATCACGACAGCACTGCTCGCCTCCGCACTGCTCTACGACGGCGCCTTCAAGCACCTCGCACTCGTCAGCGCACTCGGAATGGGGCTGCCGCGCGCGCTCAACCTCCTTCTCGGCCTCAGCGTGCTCGGCATGATACCGCGGCAATTCCTCCTCTTCCCGGCCTTCCTTTTCAGCTACGTAGTGCTCCTGACGCTCCTCTCCGACGAGGAGGAGAGCCGCGACAGGTGGGCAGCCAGGCTCGTACTCCTGCTCCTCCTCGGCCTCCTCGGACTCGTAGGGACCGTCCTCGGGCACGCCCGGGTATGGATACTCCTCGGCGCCGCCGGCCTATGGATCGGCGCTCACTGGCTCTCCTTCGAACAGGCTCGCCGTCCCCTGCGCAGCGTCGTGGGAGCCACCGTCCTCAGTATCCCCCTCCTCGACGCCGCCTTCGTCGCCTCCGAGGTCGGATTCAGCTCTGCACTACCGCTCGTCCTCCTCTCGCTCGTCGGTTGGCTCCTCGCCCGCCGCATGCCCGTCTCCTGATTTCCCCTCCCGCACGTCCTGAGTACCCCCCGCAGGCACAGCCAAGTTTGGTCGCGACCCCCAGCCGCCTTAAGATTGGGCGGAAGGAAAGCGGAAAGGAGCATCCCATGCTGCCACGAGAACGCGTCTTTGCCGCCTTGGAACACCGCGAGCCGGACCGCATCCCCTGGGGCGAGCACTCCATTGACTACAATGTCTACGAGGACATACTCGGCCGCAAGACGCTCGTCCAGGCCAAGATGCGCGAGACCCAGGCCTACTGGGACGGCCGGCGCGACGAGGTCGTCGAGTGCATGAAGCGCGACCGCCTCGACCTGATCCGCGCCCTCGAGATGGACATCGTCTTCTGCAGCGCCGTCCCGCCGAAGGACTACCGCCCGACCCCCCTCGCGAAGCTGGACGACACCACCTACCAGGACGAGGCCGGCAATCTCTACCGCGTCTCCGCTACCACCCACGACCTCATGCCCTACAAACGGGTCGTCCCTGCGGACTACAAACCGCCGACGCTCGAAGCACTCCAGGAGCAGATTGACAAGTTGGACGAGCAGCCCGTCGGCGATGTCAACGACTCGCGCTGGGAGTTCGTCCACCACTGCGTCAAGGAGATGAAAAAGACGCACTTCGTCATGCTCCTCTGCGGCGACCTCTCATGGCCGACCTTCGGAGCGACGGAGGAGGAGGGCTGGATGAACCTCGTCCTCCAACCCGAAATCTGCCGCAAGATCGCCGAGCTCCGCGGGAAGCAGCTGATCCGCGAGGTCCGCTTCTTCGCACAACTCGGCGTGGACGGCATCATGCCTTGCGGCGACCTCGGAAGCAGCACCGCCCTCATGGCCAGCCCCGCCATCTACCGCGACATGGTCTATCCCTGGCACAAGGCACACGTCCAGGAAGCACACAAGCACGGCCTCAAGGTCCTCAAACACTGCTGCGGCCACACCTGGCCGATCATCAACGAACTCTGCGTCTACGACGCGTACGAAGCGATCCAGGCCTCGGCCGGCATGGACATCAAGAAGCTCAAGCAGACGGTCGGCGACAAGCTCTGTCTCTGGGGCGGCATCTGGCACGAACACATCATCCTCGGCTCCGTCCAGGACATCCGCAACGACGCCCGCTACGCCTTCACCCATGCCGCACCGGGCGGCGGCTACATCATGGGCTCCACCCACTCCCTCGCCGTCGACGCCAAGCGCGAGAACATCCTCGAAATGAAACGCTGCCGCGACGAGTGGGGCGTCTATCCCATAAGGCCCGAGAAGTTCAGGTAGCCGCACCGACCAAGAAGGAACACAAAGCACTGCCAGCTCGCGCCCCCTTTGCGCACTCGGTCTTGCCCACGACCGCGTCCGCGTGCTGGGAGAGCTCCAGATCCGACAAAAAAAGAACGCCGCAGAGGAAGCCACGAGCACGGCCTCCTGCGCGGCGTTCCAGACGCTCCGTAGAGCGTTGCTGGCGGAACGAAAGTTCCTTGCTGTGACTTGCGGAACAATCGCCGCTTTGGTACAATCCGTCCCCATTATACAAGAGGCAAAACCCCAATCAAGGAGGAGCCATGGCTCAATTACCATTCTCGGACTACGTGCTCGGGCTGGACATCGGTGCGAACTCTTTGGGCTGGGCGCTCGTCTCGCTAAAGGACGGCATCCCCCAAAGTATCCTCAAGGTAGGCGTCAGGGTCTTCGAGGCAGGCGTCGAGGGGGACATCGAATCAGGCAAGGACCAGTCACGCGCGGCTAAGCGACGCGAAGCACGGCTCCACCGCAGGATGCTCGAACGACGCTCGCGTCGGCTCGCAAAAATCGCCGGACTCCTCCAGAGAGCCGGCCTTCTACCCGACGGCGATCTGAAGTCCGAAGAATCGCGCATCAAGGTCCTGCGGGAACTCGATGATTCCATATCTGCACGGCACCACCCAACCTCGGAGAAGCCCGACCCCGCAAGCGCCCACTTGCTCCCTTACCGCCTCCGGGCTCTTGCTCTCGACCAGAAGCTGCATCCCTTCGAACTCGGCCGTGCCCTTTACCATCTCGCACATCGGCGCGGCTTCCTCTCCAACCGCAAGGCCCCCGCGAAAGACCCGAACGAAGAGGGAAAGGTCAACCAAGGCATACACACACTCCGTCAGAAGATCGAGGAGTCCGGCGCACGAACGCTCGGCGAGTACTTCTCGCGCCTAGACCCCGAACAGGAACGCATTCGCCAACGATGGACTGCCCGCGATATGTTAGACCAAGAGTTCGAGGCGATTTGGAATGCTCAGGCCAAACACCATCCGACTATCCTCACCCACGACTTCAAGAAGCAACTCCGCCGAGCGATCTTCCATCAGCGCCCACTCAAGATCAAGAAGAACCTCATCGCTGATTGCGAGCTCGAAAAGGGCCAAAAAGTCGCACCACGTTGCTGCCTCCTCTTCCAACGCTTCCGCCTTCTCCAGCAGGTCAACAATCTCAAAGTCACCGAGCCAACGGGCAAAAGCCGTCCACTTACCCGCGACGAACGTGAGACACTCTTGCACGCGCTCGAAACACAAGACAAACTCAGTTTCTCGGAGATCAAACGCCTCCTGAAGCTGCGAGATCACAGATTCAGGATGGGAGAGGGCGACGAGGAAGTGCTAACCGGGAACAAGACGGCCGCAAAGCTCAGGGAAATCTTCGGCGACCGATGGGACGAGCTCTCCCCCCAGGAGAGAGACCGTGTCGTCGAAGACTGGTGGAGTATCCAGAAGAGCGAAACCCTTCGGAAACACGGCGTGAAGTATTGGCGGCTCGATCCAGAGGCCGCCGAACGTCTGGGCAAACTCGCTCTCGAGACCGGCTACTGCAAACTCTCGAAGAAAGCCATGCGGAAGCTCCTACCTCTCATGGAAGAAGGTATATCCCACGCAAAAGCACAGGAGCAACTCTACGGCAATGAGCCCCCGCCGAAGCCCTTCGACAAACTCCCCCCTCTCGACCGAGCACCATTACCCAAGCCCCACAACCCAGCTGTTCATCGCGCACTTACCGAGGTCCGCAAAGTCGTCAATGCGATCATCCGCAGGTACGGCAGGCCCTCATTGATTCGCGTCGAGCTCGCCCGAGACCTCAAGAAGTCGAAAGAAGACCGCAAGAAGATCTCCGACCAGATCGCCCGGAACCGCAGGGACCGGGAAAGAGCGAAGAAGGCGCTTATAGATAACGGAATACAGGAACCGTCCCGCGACGATATCGAAAAATGGCTCCTGTACGAGGAGTGCAACGGAATCTGTCCCTACACCGGTAAGTCAATCAGCTTGGCTTCGCTTTTCGGACCGAACCCACAATTCGACGTCGAACACATCATCCCATTCAGCCGCTGCCTCGACAACTCATTCACGAACAAAACCCTTTGCGACATCGAAGAGAACCGGAACAGGAAGCGCAATCAGACGCCCTACGAGGCGTACGGAGCTGACCCTGCAAGGTGGGAAGAGATTATCCAACGCGTCAAGAGGTTCCGTGGCAAGGCCGCCGCTGCCAAGCTCCACCGCTTCCAGCTCGAGAGCGTTGACAGTTTGGAGGAGTTCGCCTCCAAACAGTTGAACGACACCGCGCACGCATCCCGTTCAGCGCTCAGGTACCTCGGTCTCCTCTACGGATCCAACAAGGCTGGGGTAGGGCCTGACGGCAGGCGCCGCGTCCAGGCAGGAAGAGGACAGGTGACCGCTTTCTTGCGCGACGAGTGGCGCTTGAACAGCATCCTCGGCGATCTTCAAAAGTCGCGCGCCGATCACCGCCACCACGCCGTTGACGCCCTTGCCATCGCCCTCACCGACAGTCGCATCATCAAGACCCTGAGCGATGCCGCTTCGCGTGCGCTGTCCGAGCGGAGGAGACGCTTCGGTCGTGTTGCTCCCCCTTGGAAGTCCTTTCTCGAGGAAGCCAAAAACGCGATCGCGGCCACCATCGTCTCCCATCGTGTCTCACGGAAGGTCAGCGGCGCACTTCACGAAGAAACGATCTACAGCAAGCCCCACACAGACAAAGACGGCCGCGTCTGCCATCACATCCGCAAGCGGCTCGACAAGTACTTTACAAGACCCATGCTCGACAAAATCGTTGACCCAGTCATTCGCGACATCGTCCGCAAGCACTTCCAAGCAAATGGGAGCGACCCCAAGAAGGCTTTCTCGGACCCGGGCAATCACCCCTTCCTATGCGCCAAGGACGGCAGGCACATTCCCATCCACAGCGTACGCGTCCGAGAGGACCGTTCAACAGTCCAGGTCGGCTCAGGCGTTTCGCGCCGCCAAGTCTTGACCGGCTCCAACCATCACGTCGAGATCGTCGAGGTCGAGGACGAGAAGGGGCAGCCACGCTGGGAGGGACGCATCGTCACCCTCATCGAAGCAATCAAGAGGCTTCGAAACCGCCAACCTATCGTTCAGCGTGACCACGGAGAGGGAAAGAAGTGGGTCTTCTCGCTCGCGGGCGGAGAGACTATACAACTTACAGATGGTGGAATTACCAAACTCTATACCGTAAGGACGATCACTGTGAGGCGGGGGCAATACGTGGAGATCGCTTACGTCCCGATAAGCGATGCACGCACGAAAACAGAAATACGAGAAAAAAAGGAATGGAGAACCGACCTCCTCGAACCGCTCAGAAAACTCCAGTGCCGCAAGGTGCTTGTTACGCCTCTCGGCGAGGTGAGATATGCCCGGGATTGAGCGGATCATTGACATCTCGGAGGGGCCCGTACGGCTCCAAGTCGCGAACGGTCTGCTCGTGATCCATCGCGACGAGACGCCCGAAACAACCGTCCCGCTGGCCGAGATCGCGGTTGTCGTCATGAGCCAGCCGCGTGTCACCCTTACCCACGGGGTACTGTCCGGCCTCGCCGAGGCCGGCGCGGGTCTCGTCGTCTGCAACGACAAGTTCATGCCCGTCGGGATGCTACTACCTCTCGAGGGCCACTTTACCCAGGCGGAGCGCTTCGCCCGCCAGGCCAGGATACCCCTTCCGATACGCAAGCAGCTCTGGAAGCAGATCGTCGAGGCCAAGATTCTCGCCCAGGCCCGGCTCCTCGCTGACCTGCGGGGCGGCGACCTGGGCCTACCTATCCTGGCTCGCAGGGTGCGCTCCGGAGACACCGGAAATCACGAGGGCCAGGCCGCCCGACTCTACTGGCCCGCGCTATTCCGCGATCCCACATTCCGCCGTGATCGAAACGCCCTCGACCAGAACCGGCTCCTCAACTACGGCTACGCTGTCCTCCGAGCGATCGTTGCAAGGGCCGTCTGCGCAGCAGGGCTTCACCCCTCGCTCGGTATCCACCACCACAACCGCTACGACGCCTTCTGCCTCGCCGATGACCTCATGGAACCATTCCGGCCCATCGTGGACCGCCAGGTCGCCATACTGACGGACACCCACGGCAAAGACTGTCCGCTCGACCGCAACTCGAAGGGCACGCTCATTGACTGGCTCCTGGGTCGCTTCCTCGTCGAAGGCGAATCACGTACGCTCTTCGATATCGCAGCCCGAACCGCCTCCAGTCTCGCAGCCGTCTACGAGAGGAGGAGAAAGGGGCTGATCCTCCCGGAGCTGTAAGGTGCCCCGGTCCGTCCTGCATGCCTCGGAGTACAAGGCCGTGTGGCTCTTCGTAATGTTCGACGTCCCGGTCCAGACACCAGAGAATCGAAGAGACTACAGGAAACTCCACAAGGGCATCGAGAAATTGGGGTTCACGATGCTCCAATACTCGGTGTACGCCCGGTACTTCCCGACCGAAGAATCGTCCATCCCGTACCGCGGTTCGATCAAGTCCCTCTTGCCCCCGGAGGGGCAGGTGAGGATGATCACAGTCACGGATCACCAGTTCGGCAAGATGCAGGTCTTCGTTGCCGGAAAACGCGAAGAGCCCGAGGAGCCGCCCCCGCAGAAGCTACTTTTCTGAGGCCCGGAACCCCGGATCCCGACCAGCACCAATGGGTTAGGTCGGGGAGATTGTACCAAAGCGGCGATTCTCCACAGGCCACAGCGGTCGAGCTGGCTCGGCCTCGCCGGTCTTGATTGTACCAAAGCGGCGATTCTCCACAGGCCACAGCAAGAGCGAGGCGCAGGGCACGGTGAGTTTATTGTACCAAAGCGGCGATTCTCCACAGGCCACAGCACAACTGTCCAACCATCACGCTCCTGCTCAATTGTACCAAAGCGGCGATTCTCCACAGGCCACAGCGCCCTATTGCAGTTTGATGGCGGCTCGATATTGTACCAAAGCGGCGATTCTCCACAGGCCACAGCATCGGATTAGCCGCATCATGTCCTGCCGATTGTACCAAAGCGGCGATTCTCCACAGGCCACAGCAGTAGGGATAGGCCCCCGTGCCTGTCCAGATTGTACCAAAGCGGCGATTCCCCCAGGCCACTGATCGTTACCGTGCCGGCGGGTACTCGTGGGCGAGTAGGTACAACGGCGGCTCGTCCTCGACGATGGCCGCGAAGCGAGGCAGCGGGTCCAGGAAGCGATTGTCGGTCGTGTCGTCATTGACGGAAGAAACCTCGCCGACGAGCACGGTGCCTCCGCCCTTCTCCCCCCAAAACTTGTGGTACAGCCCCGGAACGAGCGTGATGCTCTCGCCCGGCGTCAGACGGACGACCGCGCCCGCAGGCACGACCCTCCTGACCCCGTCCAGCGAGACGCGAACCGGCGTCCTCGCCAGCTTCCCGGTAGGAGTCGAGTTGTGCAACTCGATCATCAGGTTGCCGCCCCCGCGATTGATGATGTCCTCCATCTTCTTGAAGTGGAAGTGCATCGGCGTGATCTGCTGCTCCTGTACGATGAGGATCTTCTCCGCGTAGGGCTTGGAGTAGCGCGGGTTCTTCTGGTTGCCGTTGCGCATCGTGAAGAGGAAGAGCCCGCAAGTCTTGAAATCGTTCGAGCCGAAGTCCGTGATGTCCCAGCCGAGCATATTGTCGCGAATCTCGTCGGCCTCGCGGCCCTTGGTCGCCCAATCGGCGGGCGTCCAGAAGGCGAAGGGCGGGAGCCGGAAACAGTGCTTCGCGAGGAACGCGATCGCGTCACGCATGATCTGATTGATTTCGGACCTCTTCATTGTGTCTCTCCTGCCTATCGGAGATTGTACGCAATGGAGCGGGGCGGAGGAAACGGGTCGAAGCGGGTCGCGAGCGCGAGTTCGTCAGAAGGGGCGGATCTCCGGCGGCCAGGAGTAGCTGCCCGGCTTGACGGTCAGGCTCGGCTGGTCGAGGCCGATGACGCTCAGCCGGACGACGCCGGGGGCGAGCGCTCGTTGGACACGCATCCTGTGCCAGCCGAGATGGCGCACGAGCGTGGAGGCCGTCGACCCGCCCTCGACATAGAGGTCGGCGAGTGGCACCCGGCCGAGCACGTGCTCGACGGCCCGGGCGAAGAGTGTTCGCAGCGTCCGCGGGAAGTCGGGCGCGGCAGGTATCGGCGGCTCGATCCGAAGGATGGCCACGCGGCGCTGCAGGAGGCCTTCCGCTGCCCGTTCCGCCCACGCTCTCCAGGCCTGTGCGTCATCGGCGAGGAGTCGGGCGGCGATGCCTGCGACGGGCAGGGCGTGTCGGGAAGCATCCTCGCAGAACGTGCGGCTGTACGCCGAGGCGCTCGCGCAGACGAAGAGGGTCGGACCGAGCTGTCGAGGGGGCGGGGCCGACGGAGGCCCGAGGGGGAAGCGTCCTGCGAGTTCGACGATGGCTCGGAACAGGCTGGCTCCGCCCGCGGCGAGCGTCTCCGCATCGAGGCGCTCGGCCCAGGCCTGCACATCTTCCTCCCGCACCGTCTCGCCGACGAGGATTCCGTCGCTCGGCATCGTCTCCCCGAGCCGTACGACGCGGACCGCGAGCGCTCCGGACCGGCCCAGCATGTCAAGCACCCTCGCGGAGCGGACGGGATGTTCGGGATCGTCGGCGAACCCGGTCTCGTTGATCG
>Ga0272448_1004958_pt1 | contig 14880 bp, 8 predicted proteins | sample YNPCB0191_FD_202220 | JGI IMG/M metagenome (GOLD analysis project Ga0272448, IMG submission 202220) | Hot spring sediment microbial communities from Yellowstone National Park, WY, United States - YNP-CB-019-1 | ecosystem: Environmental > Aquatic > Thermal springs > Hot (42-90C) > Sediment...
CCCTTGACGGGTGGCCGCGCCGCCCAAAATTCTGCTCGGCGAAAAGGGCAGGCGAGCGTCCGCTACGGTTACTTTTTTCCTGACCCAACGATCCCGCCTTCGGTGACATTTTCGATGACCCAATTCGGGGGCTTCCCGTGCGGCGCGTACAGGTGTATACTATGGCAGTCCGGGGCTTGATCGCTACCCCGGCTCATCAGTTCGGAAAGGAGGTTGCAGTGGGGCCACTGCTCAGAGGTTTGTGTCTGGTTATCGTATCGGCCGGGCTGGCTGCCGCGCAGGAGGTGCGAGCGTCCATCACCGGCATTGTAACCGACCCGAGCGGCGCTCCGGTGGCGGGCGCCACCGTTACCGTGACCAACGTCGCTCAGAACGTAAGCGTCACCGCCAAGACAAACGAGGCCGGCAACTACGTGACACCCTTCCTGGCGCCCGGAACTTATCGGCTGACAGTCGAGCAATCGGGCTTCAAACGCTTTGTTCGTGAGAACATCGTGCTGCAAGCCTTGGACCGGCTGCGCCTGGACGTGCAACTGGAAATCGGCCAGCTCACCGAAAGCGTCACGGTGAGCGCCTCGGTCTCGCAATTGCAGACCGAGACCGCCACCCGGGCGCAGGTGCTGGCCCAAGAAATCATCGCCAACGTGCCCACCCAGGGGCGTAACCCGTTCCAGATCGCCTGGGCGGCCGCGGGCGTCATCAAGAGCGGCTCCTGGCGCTACTTGCGCTCCTTCGATATCGCGGGCACTTCCGGCATTTCCATCAACGGCGGGCGCGAGAAGACCAACGAGGTGCTGCTGGACGGCATCAGCAACGTCCGGGCCGAGTACACGGTGATCGCCGTGCCCACCACCGAGTCCGTGCAGGAGTTCAAGGTCCAGGCCAATACCTATGACGCGCAGTACGGCCGGACCGGGGGCGGCGTCATCACCATCGTCACCAAGGGCGGGACCAACGAGTTTCACGGTACGGCCTTCGAGTACTTCCAGAATGACAAGCTGAACGCCAATCAGAGCGAGCTCAACCAGCCGCAGACCATCGCCGGAGTCTACTACCCGAAAGGACGCAAACCACCGAACCACATCAACCAGTTCGGCGCGATGGTGTCGGGTCCTTACTACATCCCGAAACTGGTGGACGGGCGCAACCGGGCCTTCTTCATGCTTTCTTGGGAAAGCATGCGGCAGCGCTCGGCCGACCCCGACGTGAAGACCTTCCCGATCATGGAGATTCGCGGCGGGGATTTCAGCCAACTGTTCAACGCGGCCGGCCAGCAGGTGCTCATTTACGACCCCTGGACGACCCGCGCCGACGGCACGCGCACGCCCTTCCCGGGCAACCGGATCCCGGCCGCCCAGATTGACCCGGTGGCCCAGAAGGTGCTCTCCTACTATCCGCCTCCGTCGGCGCCCGGAGACGGGCCGGCGCGCATCAACAACTACCCCTATCCCTCGCGCTGGATCGCCAGCTTTGACCAGTTCGTCGGCCGGACCGACTTCGTCATCAATTCCAGCAACAACGTTTTCTTCCGTTACGGCGAGAACCCGTTTCAGGAATTCCGGGCCATCGTGTTCGGCATGAACAACCCGGCCGAGCCTACGGGTAACGCGCCCTTGCTGCGCAACGGGCGCAATATCATGATGAACTGGACCTCGACGCTTTCCCCCAGCATGACCTTCGATTTCCGCTTCGGACTGACCCGCTGGGAGGAGGCCGGCGGCAGCTCGATCGGGGCCGGTTACGATCCCAAGCAGCTCGGCATTGACCCGGCCCTGGTGGCGCAGTTCACCCGGTTCCAGTTCCCGCGCTTCGATCTGGAAGGCTACCAATCGGTCGGCTCGGATGCCTTCGGACCCGGCACGCGCGATACTTACAGCTTGCAGCCCAACTTCAACAAGGTTGTCGGCCGGCATTTCCTCAAGTTTGGGGCCGAGGCGCGCCAGTACAATCTGAACAATTCTGGCCGCGGCTATCCCTCAGGTTACTGGTACTTCGGCAAGAATTGGACACAGGCCAACGCACTGCGCGCAGACGCCGTCTCGGGCAACAGCCTGGCGACCATGCTGCTGGGCTTGCCCAGTTCGGCGCGCGTGGAGAAGAACATTGACCCGGCCTACCGGCATTTCTACTACGCGGGGTTCATCCAGGACGATTGGAAGCTGACCTCGCGCGTCACCTTGAACCTCGGTCTGCGCTGGGACACTGAGACCGGCAATATGGAGCGTTTCAACCGGCAGGTTAACGGCGTGGACTTGAACGCTCCCAGCCCGATCGCCGCCCAGGTGAAGGGCCTGGATCTGAAAGGGCAGGTGCGCTTTGCGGGCGTGGACGGCCAGCCGCGCACTTTGCTGGACGCCGACAAGAATAACTGGCAGCCGCGGGTGGGCGCGGCCTACCGGCTCAGCGACAAGCTGGTTCTGCGCGGCGGTTACGGGCTGTACTACGTCGGCGACGACACGCTGGGTTCGACCGCGGGCTTCAGCCGCACCACCAACGCCGTGGTCTCGACCGACGGCCTGCGCCCGGTGGCCGGCCTGAAGACCGCCAATCCGTACGTAACCCTGGGAGGCAAGCTGCTGGACCCGATCGGCTCCAGCCAGGGCGCCGCCAGCTTCCTGGGGGAGGGCGTGACGGCCTACATGCGCAATCGCGGGTTGCCGTACAGCCAACAGTACTCCTTCGACATCCAGCGCGAGTTGCCGGGCGGCATTCTGTTCGAGATCGGGTACAGCGGCAACGCCACCCGCCGGGTCTCGCTGGGCTTCGGGCTGAACTACATCCCGGCCAACGAGATGGGGCGGAAGACCGCCACCGGGGCCATTGACACCGCCTACTACACGGCCCAAGTGCCCAATCCAATGGCCGGGTTGATCCCGGCCAACGCCGCCTTGAACGGGGCCACCATCCAGCGCCAGATCCTCTGGCGGGCCTATCCGCAGTACTCCGGCATCTCGATCAGCAGTGTGCCGCTGGGCCGCAATCGCTATCACGGCATGGCCGTCAAGGTAACCAAGCGGCTCTCGCACGGCTTGAGCTTCCTGTCCAGTTACAACGTGGGCAAGAATCTGCGCCAGATTCGCACGCTGAACGCGCAGGATTTCGTGCTGGGTAACTGGGAAAACACCCGGCTGGTCAAGGAATCGGATCAGAACATAGACGCCCCGCAGAAGTTCGTGGTCGTGGGCATCTACGAGCTGCCCTTCGGCCGCGGGCGCAGGTTTGGCGCTAACGTTCCGGCGGTCCTCAACCACATCATCGGCGGCTGGCAGGTCAATTACGACGTGACTTACCAGAGCGGCTGGGTGGCGGATTATCCCAACGCGCCGCAAGTGCGTCCGGGCAGCGCCAAGCTGTCCAACCCTTCGCGCACCCAGTGGTTCAATACGTCGCTGTGGGACGACCCGGCCACCGGGCGAAAGGTCACGCCCCCGAACCTGACCTATGAATTCCGCACGTTCCCGTATCTGTTCAGCGACGTCCGGCGGCCCGGTTACCAGAACTGGGACACGTCGTTATCGAAGTACTTTCCGCTGACGGAAAGCATGAAGCTACAGTTCCGTTTCGAGATGGTGAACATGATGAACCATCCCTGGTTCAGCGATCTGGCTTCGGTGGACGTGACCGACCCGGCTTTTGCCCGCCTGCACCCGACGCAGCGTAACCTGCCGCGGTTCATCAAGCTGGTGATGCACCTTAACTGGTAATCCAGCTCGGCATCCAGCCCACGTGCCGGTCCGCCAGGCCGGCGCGTGGGCTGGCTCGCCAGCCGGGCGCCAAGGCCCACCCTCAGCGCCTCCTTGCGGATCCTCCACAGCTCGTTGAGTGAGACCTGCGTTCACCAAGCAGGTCTTTTTTTATCCTGCCGAAGCTAAAGCATTTAAGGGATTCATCCGATCTCAACAGCGCCGATGGGCCATACGCTCAGGCCAGAGAGTGGGCTGCACAGGCCGACTCCGGAACTTAGACAGCCGACGATGGCCCGGCTCTTGGACGAGGTCAGCAAAGATGGATCCTGAACCCATCATCATCCTGATTCCGGCTCTTCCGTGGCAGTAAGTTAAGGCCGCTCAATCTAAGCGGTTATCTGCGAATCACGGCGCAGCGTGGGAGCGAAAAACCTTAGAAGAGGGTTGCCAAAATGACGGCAAATTCTGGTATGATTCCTTGGGAGTACGAGGAGTATCCCTGTCAGGCGTACTCCCAAGGAACGCCAGCCTTCGCGTTCTGGATCCTCCCCCGCAAAAATGCGCGCCTACGGCGTTCTTCCAGCCTTGGGAGGCCTGCTATTGCTGCTGCCGAGCGCAGGCAGCCGGCGGGTCAACGCGCCTTCTTGGTCTGTCCTCTCACAAAACAAGCAAACCGCGCTTAGCCGGCAGTGGCAGACCGCCAAGAGTCTGTACGAAGCCCGGCGGTTCGCCGAGGCCGTGCCCCTGCTGGAGACCGGCTGGCGCGAGGCCCTCGGAGCCGGCGACCGCCCCCTGGCCCTACGGTTCCTCAACGCTCTAGGCTTATGCCGGTTCGCCACCTTCCGTTACCGCGAAGCGGTTCAGCACCTGCTAAAAGCCCGCCGTATCGCTGAGCAAATCGGCGATTATTCCTCAATCGCAGCCATTTGCACGAACCTCTCCTCAGCTTATGCCCAGATGGGAGAGTTGGAGGCGGCGCGCGCTGCTGCCGAACAGGCTCTGGAACTGTCGCGCAACAGCTCGTCTCGAAACGCTCAGCTATTGATTCGTGTCGCGACACTGCGCGCCCGGCAGGGCGACTGGCAAGCGGCCGAGCCTCTGTTCCGCGATGCCATAGAGGCGGCTGAGCGAATGGGCGACCGACAAGCCTGCGCACTGGCTTGGAACAGCCTTGGCTACGAATACCTGCAAAGGGGCCTCCTGCGAGAGGCTGAAGTGGCGCTATTAGAGGCGTTTCGCTTGCGGCGCCTGGGCGGAGCGCCCGATCTGCATCTCAGTTACCGGAACCTGGCGCTTTTGCGAATCGCTCAGGCAGATTTGGACTCCGCCGAGCGCCTGCTAGATCAGGCGATTCAGGCTGCTCGTTCCAGCGCCTCACTGGTTCCCCTGTGGACGCTCCACCATGAACGTGGCCGCTTGCGACTGCGGCAGAACCGATCCGCAGAGGCCCTCAGCGATTTCCGGCTGGCATTGGAGTTGGCTCGCCGTTGGCGCCTGGAGGTCCTACCCGCCGAGGCCTTCGAGGTCAGTCTGGATGCGAGCCTACAGCAACTGTACAGCTCCTTACTGGAGGCCGCGGCCGTCGAGTTTCGGCGCACGGGCCGTGAGGACCTGGCGCGCGAGGCGTTTGAAGCAGCCGAAGAGAACCGTGCGGCAAGCTTGCGCGCTGCGCTCGAACAGAGCGAGCAGCGGCTGGCCTCGGCGCCGGAGGGCTATGGTGAAGCCTTGGCCCAGTTACACGCCGCCGAGGTCTCCCTGCTGCGAAACGATACCCCCCAAGCCCGCATTCGCCTGCGACGGGCGCGCCAGAAGCTTGTCGAGATGGAGTTGCAGGCGGGCCTGGAGAGTTCTTCCGAATCCAGCTTCCGGTGGAATCCGCAGGGTCAGCTTCTCAGGCGCGTGCAACGCGCTTTGCGCGATCAAGAGGCTTTTTTGGGATTCCACCTGGGGCAGACGGTCTCCTACCGCTGGGCGGTGACGCGACGCGGGTTCCGCATGGATCGCTTGCCGCCCGGCCCGCAGATTGCCCGGCGCGGGCAGGATTTCTTGAGGGCGATCCGGACCGGCCGGGCTGAAGCAAGCGCCCTGGGCCGTGAGCTGTACGAGCGCCTGTTCGGCAGCCTTGCGCCGGAAGTCCAGGGCAAATCGCAATGGCTGTTGGCACTGGATACGACGTTGTTCGCGCTGCCGCTGGGCGCGTTGGTGGTCGGCGGCGAGCAGGGACGCCCGGTTTACCTCATCGAGCGTCACGTATTGCAACTGGTGCCCGGCGCGCATCTGGTTGGTCGCAAGTTTTCCGGGAAATGGACGGGGCGATTCGTGGGGGTCGGGGACGCTGTTTATAACGTCGCCGACGTACGCTGGGAAGGCCACGCACGGAGGGCGTCCGCCGGCGGTTGGTTGTCATTTCCCGCGGGCCTGAGGGCCGAACCGCCGAAGCTGGAGCTGCAACTACCGCGCTTGCCCGGCAGCGGTCGTGAGATTCGCGCTTGCGCCAAGCAGTGGGGGACGACTGCCGCGGTCCTGCTGGAGGGCCCAGGGGCCTCCGCCGAAGCTGTGCGCCAGGCGTTCGCCGAGCGCCCGTCGGTCTTGCACCTGGCCGCCCACGTGATCGCCGCTCCAGAAAAACCCGGAGAAGTGCTGATCGCCTTGAGCCTGAAGAATGACGGGCAACCGGAGCTGGTAGGACCGACGGCAATTCGTAGCTGGCCGGGTGCGGCGGAGCTGGTGGTGCTCAGCGGCTGCCAATCCGGACGGGCGGCCAGCCTGCCGGGCGCCGGATTGCTGGGGCTGACGCGGGCCTTCCTGGGTGCAGGCTGCCGGGCGGTTGTGGCCAGCCTGTGGCCCACGGCCGACGAAAGCGGCGGGCTGTTCTTGGATTTCTACCGTTATATGCGGGAGCATGGGCCAGACGGAGCGCGCGGCGTCTCGCGGGCCTTGCAGTATGCGCAACGCCGGGCGCTGGCTTCCGGCGGCCGACAGGCGAACCCCACTTATTGGGCCGCCTACTTTGTGATCGGATCGGAATGAAATGGGGACGGCTGTAAAAATGGACCAGGGTCTGGAGAAGGGTAATCGAGCGGTTACAGGGGAAGCGGCCGCCAACAGTCCCCCCGGCGCACACGGCGCCGGAGCCCCTCATGGGCCTCACGTGAACTGGCGCGAACTGGTGGAGCGGATCCGCGCCGGGGATCCCTCCGGCATGGAGCAGCTCTATGCGGTTTTCTCCCGCGGCGTTCGTTTTTACCTCTGCCGTCAGTTGGGACCTGAAGAACTGGACGACCGAGTCCACGACACCTTTCTGATCGTGTTGCAAGCCATTCAGCGGGGAGAATTGCGTGATCCCGAGCGGCTGATGGGTTTTGTGCGCACGGTGGTCCGCCGCCAGGTCGCAGCCCATATTGACCGCCGCGTCCAGTTGCGGAAGGGCCAGACAGACCTCCACGCGGGGCTGGCCGTCTCCGACGGTCGGGGGGATCCGGAGCAAGAGCTGATGGCCCGCCAGCGGGTGGAGATCATGGAAAAGGTCTTGCGCAGCGTCTCGAGCCGCGACCGCGAGATCCTGACGCGTTTCTACCTGCTGGAGCAGTCGCAAGAACAAATCTGCCAGGAAATGAAGCTGACAGAGACGCAATTCCGCCTGCTGAAGTCCCGCGCCAAGGCGCGCTTCGGGGAACTGGGAAAGCGCCGCCTGCAACGGCGGTTTCCCTTTAAGCTGGCGAGAAATTCGGTCCGCATGGAACACTAAAGCTACAGGACCGCCGGCGGCGGTCCGGAACTCGTTGCCGGCGAGGAGCTGATGCCGACCGAATACGACGCGCACCCATCCGAACAGGCCCTTGAGCAGTACGCCATGGGGCGTCTGCCAGAGGATCAACTGGCTGGTCTGGAAGAGCACTTGCTGATCTGCCCGGCCTGCCAGGACCGGCTGGCCGAAGCCGACGCTTTTGTCCAAGCCACGCGCCAGGCCGCCCACAACTTCCTGATGTTGCCGCCCTCGCGCTGGCAACTGATTCGTGCCCGGCTGGGACGTTGGCTGGAAAGTCCCACGCCCGTTTGGGCCGCGGCCGCTGCCGCAGTGCTGGCAGTCGCCTTCCTGCTTCCTCGCTTCGTGTGGACCTCCGCCCAGAATCAGCCTCCGGCGCTGACCGTAGTCTTGCAATCGTTGCGCGGGCCGGAAGGGATCCCCATGAGTCAGGCGCCCGCCGGCAGACCGCTGCGTGTGACCTGGGACGCGGCCGGATTGAGCGAAGCTTCCTGCTGCCGGCTGGAGCTGGTTGACGAAGGCGGTCGGCCGGTCGCCACAGGGCAGACAGCCGAAGCGGCGGTGCGCGCGGAATGGCGTCTGCCCCCTCTAGAGCCGGGCAAGTACTGGCTTCGCTTGTACGCCTTGCCCCCAGAGCAGAGCCTGTTGCGGGAATTCGGCTTACAGGTTCGGTAAACCACCACCGGTAAGGGGCCTTACTGCCTGGCCATCCTCAGCAACTGCTCGGCGTGACGCAGGGCCTCTGGCGTTAAGCGCTCGCCTGAGAGCATGCGCCCGATCTCACGGGTGCGGGCCTCCCCGGTCAGCTCACGGATGGAGGCCGAGGTCCGTCCTGCGGACTCCTGTTTTTCCACAAAGAAGTGGTGATCCGCAAAGCTGGCGATTTGCGGCAAGTGGGTCACACAGAGGACTTGGTGCGCGGCGGCCAACTGCTTCAGCCGGCGACCGACGGTCTCGGCGGCCCGCCCACCGATGCCCGCATCTACTTCATCGAAGACAAGGGTCCGAGGGGAGCCCCGCGAGGAGGGGCGAGCCCCGGCGGTCCCGATTAGCGTCCGCAGCGCCAGAGCGATGCGGGACAATTCTCCCCCCGAAGCCACTCTCTCCAGGGGCCGCGGCTCTTCACCCGGGTTGGGAGACACCAGGAACTGAACGGCATCGCAGCCTCTGTCGCCCCACTCGGCCGCACTAACGTTTACTTGGAACACCGTCCCCTCCATTGCCAAAGTTGCCAGCTCGGATTCCATACGCCGCCCCAGCTTGCGCGCCGCCTCCCTCCGCCGGAGGCTCAATTCCGCAGACAACTGCGAATAAGCCTCAGCAGCCTCGTTGCGCTGCCGCTCCAGGGCCGCCTTACGCTCACCGGCAGTCTCGACACCCGCGATTTGCCGGCATACTTCGGCATGGAAGTCCAGCACTTCTTCCAGCGTGCTGCCGTACTTGCGTTTCAACTTCTCCAGCGCCGCCAGACGATTCTCAACTTCCTCGAGTCGCGCCGGATTGGCCTCCAGCCGCGACAGGTAATCGCGCAAGGCGTAGGAGGCTTCTTCGATGCTGATCTCGGCCTGACGCAACCCTTCCTTGGCCGCGTCCAGCGCGCCGTCTATCCGGCTGAGGTCCTCCAGCCGGCGCAGGGCCTGCCGAATGCGAGTCAGGGCCGATTCGGGCGAATCATAAAGCGCTTCGTAGGCCAGCCCGGCATGCTCCTGAAGCCGCGCTATGTTTTGTAATACGCGGCGCTCCTGCTCCAAGGCCGCATCCTCACCCGGCTTGGGCGCGACCCCGGCGATTTCGCCAGCCTGGAAATTCCACAGGTCAAGCAGCCGTAGCTTCTCTTGTTCACTACGTTCCAGTTGCTCCAGCTCCCGTCCGGCGGCGCGCCAGCGCTGGTAAAGCGCCCGCACGCGCTCGACTTGTTCGCTGAGGCCGGCGAAGGCGTCCAGCATCTCCAGTTGGGCATCGGAGGAGAACAACCGCTGCTGCTCGTGCTGCCCGTGGATGTCGCCCAGATAAGGCGCCATCTGGCGCAGCAGCGCCGCCGTAACCGGACGGCTGGCGGCGAAAGCTCGTGATTTGCCTTCCGCCAGAATCTCGCGCTCGATCAGCAACTCGCCGTCCTCCGATTCGATGCCGGCTTCTCGCAACAGCCGTTGTAGTTCGGCTTCATCAGGCAGTTCAAAGATGCCCGAAATGCGCGCCCGTGCTGCTCCGGTGCGGACCATCTCGGGCGAGGCGCGCCCGCCCAGCAGCAGCCCCAGCGCATCCACCACGATGGACTTGCCGCTGCCGGTTTCGCCTGTAAGCAGGTTGAAGCCGGGGTAAAAGCGCACGCGGGCGTGTTCGATGACCGCGTAGTTTTCCACTACCAGCTCGGTCAGCATCTGAGCAGATTATACGAGACGCGCGCAGGCGACCACGCCGGGCGAAGGCGGCCTGCCTGGGTATGCGAACTCAGGGTAGGATAATAGCCTGATGCCCGGGGCGTGCCAGGTGCTCGCGCCGGGGGACACAGGGGCAGTCGCCGGCCTGCGGCATCAGCCGGCGGCTGTCAGTGCAAGGAGGATAGTCGGCATGACGGAAGGCAATCGTCGGGAATTCCTGTACGGCGCAGGAGCGGCGGCGCTGTCGTTGGGCGCGCACCGCATCCTGGGCGCCAATGATCGGATTCCGGTGGGCATCGTAGGACTGGGCGGGCGCGGGCGCGCCCACCTGGGCTATTACATGGCGATACCTACCGCGCAGGTGGCGGCGGTTTGCGACATTGATCAGGCGGCGCAAGAGCGCGCGGTGGCCATGGTGGAGAAAAAGACCGGGCTCAAACCCAAGGTCTACACCGACATGCGGAAGATGTTCGAGGACCGCGACGTAGCGGCGGTTTCCATCGCCACACCGAATCACTGGCACGCGCTGTCGACCATCTGGGCCTGCCAGGCCGGCAAGGACGTATATGTCGAAAAGCCGGCCTGCCACAACGTTTGGGAAGGGCTCAAGATGATAGAGGCCGCGCGCAAGTACAACCGCATGGTTCAGGTAGGTTCGCAGGGCCGCAGCGCCCCGCACAAGATCCGGGCCATGCAGCTTCTAAGGGAGGGCGTGATCGGCAAGGTCTATCTGGCCAAGGGCCTGTGCTTCAAGCGACGCATGACGATCGGCAAGAAACCGGATGGTCCGGTTCCGCCGGGCGTAGATTGGGATTTGTTCCTGGGACCGGCGCCCATGCGGCCCTTCAACGAGAATCGCTTCCGTTACAACTGGCACTGGTTCTGGGACACCGGCAACGGCGACATCGGCAACCAGGGAGTTCACGAAATGGATATCGCCCGCTGGGGTCTGGGCGAGGTGGGGTTGCCGCAGCGCGTCGTCTCCACCGGGGGCAAGTACGTCTACGACGACGACCAGGAAACCCCGAACACGCAGCTCGCCACCTTTGATTACGGCGATTCCGAAATCGTTTTCGAAGTGCGCGGGCTGATCACGGGCGGTGAAGACGGCTTGCAGCCTCGCGGTCCCAACACCATCGGCGACCTGTTCTTGGGCAGTGAAGGCTACATGGCGGTGGACGACGACGGCTTCCAAGTCTACAAAGGCGAGAAGCGGGAGCTGGCAATGGAGGAGAAGGCCGCGCGGCAGCCGGGCGGCGGAACCGTACCGCACATGGAGAATTTCTTCAAGGCTGTGCGCAGCCGGAACTATCGTGACCTGACCGCGGACGTGGAGATCGGAGTGATCTCAGCCTCCCTGTGTCACCTGGCCAACATCAGCTATCGCCTGAAGCGCGCCTTGAACTTTGATCCCAAGGCCGTGAAGTTCGTCGGCGACGCGGAAGCCAACCGGATGCTGACGCGCGAGTACCGCAAGCCGTACGTAGTGCCCGAGAAAGTCTGAACGGCGAAGAAAGGGCGCACAAGCGCACGGCGTAGGGTAAAGCCGTGACGGGAGTATAAGTAACGGGCACCATAAGCTCGGGGAGACGGGTGAGTGGCTATGGGCTCGCCGGCGCCTACAGCATGGCCTTTATCGAGGGCTCTCGAGCTGTTGGGACCGCCCCACCATCTAAGCCTGATCTGCGCCTCCGAACAGGAGGAAAGCGCGGTGCTGGGGCCTTTCCTGCGTGTAGGGCTGGCGCGCGGCGAGCGGTGTCTGTACGTGGCGGCCGAAAAGCGCCTGCGGCGGTTGGGCCGCATAGTGGCGCCGCAAGAGGTCGATTTGCCGGGTGCGGTGGCCGCCGGGGCCCTTCGCGTGGCAGCGCGCCCGCAGGATCCGGAGCGCCTGGCACGAACGCTGCGCGAGGAAGTGGAAGCGGCGAAAGGCGAATTCCGCAGCCTGCGCTTGATCCTGGAGATGGAGGACAGTAGGCGGGTCGAAGAGCTCATCGCGCGCGAGCGAGCGCTGGCGCACGAACTGGCGAAGGGCGACTGCCTGCTGTTGTGCGTGTATGACCGGCGCCGTTTCCGGGCCGAGTCCCTGCTGGCCGCCGTTTACAGCCACCCGCTGGTGATTTACCACGGCATGGTCTGCCAGAACTTCCACTGGCGGCCGCCGGAGGAACTGCTACGCCCGGAGCGCGAGCTGGAGTGGCTTCTCAGAAACATTTGCGACCGGGAGCGTTTCATTGCCGCGCTGCGCCGGCAGGTAGCCGAGCAGGCTGCGGCTGAAGCGCTGCCCGCGGGCTGTGAAGACTGCTTGCACCGCATGGCCTTACTCGAACGGATGCGCGCCCAGCTTCAAAACATGGAAGAGACGGGCCGGCTGGCCGGCCAGTTGGCGGGCGAATTCAACACCCGGTTGACCATCGTCATGGGGTATGCGGAAATGCTGGCCCGCGGGGCACACAGCACGGAGAACTGTCGCCAGTACGCAGAGGAAATCTTGCGGGCATCCCGACAAGCCTCGGCGCTCACCGATCGCCTGTTGGACTTCAGCCGGCGACAACACCCGAACCTGCGACCTCTGGATCTCAACGACATGGTTGGACGTCTGCTGGAGGACTGGCGCCGGCAGATCGGCGTGCTGCGTGTGGAGTTCAAGCCGGCCGAAGGTTTGTGGCTGGTGAACGCCGATCCTCAGTTGATCCGACAGGCGGTGGAAGACCTGCTGGAGGTCGAGCGGAGCAGGTTGCCGGCAGGCGCGCCCCTCGACGTTGAAACCGTCAACGTGGAGCTCACAGCGGGGCCCGAGGGCCTGCCCTCGGGCCGGTACGCGGTGCTGCGCGTCAGTGACGACGGGCCGGGATTGGACGAGGCGGCACGGGCGCGGTTGTTTGAACCGCTATTTAAATTCACGGAAAGCGGCGCCACGCCGGGCCTGTGGGCGGCCGCCTCGACGCTTAAGCGTCACGGCGGCGATATTGTGGCCGAGCGCGCAGCCGGCGGCGGCATGCGCTTCGAGTTGTATATTCCGGCGCTTCAAACGCAACGGGAATTCGGGCCTGCGCGATAGAATAGCCACTTATGGGAAGAGAATACGAGCTGACGCCCAGGCACGTGGCGCGCGTGGAGACGCCTTTCCGGCGCATTGTAACTGACATTCCGGTTCCGGAATCCTTGCCGGTATTAGAACGGCTGGCGCGTTGCGAGCCGCTGGCCATGCGCGGGCAACCCCCGGTGGTATGGGACCGTGCGGAGGGCTTCCAGGTATTCGATGCCTGGGGCAACTGTTGGGTGGATTGGTCCAGCGGCGTGCTCATCACCAACGCCGGGCACGGGCGCCGCGAAATCATACAGGCGATCACAGAGCAGGCGCAGGCCGGGCTGTTAACCAACTATTGCTTTCCCAGCGAGATCAGGGCGAGACTGGTGGAAAGGCTGTCAGGCCTGCTGCCGGAGCCGCTCAAGAAGGTCTTCTTGCTGACCACCGGCTCGGAAACCGTGGAATGCGCCATCAAACTGGCGCGGGCCTGGGGCATCAAGCAAGGCGGCCGGGCCAAGCACGTGATCGTTTCCTACGAAAAGGCGTTTCACGGCCGCACACTGGGGGCGCAGCAAGCCGGCGGCATCCCACAGTTGAAAGAATGGATCGTAAACCTCGATCCGGGTTTCGTGCAGGTGCCCTTTCCGGACGGTTTTTGGACCGAAGACACCTCTTTTGACGGCTTTGAGCGGGCGCTTTTTGAGCGCGGCGTGGAACCGCAGAATGTGGCGGCGGTGATCCTGGAGACTTATCAGGGCGGCACGGCGGCCTTCGCTCCCGTCGAGTACATGCAAGCGCTGCGCCATTGGTGTACGGGGCACAAGGCGTTGTTGGTTCTGGATGAAGTGCAGGCAGGCTTCGGGCGGACCGGCAAGCTCTGGGGGTTCGAGCACTACGGCATCGTACCCGACCTGGTCTGTTTCGGGAAGGGTATCTCCAGCTCGCTGCCGATATCGGCTGTAGCCGGGCGGGCGGAAATCATGGACCAGTTCGCGCCGGGCACGATGACCTCGACCCATACCGGCAACCCGGTATGCTGCGCGGCCGCGCTGGCTTCGATCGAGGCCGTGCTGGCCGACGATCTGCCGGCTAATGCCCAGCGCGTGGGAGCGCGGCTGCACGAGAAGCTGAACGAACTGGCTGCGCAGTCGCCGGCCGTCGGAGCGGTGTTGGGCAAGGGTTTGGTGGCGGGCGTGATCTGCGTGAAGCCGGGCACGCGCGAGCCCCACGGCGATCTGGCCTGGGAAGCGGTACGACGGGCGATGGAAAAGGGCGTGCTGATGTTCAGTCCCGTGGGATACATGGGTTCGACCATCAAGATTGCGCCCCCGCTGGTGCTTAGCGAGGAGGCGCTGGATGACAGCGTGGCGGGATTCGCCGAGGCTTTTCAGGAAGCGCTGGCCGCACAGGAGGCGATGAGCTGATGAGCCGCCCGCCGGTGCTTATCGTCGGCGGCGGCATGATCACCCACGATCAGTTGCTGCCATCCATCTGGCACATGCAGCGGCAGGGCTTGCTGGGCGAGATCTGGATCTGCGCCCTGACCGCGCGCCCGCTCAAAGAATTGCGGGAGTCCGAGACGCTGCGGCGCGCGTTCCCGGGCCAGAGCTTCCGCGCCTGGCCGGAGCCCGAGGGAGACCTGGACCGGCCGTACCCGGATCTGTATCGCGAGCTGATTGCGCAATTGCCGCCGCGCAGCATCGTAGTGGTGGCGGTGCCGGATCAGCTCCACTATCCGGTGATCATGGCCGCGTTGAGGGCCGACCAGCACGTGCTCACGGTGAAGCCGCTGGTGCTTTCGGCGCGCGAGGCGGAGCAGATCGAGCAGGAGGCGCGCGAGCGCGGCCTGCTGGTGGGCGTCGAGTACCACAAGCGTTTCGATGACCGCTCTCTGATCGCTCGCCGGCGCTACCGCGAAGGACTGTTCGGCGAATTCCGTCTGGGAACCGCCTGGTTGCTGGAGAAGTGGTATTACCGGCACTCCAACTTCCAGAACTGGTGCACGGTGGAAAACTCGGA
>Ga0272448_1004959_pt1 | contig 14879 bp, 16 predicted proteins | sample YNPCB0191_FD_202220 | JGI IMG/M metagenome (GOLD analysis project Ga0272448, IMG submission 202220) | Hot spring sediment microbial communities from Yellowstone National Park, WY, United States - YNP-CB-019-1 | ecosystem: Environmental > Aquatic > Thermal springs > Hot (42-90C) > Sediment...
TGAGGTCCTATGTTAAAGACATTCGTGTACTCAGCGAGCCGTGCCTTCATCTTTCCATTGTGCTCCGCCGTGTCGGCGAAACCTTTTGCTCCATTTCCAAGATCCTGGAGGCCTTGTGGGCACTCGAACCGGTGCCCGAGGATTCGTATGTCATACAAAAGGTCGACGCCGCGGTGTCTCCATTTCCCTCGAGGCCTCGGCCTCTAACCTGTAGGGAATCGAACGCCGGTGGACACTGAGCTCATCATCAACGCCACGCCCTACGAGACCCGAGCGGCACTACTGGAAAACGGAACAGTCGCCGAACTCTACATCGAGAGAAGTCACGAGACAGGGATCGTAGGCAACATTTACAAGGGCCGCGTCCAAAGGGTCCTCCCCGGCATGCAGGCTGCCTTCGTCGATATCGGCCTCGAACGCTCTGCATTCCTGTACGTGAACGACGTTTCCCAAGACTTCCATCGCGACTTCGAGATGTTCCTCGACCCCGGCTCCGGCGAGGAGGAGACCCCCGAGGAGACCCCTCACCCTCAAGAACTGCTGGAGACCGAGGACATATACGAGTACATTTTCCCCAAAAGGGTCGGCCAAGGAGAGGTCCACATAGAGGATCTCCTCAAGGAAGGCCAGGAGGTTCTGGTACAGGTGACCAAAGGTCCTCTCGGCACCAAGGGCCCGAGAATCACCATGTATCCGTCGCTTCCCGGCAGACACCTGGTGTTCATGCCCACGGTGAATCATGTAGGGATCTCTCGGAGGATCGAGGATGAAAAGGAGAGAGAGCGTCTCAAGAAGATCATCCAGAAGATAAAGCCTCCCCACTCGGGCTTTATTGTCAGAACGGTCAGTCTGGGGAAGTGGGAAAAGGAAATGAAGGCCGATATGGATTATTTGATAAAGCTCTGGAACGAAATCCAGAACAAGTATGCTCGTTCCAGTGCTCCTTCCCTGCTTCACCAAGATCTCAATCTCACCCTCCGGCTCATACGGGACATATTTACACCAGAGGTCGAGCGGCTGGTCATCGACTCCCGCGAGGAGTACGAGAGGGCGCTTCTCTTCATAGAGACGTTCATGCCCCGCCTACGGCATCAGGTGTTCTATTACGATCGTAAGGAACCCATATTCGATGCCTACCGCATCGAGGTGCAAATAAGCGAGGCGTTGGGCAGAAAGGTATGGCTCAAGTCAGGCGGCTATATCGTCATAGACCAGACAGAGGCCCTCACTGCCATCGACGTCAACACCGGGAAGTATGTAGGCAAGAGGAACCTCGAGGAGACGATCCTCAAGACAAACCTCGAGGCAGTCAGCGAAATCGTCTGCCAGCTCAGGCTGCGGAACATAGGCGGGCTCATCATCATCGACTTTATCGACATGGAGCGAAAGGACCACCGCGAAAAGGTGTATAACGCCCTCGTCGAGTCGCTCAAGTCTGACCGCGCCAGGACGAATATCCTCAAGATCTCGGATCTTGGCCTCGTGGAGATGACCAGAAAACGCACGAGGGAAAGCATTGTCAGGACCCTGTGTGAGTCCTGTCCCTACTGCGAAGGCCGCGGTTACGTGAAATCCAAACACACCGTGTGTTACGAGATATTCCGCCAGGTCCAGAGGGAGGCCGGGACCCTCCATGGGACAAAGCTCGTCTTGAGCATCCACCCGGAAATAGCCAGCCTGCTGTACGATCAGGAGCACAGGATAATCGAGCGGCTCGAACACGATCTAGGGAAATCGGTGCTCATCAAGGCCCGCCACGACTTCCACATCGAACAATTCGAGATTTCCTCCTACTGAGCACCCTCGCGCTGCGCTCTTCTCAAAAGGAGGTATTCCCCACGTAAGAGAATCCTATGCCCGATGCGCCGGTGAAGGTGGAAGGAACGGCGGGGTCCTCGGGCGGCAATGAAGCACCTTCCATGAGATTCATAAAATCGACCTGGTGAAAGAGCATGATGAAAAGCTGGTTCTCGACCACCTCCAGGACGGCCGGCTCGGCCTCGTCCACTATGAAATTGGGGCAGAAAACATTGATGCTTCCCTCCGGCTTGCGCGGGTCCAGGCTCACCGGAAACTTCTCGTTCATGATGGGATTGATTTCGTTCGCTATGACGTTCGGCTCGGAAAAGGAAGCGGCTTTGTCCCACGTGAGCCCGTCTTCGGAGCTTGCCAGTCCGATACTCGCGTCCATACACGCGTCGCGCCCTCGGCAGGGGGCAAAACAGTCCAGAACCAGATTCACGCCGGCGATTGCATCCGGCTCGATGCGCCCGTAGATGTTGCCCGTATAGTACATGTAAAACAAAGGCCTGGTGGGGCTTTGGTGTACAATGACGCAGGGCTGGCCCACCCTGCCCCACGGGTCGCCTGGATTCCAGAATTCCCAGTTGTTCTGTGTGGCTTCGAGCACAGGCCGAACAGATCCCGGCGCAGGCCCTCTGGCAGGCTCCCTTGCCCCGGATGCGTCGGTCTTGATCCACTCGAGCCCGTCCGTCGACTCAGCATGCCCGATCGCCCGCCTTCCGAACACGTTCCCCTCGTACCACATCCTGAACCTGAAAACGCCGCCGGCGCGAACGAGGCCCGGATCTACCCAGAGCACACTAGGGGAGCCCACCGAACCGTTCTCCCAGGTCTGGTTTGGCTCCAGCACGTTCTCGGAGAGTATCTCCCAATCGAGGCCGTCGTCGGATACCGCATGTCCGATCCCTTGCCATGTCCCCTTGGAGAACCACATGAGGTAGTGTCCGTCCTTCTTTACAACAGTGGGGGCATCTATCAGATACGATGGCGAAGGGACGAAACGCACTTCCCTGATATTCTTCAGAGCGGCATCGACGCTCCTGCACTCTGTCCCTGCAGAGAGAGCGATCTCGGCGGTCAATACTGTGTTCGTTCCGGCCGCGATGTCACGGGCGACCCACCATACCCTGATCGCACCCTCGTCGTTCAAGAGCCATGGCTCGCCAGAAATCACGCTGCTCGAGCGTTTGTCCTCGATGAGAAACGGTTGGACGAGTTGGGTGCCGCAGTAGAAGTCCTGCTTCTCGAACTTGCCCACACCGCTGACAGGCTGGTTCACGTCCCCTCTGGGCTCCTTCCCCTTTTCCCCCAGATAGCCGCAGGAGGACGCGACAAGGGCGAAGAGGCACACCGCTGACAAAAAGCACCCACATCCCTTCGAGTGCATGGGTCTAAATCTCATAAGCCGTCATCTCAGAAACACAGTGTCAGGGTCAGACCGGAGTTCACCACCCTTCCACCATACCGCAGGTCGCCATAGGCGTCCCATACTGGATGCACCTTGTCCGTCTCGTTCTCCTCGAGCAGGAAATACTGGAAGTGCACGTCGGCCACGATCGGTCCGCGAAGAACCCTCAGTCGCTCCTCCACTCTCAGCATCGCCACGCCAAGCCCGAACGAGAAAATATGGGTATCGTTGTCCAGGAAGTTGTTCCACCCGGTGGGCTCGGGCGCCGGCGAGGGCCTGAACCTATAGCCGGCCCTGACGAAAACCTCCCAACTCGAGGAGGAGAAGGCCCTGTATTCCACACCGAGGGCCGGGATCACGATGTCGGAAAAGTCGGGTGGCGGCAAAGGATAATTGGGGTTCGGAGGTATGAAAGCGGCAATCCCACCTGAGTAGACCGTGGCCCCCTCGGGCGCAGGCTGTCGAAATCCGGACCAGCGTGCCAAGGTCAGATCGGCCCCGATCGCTGTCCTTCCTCCCAACCGCAGGCCGACTCCAAAGGTGAACTGCTCCGGCGCAAAAAACGTATAAACGTGCTGGTCCATATCGATGTAGGACTCGCCGATCAATGGGATCTTGGCACCTACGTACAACGGCTCGATCGTCACCTTGAGCGGCACCTTGTAGAGGATCTCGTTCTTGGCCTTGTAACAGAACCCGATGTGCAACCACTTGTTCGGGTGGACAAGCAGCCCTGCGGTCGGGAAAAAGGCGCCCTTCTGCGTGGCCGAGATGCTGCCCTCGCTCCAGAGACCTTCGTTGCCCGGTCGGTTCTCCCGGAGCAAAAAGTTCGGACCCCCACCGGTCTTGACGAACATGGAGATAGCACCACCCACGGACAGCCAGGGGAAGATCTCGAACGCAAAGGGGAATTGGGCCACCATGCGTTGATTCCTGGCGCCATAGGCGACAAAGGTCGGCTGATCATAGGGTATGGCAAGGCTTCGTGCCACGCGCTTGTCCGGTATGTAAATGGCAGCCCCACCGCCGAACTTGAATCTCGAAAACTTCATCGGCGGGGTTATAACGCCCGCTATCGTCCCGGATGTCCTGTCCTCGCCGATATTGTAGTTGTTGATCTTCAAAGAGGGGTCTGCATAGAAGTACCCGATGGTAAAATGCACCCTGTCCGCCTGGACCACGCCGGCCGGGTTGTAGTAGATCGCGCCTGTGTCGTCGGCGAGCGCGGTCGCTGCACCGCCCATCGCCACCCAGCGGGAACCGAAGCCGAAGGTGTCCAAGGGGTTTGCATCCGCGTCCTCGAAGCCGGCCAGCAAACCGCCTATGCCCGCACAAACGACGATACCGAAGCACACGATTCGTCTCATGTCCCGCCGTATTCCATTGTGACCGCGATCCCGAGGAAAAGAGATTCTGCCTCGCCTGTGATCGTCGGATACCCGGGGTTGAACGACCGAACGCTAGGGGCCTTGGCGTGCCTGGTCTTCTGGATCCACTGGTATTGCAAGACCGTCTGGAGTGCGGGCGAGGCCCCTGAGACGTCCTTGCCCAACACTCGTTTCAGCTCGACACCCACCCCTGTCGAAAAGATGTGCTTGTTGCCGTCCAAAAAGTTGCTCCACCCTGTCTGCTCGGGAACAGGAGACGGGTCGTAGGCATACCCCCCCCTGAAGACCAGATTATAGGCCTCTTTCCTTATGCCGCGATACTCGAACCCGACCCGCGGTGTCCACGTGTCAGAGAAGTGGGGGTCTTCGATGACGCCGGGCAAGAGTTCCAACGGGATCAGCGGTATTTTTATGTCGGTGGCAATCTTGAGACTCGGTGCCAGAAAGGCGGACCACTCGTTGTAGCTCACCTCTGCCGCTACGAGCAGATCCTCTGAAAAACGGTAGGCCGCGCCAAGGGTATAGCTTCGGGGTGTGTAGACAAGCTTCGAGGTGAAATCGAGCCTCAACGGGATACTGCCGAGGAGGATCGTCACCGGGATATTGAGGTCCAAATAGTACCGGTCCCTCCAGACAAATCCGATGGTCAGCCGTTCCAGGGGCGCATACCATCTCCCCGGGCTCAGCATCGCTCCCGCGGTCGGTGCGATGATCGGTTGGGCATCCTGGTCGACGGTCGTCATGATGACGTTCGTCCCCTGCATCCCGCGAATGCCGGGCTTGAGATCGAGGGAACCTCCCAGATCGGAGGTGAAGTGAGCACCGCCTCCTATGGCGATACCGTCGTAGACGTCGACAGCCAAGGCGATATGCATGATGTTGGCCTTGGTGTATGAATCAAGCAGGACGAATTGTGGGGTACTCGGCTGAGGGACGGAGATGTCCATCACGTAGTCGATCGGCTGGAACAAGTTGTATCCGAAAGCGATCTTGTCCTTGAGGGCATCGAGGAAAGGCAAGGTAAAGGCAAAACCGAGTATCGCTCCGTCACGATGCGACCGGTCGAGAGGGATGTCCGCTCCGTTCTGTTGCAGGGAAAGCTTGGAGTAAAAATATCCAACGCCGACGCGCGTCTTGGCAGTGGTGAGCAGGCCGCCGGGGTTATAGTAGCCCCCGGTGAAATCGTCCGCCACCGCACAGAAGGCGCCCCCCATTGCTATTGCCCTCGGGCCGGCGCCGAAAAGCCTGAAGACCGTCGCATGGGCTCCAGCGATGCGGACGGCAAAAAGAAGCAGGAACAGCGAAAGAAGGGACGCGAAGGTACGGCCGGCGCCCATTGCTGGCCCAAGTCTGCAGCCCCTGGCATGATCGCGGTCAGCCGCGTGCCGTCTCGTGTCCAAGCCGTACTGCACGTCGTGTCCGTTTCTGGTATAAGGACAGGCGAGAGAGCCCGTCTATACCATACCGTCACCATACAAATCAATGAGAGTGAAAACAGAAGGGCACCACCGCAGGGAAACGAGCGAACAATGAGCACCGGGACACCTCTCGAACGCACGACATCGTGGTCGTACCAAGGCCGCCTCTACCGCATCGTCTGGGACCAGAAGAGCCAAAGCGCCGACCTCTCGTCTGAAACACATCTCCGGCTGGCAGGGTTGCACCCGCTCGCAACACTGGCAGCCGGGCTCGATCCGCACCCGGCGTCGACTCCCGCCCGGCACGCAGGATATCCCGAGGTCTTACGCCTCGCAGGGAGGCGGTGGAGGAAACTTTTGTCTGCCCGCCGTCTTCTCTTCCTGCAAAAAGACCACCTCGTGCGGCATCGCGCCGATGCTTTGGAGATCGTCACGTCCTCCTCCTCAGGAGCGCCGACCCTCAGGTTCGAGCTGACGTGTTCTCCGAGGCATGTGGAGATAAGGACCGGCATCGAGAACGTCTCGGGCCGGACCCTACGGTGCGAGAGCATACTACCCTGCATGTGCCGGCTCTTCCTCGAGCGTGCCGACTCAGGGTGGAGCATGTTCAAGATGAGCAGCAATACGAGCACACCCTCGGGATCAGTGCGGCTCGACGAGTCCGAACGAGGGTTCGGGTTCCGCTGGCTCCCTGCCGCCCTCCTCCCCGGCTTTCTCCGGAGGATGCTCTATCTGCCCGGGGAATCATCGAGCTGGAGACGAGGGTTCTTTTCCAGCCAGTGGTTCACGCTGCTCGCCCGCAACGGCAACGGCCCTGCCCTCCTTCTGGGATTCGTCGGCTCACGCCGCCACTTCTCGACTGTCACTGTAGACCGGCGCTCGGGCCTCCTTTATGGAACCGCTCACCTCGAGGGTATCGAGATCCCTCCCGGCGGGGCCTTCGAGGCCCACAGGTTCGTGATGATCTTCGGCGACACCCCCTTCCAGTGCCTCGAGACCTACATGGAGGAGTACAGCTCAGAAGCGCCGCGGAGAAGGTGCAGCGTCTCGCTGTGGGGAAGCTGGAACGCGGGGTTCCACGATCGCTTCTCAGCGCGGGACCTCGAAGAAAACCTCGAAGGACTCGCCCGCCGGGATGCCCCCCCATTGGTCGAGTACTTCCAACTCGATGACGGCTACCAGAAATCGCTCGGTGACTGGCTCGAAACAAACTCGAGGCTGCCGTATGGGCTGGAGGCATTCGCCCGCCTGGTGCATGGCAAGGGCCTCAAGCCCGCGATCTGGCTTGCGCCTTTTGCAGTCTCGAAGGATTCCTCGGTATTCAAGAACCACCCGGATTGGCTGGTCAAGAACAGCTCGGGCCGGCCAGCCATAGCAGGACTCATGCCGGGCCGCCTGACCCTGCGACCGTACTTCGGCCTCGACGTCACCGTGCCGGAGGCCGGGCAGTGGCTCGCAACCCTTTTCCACACCCTCGTGGAGTGGGGGTTCATGCTCTTCAAACTGGATTATCTCGCCGCGGGAGCGCTTCGAGGCCACAGGGCCGATCCCTGCTGCACTTCAGCCCAGGCGTATTCGCTGGGCCTTTCGATCATACGGAACGCAGTAGGTGATCTCCCTCTGATGGGTGCCCTGGCCCCGCTCCTGGCAGGAGCGGGCTGGATGGATATCCAGCGGGTCTCCACAGACGTCTCGTTTGCGGGCAATAGCTGGCTCAAGCAGCCCCAGCGCCTTTTGGGCGACCCTATCACCCCGTGCGTGCGCAACAACATACGAAACAATCTGGCCAGGGCATTTCTCCACAACCGTATCTGGACGAATGACTGCGACGCGGTCGTCTACGAGGGCTTGTCCCCTGAAGAGCGCCGCACCCACCTTTCGGTAAGCCTCCTTGCCGGCGGGGTATGCCAGATAGGCCACGATGTGAGGAAAGGGCCGTATTTTTGGGAGGACCTGGCCAGGCTCAGGGACTATGTAACGGTCGAACTCCGGGTGCCGGATCTCTTCGAGAGGGCCTTCCCGGAGGAGATTCTGGGGATAAGCGAAAACGCACACAGCCGCGAAAGGTATCTCTTCTATTTGCTCCTCAACAGTACCGATCGCGCCTGTCTCAAGCAGATGCGAGACCCGAGTGCTGTGTTCGACGACCTCCGCATCGACTGGCCCTCTGGCCATGATTTTTGGCAGGATCGGCGCACATCCCTGAGGGCTGGCGAGACCATAGAGATCGCCCCCCATGGGTGCAGGCTCTTTTTTTTCAAGATCCTGCCCCGCTGACCCGCCCGCTCTCGAAAGAAGCCTTCCACGAGGCGCCGTCCACTAAGAAAACATTTGCTGCCACAGATACTTTTTGCTATTCCATCTACCGTGCGGGACGTGGAGGTGGCCCGTGGACTTTTAGGAAATATCTAAATATTTCACTATCTTGCCAGTGTGTTGGGTGCCCGAGCGGCATGCGGCGCACAGTGGTATATCCTTTGCATCCGCTCTGCTATCGCTGCGGTACGCCGTGGGGAGATCTTTAAGGACTTAGCCACCTCTTATTTCTGGAAACCCGAGGTAGGCACACTGACCAGGTAAGGGACGATATCCTTGAGCCACGTGGCCCATTCCATGGAACTGATCAGATTCGAACTCGGAGGCCGGTTCTTCTCCATAGACACCGACCTCGTTCTCGGCCTCGTCACCTTGGGCCCGCACGTGCTCCACGTCCCGGACTCTGTGACATTCAACAATGAGGAGATCCCGGTCTTTCGTCTCGACAGGCTCCTGAATATCAAGGACGAGGAGGGGTATCCCTTTCCCCCACGAGAGATCCTCGTTCTCCGCGGCACCAAGGACTCTTTTGGAATGGCCGTCGACTGGGTCGGCGAAATATACCGCGTTTCGACGTCGCGTGCCGTCTTCCGATTTCCCGAGTCGACGGCCTCACGGATCGATATGTTCGGCATCTGGGGTGTGGCTGTTCTCGACGGCACGGTTACGTTGATCATCGAGCCCGAGGCGCTCATCGTGAACGAGCGCCATAGAATAGAAACCATGCCCCCGACCCCAACCGGGGATCAGGCGATCAGAACGCACCAACTCTAGGCCCCAGCGGCCGCATGCGTGCAGAGGGTCCCGGATACTCGGACCGACCACGTTCCCCCTGCCCTGAACACGCCGTTTGACACACCCGGACGTCCATCATAAAATAAGGACCATTCGTGGACCGTGGTTATATGAGCGTGCGCCAAGGCGAGAAGCTCCATTCGCCCAACTCCGAGGAATGTGCCATGTACGCGGTGATCGCAACCGGCGGTAAGCAGTACAAAGTCAAGGAAGGGGATGTAGTCCGGGTGGAGAAGCTCCCGGGCAACCCCGGCGATCAAATCGAATTCGACACGGTGCTACTGGTCGGTCAAGGGTCGGCTCTGACCGTGGGCAATCCGTTTGTCGAATCGGCCCGTGTCACGGCCTCCATCCTGGGCCACGGGCGAGCCAAGAAGGTCGTGGTCGCGAAATTCAAGCGAAGGAAGGCCTACAGAAAAAAGGCCGGGCACCGACAGCATTATACGGGCGTGAAGATACTTTCCATCAAGGCATAGCTTCCGAGGTGAGGTAGGCGTATGGCACACAAGAAAGGTGTGGGCAGCTCGAGAAACGGCAGAAACAGCCCAGGCCAAAGAAGAGGCATAAAGATATTTTCCGGCCAGAGGGTCAGAGCGGGCAATATCCTTGTCAGGCAACTGGGGACGAGGATTCACCCTGGAAACAATGTGGGCATGGGCAGGGACTACACCCTTTTCTCAAAGATCGACGGCATTGTTCACTACAAGGCGACCTCGCACGGCCGAAGGCTCGTGCACGTTTTCCCTGCTTGACGGCCGATAGGGCACAAAGGGTTGCCGGCCGAGGGACCAATCCCTTTGAGAACACGCCGAGTTTTCCTCCTTCGCTCTCGGTTCCCCTCCCGGGGATGCAGTCCGTCCGGGGCACTGATTCAGGGTGCGAGCTGTCTTTCGATCCCCACACACTGCGTCTCACCGACACAGACAGGCCGCATTGCGATCGGACAGGCCCATGCAACCCTTTCCTTTCGATAAGCGAGCGCAGGTCCCGCCTGCGCCCGGCGAGGACGTCTCTGCAGGGCGCATCGGCCTCATCGGCGGGAGTTTCGATCCGGTCCATTTCGGCCATCTCCGCGTTGCAGAAGAGATAGGAGAACGGTTCGATTTGCAGATCGTGGAGTTCATCCCGTGTATGATCCCCCCACACAAACCTGCCTCCTCGATCACCGTCCCACGACACCGCATCGCCATGCTCAGGAGAGCCCTTTCGGGCAACAGCCGATTTCGCCTCTCAGAGAAAGAGATAAAAAGGGGCGGCGTCTCGTATCTGTACGATACGCTCGCCGAATACAGAAAAGATCTAGGGGCCGGAGCCCATCTTTTTTTCATTATGGGTATGGACAGTTTTCTCGAGATCGCCACGTGGCACCGGTACGAGGATCTTTTCGGCATGGCGCACTTCATTGTGGCCGCCAGACCGGGCTACCGGCGGCCGGCCCTCGCAGAGATCCTTCCCGCTAGGGTCGCACGGACATTCAAACGGGCCCGAGACCCGGGCGACCGCATCCAGCACGAGAGCGGCACATGGGTGTACTTCGAAAAGGTCTCCTTTCTCGAAATATCTGCGACCGACATCCGCACGCGTATTGCGTCAGGCCGCTCTGTACGGTATCTGCTCCCTGAACCGGTACGAACGTATATCGAAAGGCACCACCTTTACAGGAACGACCCCAGGGAGGAACAGCTCGCACGCGCATGAAACCCAGATCCGGATCGCGGAGCCCGAGGAAAAAGACGCCGGGACAGCTGGCCGCGCAAGAGAAAGCCGCCTTGTGTGCGCGATACGCGCTCGACAAAAAGGCCTATGACATAAAGGTCCTTCATATCGGCATCCTCTCGCCCATAACGGAATACTTCGTTATTTGCAGCGGAAGGTCCGTACGCCAGGTCAGGGCGATCGCAGAACACATCCAGGCCACCTTGAAGCACCTGCAAGCCCAGAGTCCTATCGGTGTGGAAGGTCTTCTCGAAGGGACCTGGATCCTCCTCGATTACGACGACGTCGTGGTCCATGTCTTCTACGAACCCACCCGAGACCTCTACTGCCTCGAAAAGCTCTGGTCCGAGGTCCCGCGCATTAGAATCCCCGAGGTGGAGAGCCAGGAACGAGAAAACAGGCGGCAGGACAGCCAGGACGAAGAGGCGTGGGACGACTGAAATTCACCATTGTCCATGTCGGAAAACTGAGACAGCCCCATGTCGTGGAGGGCCTCGAACGATATCGCAAGCTCCTTTCCAGCTACGTCTCTCTCGAGATGCGCCCGATAAAACAGGAACCACTCCGCGATTGTCTCGACCGAGGCGACGCCCGAGAGAGGGAGGCGCAGCGGATCATCGAGACGCTTTCCCCGCGTGATACCCTGGTGGCGCTCGATGTCTCCGGCCGTCCGTTCACCTCGCCCGAGTTCGCCCGCTATTTGGGAGAGCTCGAGCGCAGAGGACACTCCTCCTTCACCTTCGTAGTCGGGGGTCCCACAGGACTCTCCCCTCAGGTCATCCGGAGGTCTCATCTCGCGCTCTCACTCTCGCCTATGACGTTCTCTCACGAACTCACCATCCTGGCGCTGGCAGAGCAGCTGTATCGAGCAGTCGCGTCCCTCCACAATCACCCTTACGCAAAATAGAGAGGAGGGAGAGCGCGCACCGCATGAAGGGGCACCCGAGACTGTTCCTTTCCTCCCTTCTCGATACCTTTTTCCCACCGGTCTGCCCTTTGTGCCGGAAGGCCCCTGTCCAGGCAGCAGAGCTTTTCTGCAGTGCATGCAGTGCGGGTATCGTTTACATCGCCCCGCCGATCTGTTCCCGCTGCGGGCTTCCCTTTCTGTACGCCGACGGTGCTGTTCCCCTCCACTGCCCGCACTGCCTCGCCTCTCCAGCACCCGATGTCCGCATCCGCTCCGCGGGGATCTTCTCAGGGGCACTGAGAGACGCCCTCTTACGGTTCAAGTACTACTACGACCTAGCCACAGGCGAGGCGTTGTCACGCCTGCTCTCCCGCATGGTCCCGCTTCTCCATCCGGGAGGTTCATACGACCGCATCCTGCCCGTACCGCTTCACCCTCGCCGTCTCCGAGAACGCGAGTTCAATCAAAGCGTGCTTCTGGCCAAACACATTTCTCGACGTCTCAGGCTTCCAATCGATGTCTCCTCCGTGGCGAAGATCAGGGACACGAGGCCCCAGAGCACCCTCGGCGAGAAGGAGAGACGGAGAAACATTCGGGGCGCATTTCGCGTCCTGCGGCTCGCACCCATTGAGCGCACGCGGATCCTCGTCGTCGACGATGTGTGCACCACGGGTGCAACAATCGAGGAGCTCGCCGCAGTCCTTCTCGATGCCGGCGCACAGCGCGTCGACGCCGTCACGGTTGCCAGGGCGCTGACAATCGATCGACCATAGGCGTGGCCATGGGCTGCACGTGCGCGGTAGTGGTGGCGGCCGCCGGCCTCACCGCCCCCATCGAGGTAGCAATGACGCATTCGGGCGAGTTGACACACCCCGCTCGGTTTGTTAGCGTTTTGGAACTCGTCAGATGCTGATCCGCACTCTCAGGCGAGAAGGGGCTTTGTCTTCATGAACGCTGTGTGCCGGCTCTTGCCGCTTCTGCTCGTCGCGACACTGTTTTCCCTCTCCGGCTGCGGCCTGCAGGCCGCCCGCCGAGGGCTTCTTGAGGCTGAGAGCGCCATCCAAGATGTTAGTGCGGAGCCGATGCACGATCAGGCGGCGTACCATCTCAGCGCTGCCCGAGGACTCCTCGATGCCGCCCGAAGCGAGTACGAAGAGGCCGACTTCTACCAAGCTGAGAGATTCGCGCTCCAGGCCCGAGAACAGGCCGAACTCGCCCGCGCAGTCACGGATCTTCGCTCGAGGGGGACTGACCGTTGAACTCCACACGCCCGCCCCTCTTTCTCCTACTTTTCACGGCTGCCCTGGCTGGCCATGCCGGAACTGTCGCTGCGTACGTCGACGTGCACGCCTTGCACAACAAGCTCACCGCACTGCACGAGACTCTCTCGATGATCGAGACATCCGACGGACCATTGTGCGTTCCCGACGCGCTCGCCCGTGCCCAGGTCTCGCTCGCGCAGGCATGGCGGGAGTACGAGGAAGGCGATTATTGGGAAGCCGAGGACTACCTTGCGGACGCCGAAGGGACCGCCCGCGCACTGCTCGAAAAGCTGCCCGGGTGCCGCGCAGATAGGGATCTGGACGGCATCCCCGATTCAAAAGACCGATGCCCCGGGGAGCCGGAAACCTACAACGGCTACCTCGACGAGGACGGCTGCCCGGACAACCCGCCTTCGCGCGCTGTCCTCACCCCTGAGAGAATCGAGCTGATCGAGCCGATCCGATTCGACGAGAAAACCGGGGAGATCTCGCCTGCCTCCAAACCGGTGCTCCAGGATGTGGCCAGGATTCTCCTCGAGAACAAGGATCTGAGTATTCGGATCGAGGCTCACACGGACGACCGAGTCTCAGACGAAGAGGCGAGACGGGTCACGCTGCAATGGGCAACAGCGGTAAGGAGGGCCCTCGTGGCACACTCCATCGCGCCTGACCGGCTCGCCGCCTATGGGATGGGGAGCAGTAGACCCATCGCGTCCAATGCCACACCGCTCGGAAGGGAAATGAACAGAAGAGTCGAACTCATCAGGGTTCATTCCCCTTGAGCATGCGCCGCAGGCTGTTTGCTTCATGCCTCTCGGCCAGTGAGAGTGGGGACCGATGAGCATTTCGAAGGTTCTTCCCGCAGAGCGCCTGGCTTGCGAGCTCGAACGATACCGGTCGCTCGGCAAAAAGACCGTGTTCACCAATGGGTGCTTCGATCTCCTCCACATAGGCCATGTGCGCTATCTGCAGCAGGCACGGGCGCTCGGCGACCTCCTCGTCGTCGCTGTCAACAGCGACCGTTCTGTACGGAGGATAAAAGGAGCCCCTCGGCCTATCCTGCCCGAGAGCGACAGGGCCGAGATCATCGCTTCCCTTTCATGCGTGGACTTTGTCACCATCTTCGACGAGGACGACCCGCTCCGGGTCATAGAGCTTCTCGAGCCCGATGTCCTCGTCAAAGGCGGGGACTGGACTCCTGAGCGGATTGTGGGGCGGGACTTTGTCGAGAGACGCGGCGGGAAGGTGATCTCTCTCCCTCTGGTGCCGGGGGTTTCCACAACGGCACTCATCCAACGGATCAGCAGGCTTCACAACGCTGAATCGCCACGATAATGCGCGATCCCCCTCTGCCTGGTCTGTAGTGTCCGTCAGACGAGACCGAGACGCGTTCTTCCAAAGCCCTCGACCCCCCGCAGGCTGTGGGCCAGCCGAGCTGCCCCGCGTTCTTTCCAGAAGACCTCTCTTGGGGCCTCTCTCGGACAGCAGCACCACCACTACCACGCCACGACGTAGAGGTATGGCTGGGTCCAGCTCCCCACAAAGAGCTTTGTCCACCCGTTGTTCGGCCTTATGATCTTCCCCCCATACCCAATGGGGACACTGCACCCCTCCAGCAGTTCCCCGGCGGCGAGATCGATCACCATGACCTCGCCGCGGTAGGAGTCCACTGCATACCCATAACGTCCGTCAGGCCCCACGACCAAGTCCCACAGGGTGGCGCCGACCTCGTAGAGCCTGCTCAAAGACATATCGGCCGTGGCGATGGCGTAAATCCGAGAGACGGAACGGACGATATCTGGGTAAACCACGTAAACGAGGGTGCCGTCAGGGCTCAAATCCACTCCCCAGCTCTCTGCATCCACG
>Ga0272448_1004960_pt1 | contig 14878 bp, 10 predicted proteins | sample YNPCB0191_FD_202220 | JGI IMG/M metagenome (GOLD analysis project Ga0272448, IMG submission 202220) | Hot spring sediment microbial communities from Yellowstone National Park, WY, United States - YNP-CB-019-1 | ecosystem: Environmental > Aquatic > Thermal springs > Hot (42-90C) > Sediment...
GGTTTTCCGGTAGAAAATTCACCGGTGATTTATTGTAGTATATGGGTTTCTCGCTTTAAACCGCCGAAAGATTACTTGCGTAGAGAAGGATTAATTTTTATAGGCAGGCTCTGTCCGGAAAAAGGAGCGCATATATTTCTTGAAGCCTTATCATTTTTAAAAAATTCCGTTTATTTGAAGCAGTTGCCATTAACTATTGTAGGGCCAGGGGTAGAAAAAGATTATGCACGAAAAATTAAAGATTTAGCCAACTGTCTTTTACCGGAAATAAAGGTAGAATTTACAGGAAGGGTTCCCCCTTTAAAGATACCGGAGTTATTGTATAAGCATTCTATTTTTGTTTTTCCGGTTATTTGGGATGAGCCATTTGGCATAGTCGTGTTGGAAGCGATGGCAGCTGGTTTAGCTGTAATTAGTACTGCCACAGGTGGCAGTAAAGAGATATTAAGAGATAAAGATAATTGTTTAATAATAGAAAAAAACAACCCTTCTGCGCTGGCAGAAGCCATTGTTTCTCTGCTAAAGGATAAAGAGTTAAAAGAAAAAATTATCCAGCAGGGTTATAAGACTGTAGAAAAATTTGATTTTCTGCCCACATTTAATTTGATAGAGAACCATCTTTATAGGGTGTTAGAAAATGAAGTATAGGGTTTTATTTTTTTATCCGGAGAATCCTTGGCCGCCCCATAGCGGAACGCACTGGTGTTGCATGCAGATGCTTGGCGCCTTAAAAGAATTCAATACCGAGATATTTCTGGTAAGTTCTGCGCTTTCGGATTATTATTCGCCATGGAATAAAGAGAGTGTTGCGGTTTTAAAAAAGGATTTTGTAGCGGATGTTTTTATATACGAGCCTAACCGTTGGGATTATAAAGTTATAAATTGTTTAAGGAGATTTTATGATTTTTTAGGAAAACAGCCTCCTTTGAATTCTTTAATTTATACCCCTTGGCAGATGCGAGATTGGTTTACAAAAGTCCTTTATAAAGTTTCTCCCCAGATAATAATAATGAGTTATGCTTATTGGGATAGTCTGCTTAAACATCGCCGTTTAAAGCGTATAAAGCGGATTATTGATATCTATGATTTGGTTTCTTTAAATAGAAAAGCGTGGACGATACTGTCGAGGTTTATTGGTTCTGTGCCCATTGACCCTCAGAGAATTTCCGAGAGGATAGTTAAAGAGGATTTTTTTACTGATTTTGATTTATCGGTTAGCAGCCAGGAATTTTTAATCTATGACCAGTATGATTATGCGATTGCTATTTCAGAAAAAGAAGCGCAGATAATCAAAGAAAATACCCGGCATACCCAAGTTTTATTTATTCCGATAGTTTATCAACCGCATTATATCAATAACCAATATAATAAAGTAGCAATCTTTCCTACCGGTCCTAATCCTTTTAATATTCAAGGTTATCTTTACTTTGTTAAAAAGGTGCTACCCCAGGTTTTAAAAGAAATAGATTCTTTTCTGCTTCAGGTAATCGGATACTGCGCAGAGCGGGTGGTAGAGCAAAAAGGAATTATTTTAACTAAAACCTTAATTGACCTTAAGCCTGTTTATGAAACCAGCAGTTTTCTGGTTGCGCCCCTTTTATTTGGCACAGGTCAGCAGATAAAAATTATTGAAGCCATGGCTTATGGTTTGCCAGTTATTGCCTTGCGCAATATCGCGCAGAATGCTTTTCTTCTTCAACACGGGATAAACGGATTTATTGCTAATAACGCCCAAGAGTTTGCCCGCTACACAGTAGAACTTTGGAATGATCCTAAATTATGCCGTAAATTGGGAGAAGCTGGTCGAGAAATGGTTGCCAAAGAGTTTTCTTCCCAAAGATTAAAAGAGGCATTAAGTAAAACTATAATATAGAGAAAAATTATGCAGAACTGCAAAAAGATAGGTTTTGCGGTTTATGATTATGACTGTTCTTTGCAGACAGGTACTCAGCGGTTTACCTGGGAACTGATTAAGAACTTGGCGAATTTAAAACAGTCGCTTGTGGAATATAAGATTTTGCTTAAACCAGGCTTATCATCTAAAAATTTGGATTTGCCGCCCTTAGCTACTTATCTACAGGCTCCTTTACCTAAATATGACCTTTTTTCCCGAGCAAGGCGGCGCTTTCATTGTTTTTACCATAAAGGTTTGGATAGGGTAAGAAAAATTTGGGGCAGACCTTTACATTTAGAGCATTTAGGCAAATTGTGGGTTAAGGATTGGTTGCGTTTGCTTGATTTGGATTTAGTATATTTTCCTTCGATGTGGTATCATGAATTAATTACTTATATCCCGGTTGCGGTTCATATGCACGATATGCAGCATATCTATTATCCTGAATTCTGGAAGCATGATTTTTTTCAGCGCAAAGTAGTTTTCAATTGGTATGCCCGCCATGCCTCTTTAATCACCTGTAGTTTTGATTTTGTGGCTAAGGATATGATGAAGTATCTAAATGTGCCTGCGGAAAGAATCGCCACTGTTTTTATGGCTCCTCCCAAAATAGATGCTTCTAAAATTGCGGATATAAATTTGATAAAAGAAAAACATCCCCTTCCTGAACGCTTTTTTATTTATCCTGCCGCTACCTGGCCGCATAAAAACCATCTTAATCTCATCAAGGCCATCTCCCGGTGTATTGCTAAAGGTACTGAGGTATACTGTGTCTGCACTGGCGAACATGCGCAATGGTTATCTTTTGACCATTACGACCAAATCCAAGCAGAAATAAAAAAACACCATTTAGAAAAATATATCTATTTTACCGGCTGTCTTCCTTATCCAGAAGTATTAGCCTTAGAAAAACAGGCAGATTTTTTCTGTATCCCTACCCTTTATGAAGCAGGTTGTTATCCTGTTTGGGAGGCCTGTTTTTTTGGCAAAGCAGTAGCCGCTTCAGATGTAACCATGATCCCTTATCAGATTCAGGATACAGGTATACTTTTTAATCCCTACGATGTAGACGATATCGCTAAAGCGATTACACTTTTATGGAAAGACAAGGATTTAAGGGACTATTTAGGACAGAAAGCAAAATCCCTAATAAATAATCCTTATTATTCTCATGAGAGGATGGCGCAAGGGTACCATCGGGCATTTGTCAATACCTTAGTGCGTTTGGGAAGACTTTCCAAGGAATACTGGATAGAAGAGGATCCTGCGCCTGTTTTGGATAAAATAGTTAAACCCCAGAAATTAGAATGGAGAAAATGGATAAAGTAAAAATAGGAATTGCCCTTTATGACCTTGATTGGAATTATGGTAGCGGAACACAGCGATTTATGCAGGAAGTAGCTTATGCTTTGTTGTCTTTCAAGCAGTCTTTGGCAGAGTATAAAGCGATTGTTGCAGCGGATATTTTGCCTGCTGAGGTGGGTTTAAATAAAGAGGTCTGTATCAATGTGCCTTATCCTGATAGATCTTTCTTCGCCCGGGTTAAACGCAAGACCTATCGGATAGGTTATGGGCTTATTGATAAGTTGCGCAATGGCATAGGGCTTAAACCTTTGCTTAGGTATCGAGGTAAGTTATGGATAAGGGAATGGTTGTCATCGTTGGATTTGGACCTTTTGTTTTTTCCTGCTCCTTGGTATGAAGAATTAGTAGAAAGAATTCCTTTGGCAGTAAATATATTTGATTTGGTTGCCTTTTGCCGTCCTGAATTTTGGCATGAAGAAAAGCTCCAGCGCAAAGTAGTTTTCAATTGGTATGCCCGCCATGCCTCTTTAATCACCTGTAGTTTTGATTTTGTGGCTAAGGATATGATGAAGTATCTAAATGTGCCTGCGGAAAGAATCGCCACTGTTTTTATGGCTCCTCCCAAAATAGATGCTTCTAAAATTGCGGATATAAATTTGATAAAAGAAAAACATCCCCTTCCTGAACGCTTTTTTATTTATCCTGCCGCTACCTGGCCGCATAAAAACCATCTTAATCTCATCAAGGCCATCTCCCGGTGTATTGCTAAAGGTACTGAGGTATACTGTGTCTGCACTGGCGAACATGCGCAATGGTTATCTTTTGACCATTACGACCAAATCCAAGCAGAAATAAAAAAACACCATTTAGAAAAATATATCTATTTTACCGGCTGTCTTCCTTATCCAGAAGTATTAGCCTTAGAAAAACAGGCAGATTTTTTCTGTATCCCTACCCTTTATGAAGCAGGTTGTTATCCTGTTTGGGAGGCCTGTTTTTTTGGCAAAGCAGTAGCCGCTTCAGATGTAACCATGATCCCTTATCAGATTCAGGATACAGGTATACTTTTTAATCCCTACGATGTAGACGATATCGCTAAAGCGATTACACTTTTATGGAAAGACAAGGATTTAAGGGACTATTTAGGACAGAAAGCAAAATCCCTAATAAATAATCCTTATTATTCTCATGAGAGGATGGCGCAAGGGTACCATCGGGCATTTGTCAATACCTTAGTGCGTTTGGGAAGACTTTCCAAGGAATACTGGATAGAAGAGGATCCTGCGCCTGTTTTGGATAAGAAATCTTGGGTGCCTAAATTTGCATGGAGGAAACTTGTTTAGAAGCAGAGTGCCTTTTTATTTCCGTTATACATCTTTTTCTCATTGTTTTGGCTTGCAAATTTTCTATTTTTATGTTTAATTATTAACATAAAAGAGTCTGTGGTTAAAATAAAAGTTTCTGTGCTTTCTTTTAATTATAATTTTATACTCTGTGTTATTAAGTTCTATTTTAGGTAGTTTGGAATGGCAGACTTACTATTATACTTTATTGCTCGTTCGCCATGGACTTCTTTATGGTAATTATGGTAATATAGAAAGTAAGTTTTTGAAACCTTTAAAAACCTGTTGGTAAAGAGAATGTCGGAAAACTTATAGGTTTTATTAAGAGGCGCCATTTGTCTATATTTAGAAGCCATTGATAAGAACAAAAACAAAATAATCTATTTTTATGGAATCTAAAAAATTTTTAATTTTAGGTGGAGGGGCGGTGGTAAGGGAATTTTATCTACCTGCACTAAATTGGCTAGGTCTACTTCCTTATACCTTGGTGGTGGAAAACTCTGAATCCGCAATCGCATCATTGGTTAAAATAACTCCGCAGGTCAGATGTAAAAGAATGGATTTTCGTGAATATTTAAGAGATTACCCCAGAAAAGAGATTTTTGATGCAGTGATTGTGGCTTTGCCCAACTGTTTGCATACCGAGGCAGTGGCATTGAGTTTATCTAAGGGGCTTTCTGTTTTATGCGAGAAACCTTTAGCATTGACAGAGGCAGAATGTTATTATTTAGGTAAATTGGCGCAGGAAAAAGGAAAAATTGTTACGGTAGGTATGGTGAGGCGCTTGATACCCGCAGTAAAGAGCATTAAGCAGATGTTAAAGGCTAACCTGATTGGCAAACTTTTAAGCATAGATATTGAAATGGGACCTTATCTGTGGTCAACGGAATCCGGCTCTAATTACCAGACTTTTAACGGAGGTTTATTAACAGATATGGGGGTGCATTATTTGGATTTAATCCAGAGTTTAATCGGTGAACTTGTGGCAGTTAGTTATAAGGATGACGCCCGGGGTGGGGTAGAAGCGGATTTTGAATTTTATCTTAAATCTTTAGAAGGTGTCTCTGTAAGATTGGTTTTGTCGCGCCTACGTTCATTGCGTAATACCGTTATCTTTAAGGGAGAAAAGGGTGAGTTGATTTTAGAGAAGGACACCTTTGATTATTGTTTCTGGCGGATTTATTCTTTAGATGATATGCTTATAAAAGTTTCTTTAGAAAAGCCGTTTTATTATCCGCACTGGCCAAAGGATAGTTTGGTTTCCTGTTTTTCCCAGCAGATTTTAAACTTTATAGAGATGTTAGAGGCAAAAATGCCTGTGGATGTAGATGCTTATCAGGCTGGTTCTATCATGCGGTTAATTGATTGGGCATATAATAAACGCAAGGAACAGAATTATTTGCCTTTACAGGAAAGGACTTATAAACAGGAGAGTTTTTCTTTGCGTCCGTGCCTTGAGCCTGCAAGGGTAGCAATTACCGGCGGAACCGGTTTTATTGGTGGGCATCTGGTAGAAAGACTTATAGAACTGGGGTTTTCGGATGTGAATGTAGCGGTGCGTCATTATCAGACTTGCGCGCGCATTACACGTTTTCCCATAAAAATGCCCAAGGTAGATCTTTTGGATTATGCGCAGGTTAAAGAATTTGTTAAAGGAGCAAGGTTTGTTTTTCATTTGGCTTATGGCAAGGAAAACAAAAATGCTTCCCTTATAACCATTAAAGGCACCCAGAATATAGTTAAGGCAAGTATAGAATGTGCTGTAGAGTGTGTAGTTATTTTAAGCACAATGTATGTTTTTGGTTTCCCAGATACGGATATTTTGGTAGATGAATCTTGGCCCTATCGGCCATTTAGCGGTGAATATGGTTTGAGCAAAGCAAACATGGAGCGTTGGTGTTTAAAGCAGGCAAGGAAACAGAAGCAGACCAGAATAGTAATCCTTAATCCTACCTGTGTTTATGGACCATGGGCACAAGCCTACACACAACTACCCATTAAATTGGCACAGGCAGGACAATTTTGCTGGATTGAAGAAGGACAAGGGATTGTAAATTATACTTTTGTAGATAATTTAATTGATGCAATACTTTTGGCGGTTTCCTGTCAAGAAGCAAGAGCCCAACGTTTTATCATCAATGATGGTTATTGCTGTTGGCGGGAATTTCTTAGCCCTCTTTTGGGAGAGTTTGCCAAGGACCTTGCCTCTTTTAATAAAAAGGAACTGCTTCTTATGCAACAGAAAAATAGAAGTAGCATCAAGGAATTGATTAATCATATGTTAGACGATAAAGAACTGATTGATATAATTAACCGCCATAATGTATTAAGCAAAATAAAACGTGTATTAAAATTCACCCCTTTAAATAATTATTTTTTTAAAAGAGATTTATTTTTATTAAATAAGTCCCAAGCATTCCCTTTAAAAAAGATCCCTCCTGTTTGGCTGGCGGATTTATTCGGACCAACTAAAACCAAATTTTCTTGCGAGAAAGCAAAAAAGGTTTTGGGTTGGAGACCGCTCGTTTCATTGGTGCAGGGGCAAGATATTACCCGCAATTGGATTCAATATATGGGATTTTATAATCTAAATAAAGAAAAATGATTTCAGTAATTATCCCTTATTTTAATGCCAAGGAATGGATTGCCGAGACTTTAGAAAGCGTTCTTAAACAGGACATAAAGGATTTGGAGATAATTGTGGTTGATGATGGTTCTACGGATGGAGCCGGTTCCTTCATCAGTAAATTTCCTTTGGTTAGGTATATAAGAACAGAAAACCGCGGACCAAGTAAAGCCAGGAATTTAGGGATAGAATTGGCAAAGGGTGAATTTATCCAATTTTTAGATGCGGATGACCTGCTTGCCAACGGAAAACTTAAAACCCAATTAACAGCACTTAAAAACACAGAAGCAGATATTGCTTATGGGGATTGGCAGAAATTAATAAAAGAATCCAAAACTAAATATATAAAAGGAGAGATTGTAAAAAGACAGATGCAAAATCCGCAGATCGAACTGTTTGTGGATTTTTGGGCTCCTGCGGCAGTATATCTATTTAGCCGTTCAATTGTTAAAAAGGTAGGCGGATTTAGGGAAAATTTGCCGGTTATTCAGGATGCGCGTTTTGTTTTGGATTGTGCTTTAGAAGGCGCAAGTTTTGTTTATTGTCAAGGGTTGATGGGTTATTACCGTGTGCATAATGTAGGTTCAGTTTCCACTAAGGACGAAAGAGGTTTTTTAAGAGATTGTTTGGTTAACGTTCAGGAGATAGAAGAATATTGGCAAAGGCAGGGTGGCATAAATCAGGAACGTAAAGAGGCATTAGTTAAGGTATATAGTTATCTTGTGCGGGAAAGCTTTAATAAAGAAATGGCGGTTTTTGATCTTGCCTATAAAGCGTTAAATCGCCTTGCCCCGGGTTATGTCCCTACAAAATCTAAACTTTTAAGATGGAGTTCTAAAATTTTGGGTTATAGAAAAGCCGCCTATTTGGCGTTTTATTATAAAAAGATAAAAAAGGGATGGAACTTTCAATAGTAATTCCTACTTTTAATGAGGCAGAGAATCTTAAAATTCTATTCCCCCGGCTTCAAGCAGTGTTGGATAGATTAGGCGTGGAATATGAGATAATTATTGCGGATGCCGGCTCTAAGGATAATATCTTTGAAATTGTCAGGCAGTATGGCGCTTCAATTTTTGTTCAAGAGAAAAAAGGTTTTGGCTTGGCACTGAGAGAGGCATTTAAGCGTTGTCGAGGAGATTATATTATTACCTTGGATGCCGACTTTTCCCATGAGCCATTTGTGATAAAACAACTTTATCAATTTCGGCATACTGCGGAGATTATCATCGCTTCCCGTTATATAAGAGGCGGTTTTGCCAATGCACCTTTTTTAAGGAATTTCTTAAGTCATATACTTAATTTAGTTTTCTGTTTTATTTTGGATTTGCCCTTAAAGGATATTTCCAGCGGGTTTAGATTATATCATCGCAAGATATTTGAAGATTTAAATTTAGAGAGTGTAAGTTTTGAAATCCAGCAAGAGATAGTAGTTAAAGCGTACAGCCTGGGTTATTTTATTAACGAGATACCTTTTCATTACCTACCACGCATAAGCGGACATTCGCATCTTAAACCTCTTAAATGCGCTTTGCGATATGCCATTTATCTTTTAAAAATGTATAAGATCCGTAAATCTATACTCTCTGCTGATTATGATGAGCGTGCTTTTTATAGTTATATACCGCTTCAGCGCTATTGGCAGAGAAAAAGATACAGAATAGTTTTGGATTTTTCCCAAAGAAGCGAGCGTATTTTGGATATAGGTTGCGGTTCAAACAAAATATTAGAAGCGTTCCCTCAGGCAGTGGGAGCAGATATCGCTTTTCACAAACTTCGTTATCGCAGACACCTGATCAATCCATTGGTAAATGCGGATATTTTTAATCTTCCTTTTAAGGACCATGTATTTGATGAGATATTCTGTCAGGAAGTAATTGAACATATAGAAAAAAAAGATAATGTTTTCAAAGAGTTAAACCGCGTGCTTAAAAAAGATGGTTTACTTATTTTAGGTACCCCGGATTACGATAAGCTTTTATGGCGGATAATTGAATTTTTTTATAAAAGAATTATCCCTGCCGGATACGCAGATGAACATATCAGCCATTACACATTTAAAAGCATTAAAGAAAAACTACAAAAATATGGATTTGTATTGCTTGACTATCGTTATGTATTGGGTGCGGATTTAATTGTTAAGGCACAAAAAAAACAGGACCTTTAAAAAAGTAGCTTATGGGCAGACGGATTTTAATGCTCGCAGGTTGGTATTTTCCGGATTTTTTAGGCGGGACAGAAACTTATGTTCATCTGCTCAGCAAGCAACTTCAGGCTTTGGGTTGGGAGGTTTTAATTGCCGCGCCTTCTGTTGACGAAAAACAGGCCCATTATATCCACGATGGTTTAGAGGTATTTAGGTATCCTGTAACTTTAAAGCCAACAAAAGCAGAAATAAGGGGTAAAGTTATCCCAGAATATTTTGCGATATTTAAAAATTGGCTGATAAAAAATAAGCCGGATATCGTCCATATGCATTCTTATACACGGGGTTGCGGGTTTTATCATGCGCAGTGCATCAAGGAACTTAAAATACCTTTGGTTTTAACCTTGCATACTATGGAATTAATTTGCCTGCGCGGAGAAATGATGCATTGGGGTAGTTTTCCCTGCGATGGTAAGGTAGAGGAATTAAAATGTTTATCCTGTTATCTGCAAAAACGTTGGCATCTATTTCCTTTATTTGCCAAAGTTATAGCGCTAGTAGATTGGGATTTAAGAAGATGGTTTAAATTGCGGGAGGCGCAGGTCGAGAAGTTGTTTAATTTTGCTGACCGGGTTGTAGTAGTTTCCAAATGGTTATATGAACTGATGGCTAAAGAAAAATTTTCCGCCAAAGTTTCCCTTAGTTTACATGGGGTGCCTGCGGATTTTGCTGATGAGAAAACACCTGCTGATTTTAAATGCCCTAAAGTCTTACGTTTTGGTTTTATTGGACGTTTCAATTATGTGAAAGGCGCACATATTATAATTAAGGCAATTAAAAGATTACCCAAAGATTTAACGGTAGAGCTTAAACTTTATGGTCGTACCAATACCGCAGAAGAAAAAAGATATTTAGAATATTTAAAAAGATTAGCCAAAGATGATAAAAGAATTGTTTTTTTAGGCGAAGTGGAAGAAAAAAATAGAAAAGAGGTTTTTGACAGTTTTGATATTCTTTTGGTCCCTTCGCTTTGGTTTGAAACCGGCCCTTATGTTGTTCTGGAGGCATTCAGTGCCAAAAAACCGGTTATCGGGAGCAGATTAGGGGGGATAAAAGATTTGGTTACTGATAAGGTTAATGGGTTATTAGTGGAACCTGTGGATATCTCTGCCTGGAAAAGAACAATTAAATGGGCGGCAGAAAATCCTTCGGTAATTAAAGATTGGGTCCAGAATATCCCTTATGTAAGGACCACCAAAGAAGTTTTGGAGGATATGCTTAAGATCTATAATGCTTTATGAAATTGCAGGGATTAAATTTTGCTAAATTGGTGATTATAAACAAAAATTAAAGATGAAAATTTTACTTGTCTGCGCTTTTAAATTCCATTCAGACCATGTGGCTTATCAATTGCAAAAAAATGGTTTACTTTATCGGGTAATTACTGCTTACCCGGCTCCCTTTTATTGCAATCGCGAGCCATTGGATAAAAGTAAAATAATTTTTTTGACACCATTTTTTATGTTTTACTGGTTGTTAATTAAAACCATTGGCAGGATACATTATTTTCAACTATTAATTAATTGGTTAATGAGTGCTGCCTTTGATAGGCTGGCAAGTTTATTTGTGGGTAGGCCTGATATCTCTATTTCTTGGGCATGGTCGAGTTATTATATAATTAAAAAAATAAAACGGCAGGGCAAAATAGCGATTGTAGAAAAATGCGGTTCGTTTAATAAACATCAGGAAAAGATTCTTAAAGAGGAGTATGAGCGTCTGGGCTATACTTACCGAAGGCATGTACATAAGAGAATTTTAGAAAGGGAACATAAAGAATGCGAAATTGCGGATTATATACTTTGCCCTTCTCAATATGTGGCTAATTCCCTTACCGAATACGGGATTAAAAAAGAAAAAATAATTATTGTCCCTTATGGAGTAAATTTAGATTTATTTAAAAAAGAAAAAAAACAGGACGATGTTTTTAGGGTTATCTTTGTAGGCAACATTGGGGTGCATAAAGGATTAATCTATCTTTTTAAGGCATTAGAAAAATTGCAGCTTTCCAATTTTGAATGTTTGCTTATCGGGAAAATAGAGCCGTGTTTTATAACTTATTTTAATCAATATAGAAAATATTTTGAGTATATTCCCAAAATAGCCCATAAACAGTTAAGGTACTATTATTCAAATGCTTCGGTATTGGTTTTTCCTTCGCTTGATGAAGGATTTAGTTTAGTCCAGTTGGAAGCGATGGCTTGCGGTTTGCCGGTGATAACCACATTTAATGCAGGTGCCTCGGCTGTAGTGCGGGATAATCAAGAAGGTTTTCTTGTTCCTATTAGAGATAGCGAAGCGATAAAAGAAAAAATAGAATTTTTATATAATAACCCGCATGAACTTAAAAGGTTAGCCGAGAATGCTCTAAAAAGGGCAAAAGAATTCAGTTGGGATAATTACATCGAGAAGTTAGTTAATGAGTTAAATATATTAAAACAAAGGGATAGTTGGGGGGTAAAAGTTAACAATTAATTTTTTAAAAATGCGTTTACGCATAACTATATTTTTTTTAATCATATTGGTGTTGATAAATATTTTGTGTCTTGGTCGTTATCCGGCTATGGGAGGAGACGAAGTATTTTATGCATTGACCGCTTATCATTTTTTAAATAATGGCAAATTTAGTTGCCCATATTTTTTTGTCCAGCCCGGTTTATCCAAGGTAGTTTATTATCCGCCCATCATTATCCTATTTATTTATATTTTTTATTGGCTTTTTGGGTTTGGTATCTGGCAGACTAAAATAGTATCTTTGGTTTTGGGGGTAGGCGTTTCTTTTCTATTTTTTCTTTGGGTCAAAGAACTGACAAAAGACAAAAGGTTGGCTTATTTTGCCAGCGTGCTTTTTGGCTCCAATATTTTAACTTTCTATACTTATCAAGGTACACGCCCGGAATTGCCATTTATATTCTTTTTTCTTCTGATCTTATATTTGGCGTATAGAGAAAATAAAAGATGTTTTTTTGGTTTTTGGTTGGCAATAGGGATAAGCACAGGTTTGGCGGTATTATCGTATTATCCCTTTGCAGCGCCTGTGCTCTTTATTTCTTTTTATCTTTGGATTTTATTAATAAAACGCCATGATTTATCCTTAAATGATAAATTAAAGGGTAGCGCCGGTTTTATCTTAGGGGCATCAATAATATTTTTTATGTTTATTATTTTTATTTTGAAAGAGCCCCGTATTTTTCAAGCCCAGGTATTAGCGCTCTCTTTCGGTTATATGAATATAAAAACAATAGGGGTAAATATCTTAAAAGAACCTGTTAGATATCTTGATTATTCTAGAATTTATTTTGGCTATCCTGATATATTTTTAGGGGGGCTATTTATTTTCATTTTTCCTTTTATGGTAAAGGGGAATATTTATAAAAAATCCATCTGGGTATTTTCGATATTATGGTTAAGTGCTTTTGCTCTATTTTTTTCTCTTAAGCGGCCGTCTTATTTAATAGTTTTGGTTCCTTTTGTTTGCGCCGGATTAATACTGATTTATCAAGAGATTGTTAATAATCTTAAGGGTAAAAGTTTTTTTATTTTTAAGTTGTTTATTTACGCAGGAGTTTTATTGAATATGTTAAGACTGGGTTTAATAGCTTTTACCGCGGTTTATCAGTGGCAGGCTCGCAATTATCAGACGCTGACTGCTTCTTTGCAATATATTATTCCGAAAGAAGCCAAAGTATTAGGCCCACAGTTGGTAGGATACGCTTTAATAGATAAAGCCAGCCAACTTAGTTTATACTCGCAAGGTGGATTTTTAAGGTTACTAAAAGATGAGGAAGAGAAATATTTTAGTAATTTTGAAAATTTAAATACCTTTACCCATATTATTATTCAGGAGGTTTATCTTCCACCGAAAAGATTTGCGGTTTTAAGAGATTATTTGAAATCCCATTTTGTTCTATTAAAAAATATTCGTTTACCATTTAGGGCTCTTCCTTGGGCAAAAGTTAGCCCTTTTGATATAGATGTATATGTGCGGGTAAAAGACAAATAAAATGGAAAGATTAAATATTTTGATTACCGCTGATCCGCTAATCCCTGTTCCGCCTGTATATTACGGCGGGATTGAACGTATAATTTATATGCTTATATGTGGGCTTCATAAATACGGACATAAAGTTCATCTTTTTGCTCATCCTGATTCTTCTGCGCCGGCAGAAATTGTCCCTTTAAATAGAAAGGGTAATTCCTTAAAGGATGCGATTGTTTATGCCTTACAGATTTATAAGTATGTTAAAAAAAATAATATAGATATTATCCATAGTTTTGGCCGTTTAGCTTATCTTTTTTTTCTTATGCATAAAGAGACCCCTAAGATTCAAAGTTATCAAAGGCCCATCTGTGCGCGTAGCATTTGGTTGGGGAACCTTTTAGGAAGAGAAAGCATTACCTTTACTGCCTGCAGTTATTCCTGTATGCGCAATGTCGCGCATCTGGGTAGATGGGAAGTTATTCCTAACGGTGTGCCTCTGGAGAATTTTCAGTTTAATCATCAGGTTTATGAAGATGCGCCTTTAGTTTTTTTGAGCCGTCTTGAGCCTATAAAAGGAGCGCATATTGCGATAGAGATTGCCCAGCGTACACGCAAAAATTTAATCCTCGCCGGCTCCTACTCTAAAACAGGAGAAAATTATACATATTTTATTAAAGAAATTTTACCGTATTGCGATGGCAAAAATATCCGTTATATTGGGCCGGTGGATGATTTAAAGAAGAACGAATTATTAGGTATGGCTTCGGCTTTGCTTTTTCCTGTGGAATGGGAGGAACCTTTCGGTATTGTTATGGTAGAAGCGCTTGCCTGCGGTACGCCGGTAATTGCTTTTAAGCGCGGAGCAGTTCCGGAAGTAATAGAGGATGGTATAAATGGCTTTCTATGCGAATCAAAAGAAGGTATGGTCAAAGCAGTTTCTCGAATCAGGGAGATAGATAGGGCGAAATGCCGTCAGATTGTAGAAAAAAAATTTAGCAATGAAGTAATTGTAAAAAGGTATCTTAATTTATACTACCGGCTATTAAATAAAAAATTAAAGACGGATGTTAGTTAAAATAAAAAATTTTTTAATAAGATCTATCATTTTACATTTGCCAATAAGAGAATTGGTTCTTAGGCAGATACGTTGGGAAATGCATGCGATTTGGGCAGATATAAATAATCTCTTTAACCCTTTGTATATTTTGAGATTAAAAAAGATAAAACGGATGGATAATCTTTCTGTGAATGTAGGATGCGCGGCTACAGGAAAATCTGGCTGGATAAATCTTGATATAAGAAGATATCCTTTGGTTACCTTAATATACAATTGCCGCAAGGGTCTGCCATTTCGCAAAGATACGGTTCTACGGATTCGTTGCGAACATTTTTTAGAACACCTGTGCCATAAAGAAGCACCGCTTTTTTTAAGGAGTTGTTTTTTATGTCTTAAGAAAGGCGGTATATTAAGGATCATTGTCCCGGATGCCGAGAGGTTCCTTATGGCGTATGTATCGAAAAGAAAAGA
>Ga0272448_1004961_pt1 | contig 14878 bp, 18 predicted proteins | sample YNPCB0191_FD_202220 | JGI IMG/M metagenome (GOLD analysis project Ga0272448, IMG submission 202220) | Hot spring sediment microbial communities from Yellowstone National Park, WY, United States - YNP-CB-019-1 | ecosystem: Environmental > Aquatic > Thermal springs > Hot (42-90C) > Sediment...
ATCCTACTAAGGAAGAGCCAAAGATAGCCTGGGAAAAAGTTGGATTGATGATTAAAGTATAAAATTTATTTTATTAAGAATGTTGTGTTACCATTATAAATTATCACCTTTTAAGGTAACACAACCTGTTTAAGAAAGCTTTAAAAATCTTATGACTTTTAAAGAAGAAAGGAGGTTAAAATGGCAAACAAAAGAAAAAAGGGGGGAGCAAACAATGCAGACAAGATAAAGCAGGCTGAGGATAAAATTCGCGAATTGATAAACTGGGTAGAAGTGCTTAATAAAGAAGAGCTAGTTGAGGGCGAAGGAAAGAAAATTGAGGATGATGCAGCTGTTGAATTAAAAGCAAAACTGCAAGAACTTGCAACTTTAATTGGAAGCTTATAGAGCCTGTTTTAAATTTAGTGCGTGACAAAACAACAAACTAGCAAAGATAAATTAGTTAGAATTTTATATTATTGGTAAATAGAGGCATAAAATTAGCATAACACTTAAGGTAATCTACAAGGTAATATAACTTTTAGAGAACTACTTAAACTAATCTTTTTATTAGTTTTGCTACCAAAAGCAAGAAAAGTACGATTTGAAGCGCTTTAAGAAGACAAAATTTAAATTAATAATCTTTTACAATTTTTAACAATTTCGCTTAATTTTGGCTCGATTAATTTGAATCTGACTTAAAACCATCCTTTTTTCTGTTTTCATAATTTTTGATAGCTTTTTTTATAGCATCTTCTCCTAAAATACTACAATGATATTTTATTGGCGGTAATTTTCCAAACTTATTAATTATATCCCTCTTTGTTATTTTTTTGGCTTCTGCAAGAGTCTTTCCTTTAATAAGGCCGCAAGCAACATCTGAACAAGCTATTGCAGCAGGACACCCAAGGGTTTGGAATTTTGCATCTTTAATAAATTCTTTTCCTTCTTTATTTTTTGCAATTTTTAAATAAACTTTCATTGTATCAGAACAAATAGGATTTGTAACCTGAGCAATAGCATTAGCATCATTTATTTTACCCATATATTTTGGTTTCAAAAAGTGCCGCATTACTCTTCTTGTGTAACTTAAAACCATATTCATATTATCTTGATTTTTATCTTATCTTTTATTCTATGTTTTGATTTATTTTACTTTTGCTTTTTATTTTTAGGCCTAATCTTTTGTTTAATTCCTTGACAAGTTTATCAGGATCTAAGCCATGCATTAATGCGCCTTGTTCAATAGTTTCATGCATCGCCATATGGCAGCTAATACAATGAAGTCCTTTTTTCATTAAAATTTCTTTTGATTCTGGATAATTCCCTACAAGCTCCGCAAATGTTATTTTTTTGTTTATTTTCTTAATTCTAATTTCACTTCTTTTCTTCTTTTTCTCTATCCTTTTGCTTACTTTTTTCTTGTTTAATTTGGTTGTTCCAGCTTTTATTTTCATTATAAAAAAGGGTTTAAAATTTACTTATTTACCTCTCCTGCATTTATTCTTCAATTTCTTCAAAATGTTCCTCCTCTGCTTTTTTCATGTCGAGCCCCTCTGCCTCAAGCTCTTCTTCAAAATCTGCTTCGTTTTTGAAGTCGCCAGCAAATTTTTCATATATATCTTTTTTTCTTTTTGGCATCTTATTTTTGAATTTTGTTTTTATCATATTTTTGTCTTTATGGATTTTTGTCTAAACAAATGGACTAATTTGTCTAAGCTTCTTAACAATAACATTTAAAACCTTAATAAAATATTCTAACTCTTCTTTTGTAGTGAATTTACTTATACTTATTCTTATCGCGCTATTAATTTCTCTATCGTTTAGGCCTATTGCTTTAAGCACATGACTTCTTTCAAGTCTATGACTTGCACAGGCGCTTCCTGTCGATACAAAGATTCCATTTTCATCAAGAGAACTTAAAAGTGCCTCTCCATCAATATTTTTGAATGAAACATTAATATTATTGCAAAGTCTATGCTCAAGATTTTTTCCAGCAGGCCCATTTAACTTTGTGTTAGGAATTTTCATTATTTCTTTAATAAGATAGTCTCTAAGATTTTTCATTTTTCTAATGTCACTTTCTTTTGCAATTCTAACAGCCTCGGCAAACCCAACAATTCCAGCAATATTCTCTGTTCCGCTTCTCAAACCTTTTTCGTGTCCTCCGCCATGGAGAATAGGAGTTATCTTAATGCCTTCTCTTTTAAATAAAGCACCAACACCTTTGGGACCATGAATCTTATGCCCATTCAGTGTAAGTAAATCTATATTTTGTTTAATTATATCAATTTTTGTTTTTGTAAAAGCCTGACATGCATCAACATGAAAATAAACTCCTTTACTTCTGCAAATTTTTCCAATCTCTTCTATATTTTGAAGAGTTCCTATTTCATTGTTTCCATGAATTATTGAAACAACAAGAGTTTCAGGAGTTATTGCTTTTTCAACATCTTTTGGATTTACAAAACCTTCTTTATCAACATTGAGATAACTAACTTTACAGCCTTGTTTTTCGAGCCATCTGCAAACTTCAAGAATTGACTCATGCTCGATTTTTGTTGTTATTATGTGTTTTTTATTTTTATTTTCAAAGTATAAGCCCTTTAGAGCAAGATTGTTACTTTCTGTGCCACCTGAAGTAAAAATAATCTCTTCTGGTTTTGCATTTATGCTTCTAGCAATAATATGTCTTGCTTCTTCAACTGCTTTTCTAGCCTCTTGCCCTTTTTGATGTAATGAACTAGCATTTCCATATTTTTTAGAAAGATAAGTGTTCATTACTTTAGCCACTCTAGGTTCAACTTTTGTTGTTGCCGCGTTATCAAGATAAACTTGTTTAGTCTTTTTCATTTTTAGATTTTATTGCAATACCTGCAATTCCCCCCACAATAGTTTTTAGCATGCTCGTCTATAATTTTAAGGATTGGTAGTAGAGTTTTTCGGTTAAGAGAATAAATTCTCTTTTTGCCTTTTTGGCTGACAATTACAAGATTGCACTTTCTTAAAGCCGCGAGTGCATGGCTTAGTTTGCTTTGCTCAGTCCATAAGGTTGAAGCAAGCTCTCCTACAGACATTCCGCTTTCATGCTGACTAAGAGCAGAAATTATCTCTATTTTAAGAGGGTTTGCTAGATTGCTAAAGAAAATATGATAGGTTTTATTGACAGGCATTTTACAAGATTTTTATTCAATACAAAAATTTGAATTTTTTTTCATATGAAATTAAATTCATATACCTAATAAGCATACCTATATAAATGTTTCTTATTATCTTAAAGTAACAAACTTCATACTTTTATATTCTTCTTTTACTTTTATACTTTTCCAAAGCTCTTCTAAATTTGTTTCAAATCTCTTCTTGTTTTATCTTCATTCTTTTCTTATCTTTTGGCTTGCCAAGCAAACAAACTCGAGAAGGAATATGCTTTCCAAGAATCTTTATTTTACAAAACTTGGCTAACATTTTTCCAAAACTCAAAATATCTTTCATAGAAGGCATTGTTTCATAATCTAATCTTTTTCTAGCAAATCCAACTGATTTAAATGCAACAAGCTCTACAAAAAGAGGTTTGGCTTTATTTATTAGGCGCGCATAGTCTTTTATAAATTCAGGCTTCATATTCATATCTTTAACAAGCGTAAACCTCAAAATGGTTCTTGTTTTATTTTTCAGTTTAGCAAACAGCTCTAGACTTTTATTAAACCTCTTCCAAGCATCTTTTAATTCTGATTTATGCCATTTGTCATACTCTTTTTTATTAGGAGCATTTACTGAAATATAAAGCTGGGTTGGAAGTTGTTTTGCTTTTTCGAGTTTTTTCAAAATTTCTGGGTGCAAGCCATTTGTAACAAGAAAACTTGTTTTTCTTTTTCTCCTAAGAAGTTCTATCAATTCGCCAATAAAAGGGTATAAAGTTGGCTCTCCAATTAGGCTTATTGCAAACTGACTAGGCTCTCTAGCTTCTACAAATCTTTTAAGATTTATTTTTTTGTTTCCTCTAAATCCAGAAAGAAGTTCGCGTTGTTTCTCAACACATCCTTTAATTATTTCTTCAGGAGAGCATAGCTTGTTTTTATTAATTAAAGTGTTCATACTAAGTTCTATCGCACGCCAGCAATGCAAACATTTATTTTCACAAGCAATCCAAGGTGAAATTTGACAGCATCTCCAAGAAGGAACTCCATAAAACTTAAACTTATAGCATTCACCTTTATTTCTCAAGGATTGTTTACACCAGTTACAAATTTTTACAGCAGCATGGCTACCAATAAACCTATATCCTTGCTTTTCCATTATTTTTTTAATGTCAGCTTCCATAATTAACCAACAATAACCCTATTTAAAAATCCACTTGCCTCTAAATTTAAAATTATCGAATTCCAACTATCCAAAGAATCATTAAAAAGCAGACAATGCCAAGCAGTAGCAAGGTTACTAGTTTAAAAGCATTATTAGCAATCTTCTCATTTTTTGTTAGAGTTAATATTGTAAGGTAAAAAAATCTTCCTCCATCAAATATTCCGAGAGGAAGCATGTTTACTATTGCAACACTCGCATTTATAAGAATAATCCACAAGAATAGGTTGTAAATAAATACAGTAAATTCTGGAGCTGCTTTTGGCTCATAATATATTGAAGGATCTTTGAACCATGTTAATATTGTATAAAAAACTCTTCTAAAACCTAAAGAAGTTGGCTGGACTGTTGCAATTCCAATAATAGCTCTACTTTCATTCTCATAGTCTTCTCCAAGAGCTAAAGTATAGTTTAGAATAGATATATTATTGCCTTCTTTATATTTTGTCTGAAGAGTTATATTGTCATAAGGTTTATGGTTTCTAATTTCGCTAGAAATATCCTGTGCGCTTCTTATTTCTTTATCATTAATTTTTATTATTACTCCTTTTAGAGAATTTCTTATAGCAGGCTCATCCCAATAAAGTTTTACTAATGTACTGTTTAGCTCTAAAGCATTACTTAAATTAATAATATCTTTATTTACAAGATAATTTCTATTATTCAAAGATATGCCTATCATTTCAATTCCGTCAATAGTTAGATTTTCTCCTGTTAGAGAAGAACTGTTTATTGCTAAAAAGGGCATAACAGAAAAGCTGTAATCATTAAACATTACACCTGCTGGAGAATATGCTGTATAAAAAAACACTGCAAAAATTATGGAAAAGAGGATCATCACAATAACATTTGCAAAGACCCCTGCTCCAAGAATACTCATCTGAGGAAAAGGTTTTGCTTTTTGCATTTGTTTTTCATCTTGCTCAACAAAAAAAGCAAGGAAAGGCCCTAAAAAGCCAAAGCCAGTTGATTTTATCCTAACATTATAAAATCTAGCGAATATTCCATGACAGCCTTCATGGGCTATTGCGATAATTGCTATTGCAGCAATCCAATATGTAAAATAAAAAGGTGGAAGCCAGTCTATCTTAAATAGACTAGGAAGATAAGGGATTAAGGGCATTATTGGAGGAACTTTAATGAGCTTTACAAATGCAGGTTTTGTAAATACATATATAAGCTGAGCCAAGAAATAAAAAGCCAAAGCCATTAGAGCATAACCAACCACTATAACAATATAACTTAAAATTTTTATTGTCTTAGGATATTTTTTTGCTAAATTATCCATAATTTTTAAACCGATATTTGTTCTGTAAAGAAACATTAGGCCTTCACGCTTCAAATTTTTTCTTTTTAAGTAAAGAAAAATCCCAATAGCAATGCTAAAAATTACAAGAAATGTTAAATCATAGAACATAAAACTGAACATTTTAAATCTATAACCTTAAATTTTTGTTATTTAAAAACTATTCTAAAAACCCTTTCTGATTTATTTTCTTTAATCAAACTTTATTTTAGACTATAATAGATTAACTTGCTTTTTTATGTTAGGCCTTTACTTCTTTCTTCTTATTAAATTTATTCCTTCTCAGCTTAACTTTTTATATTAGTTCTTGCACTGTACTATTTTTTTCTAATTGGCCTAAGTGCAGAGCTTTTGCATTTTCTGCATCTAACTTTTCCAGTTATTACTCTTATAGGCTCTGTTCTTATTTTTGATTTGCAAACTTTACATACAAATATATTTTTAAAAAGTCGCGCTTGAGCAGCAGGTATTTTTGCCATGTTCTTTGTAAATTTTTATTTTATATTTTAATTAAAACCTTAGTTTAAAGTTTTCTTTTAATTATCTTCTGTTTTTCATCAATTATCATATATTCAACTTGATCACCAGCATTTATTGTTCCTCTTGCTTCCTCGACAATTGGCAAGTCAAAATTTTCAAAACTTTCGAGATCCATAACATTTGCCATGCCTATTTCTGAATTTACTGAAAGCACTTGTGCTTTCTTTTTTTCTATCAATGGAACCTCAAATCTTTCACTTCCAGGAACCGCAACAATTCTCTTTTTATCATCAATAATGCCTACAGCTTCAATCCTACATTTCGAGGCTCCATGTTTGCCTGTTTTTGAAATGTCATTACTTTTCACAACACAAGGTGCACCATCAATAAGTATAGTTGCACCAGGCTTTGCATCGTGGGCATTAATAAGTTTTAATACCATATCTCACAAAAAAGACTTGGGTTTATAAAGGTTTTCTCGTATTTTATTGTTACCTTAATGGGTGTTATTTGTTTAATGACAATATCCTTTAATAGGTATCAAGATTTATACAGAACTAAGCAACTTATTAGCATCTATAATCAGCATATCTTTAACTTCAGAACTTTTCAAAATTATTAATTTTAATATTCATATCTTTTTCGATTTTATCTTTAATTTCCCTAAGACTTCCGAGAAAACTTTGTTTTGCCATCTTATTTTGTATAAAAATAATTAGGTTACTGCTCTCTCTAAAATAGAAAATTCTCTTTTTGAGGTGTCTATATATCCCGTTATACCTAGTGGAATAGTTATCTTTTCCTTAGTATGTCCTATATCCACATTATAGAGTATTGGAAAGTTATAATTTGCACAAACTTTGTTTACTATTTCTTGAATAGTAGTTTTTCTCTTAAAGGATTTCGTATCGCAGTCAACATTATAATTCTTTAAAAGATAAAGATTTAGGTTATACCAGCCCATAGCCTCATAATGAAAAGTTTTTTAATATTAAGTGACTGCTTTAGATTATGGTATGGCAAGGAGTTATAATTGAAGAAAGTCTTGAAGATAATTCTCTATTGGAGTTAGTAAAGATAATAGGAATAAAAAAAGAAAAAATGGAAGGAGAAAATAAGATAATGACTTTTTGTAGGATAGAAGTAGATGATACTAAAAAGGACGAATTTGTACAAAAAGCAATAAAGTCTATTAAACAAGGCTTCTATCTTCATGTTGTTAAGGAAAAGGTGATGTATGTTATTTTTAAAGATAGAATGTTCAAATTTAGTAAGGGCTATCCTGAATTAGAAATTGCAAGAGAATATGGGGAATCAATAGGAATAATTCCAGAACAAATGCCATTTGAACATTTAATAGATTATCCTTTTAACTAAGAGTGATTAAATTTACTTAACTTAATCAACTCCAACCATTTATTTTCAGAATTCAATTTTATATCAGTGGTAAGCTCATGAGGGCAGCAATTTATAGCTTGATGTTTTGTTATGAAGTTATAATAAATTTCAAAACCTTTCATGATAGTATTTGCTGAAGAAATAGAAATTAAAGTTAAAGGATACAGATGCAATAATTGTGGTTATGAATGGTTGGCCTCGCTCTCCAAAAGAGAAACCACTAATTTTTCTTAAATGTAAATCTGCAAGATGGGATAAAGAGCCTAGAAAGAAAAACATTAATTTTTTTATTATTTTCAACTCCCTTTAAGGGAACAATACATCTCGTATTTTATTTTCTAATCAAATTACTACTACATCTTGCTTTTATCATCTTCTTTCTTTTAAAATAAATTCTAATTATTTCAAAATATAGCTTTAACAAGAATGGCTGATAATAAATTTTGATCACTTTGCAGATCAAAATAACAATCTTTTTAAACAACCTCTTTTTGTTTTTTAGATGGCAGAGAAAACAAAGAAAGGTGATTTTATTGAAATAGAGTATACAGGAATTGACCTTTTAACAAATACTATTTTTGACACAAATATAAAAGAAGAAGCCAAAAAGATAAATCCTAAAATGTCTACAAAGCCCCTTGTTGTTTGTATTGGCGAGGGAATGGTTGTAGAAGGTTTGGATGAAGCTTTAGAAGATAAAGAATTAGGAAAAGAGTATAATATAAGATTAGAACCAGAAAAAGCTTTTGGAAAAAGATACAAGGAGCTTATTAAGTTAATTCCAATGCGGGTTTTCACAGAACAAAAAGTCTACCCTGAAAAAGGTATGACTTTAGTTTTAGACAATTCTCTTGCAAAAGTTGTTAGTGTGAGTGGCGGTAGAGTACTTGTTGATTTTAATAATCCTTTAGCTGGCAAAGATATAGAGTATAAATTTATGATAAAGCGAATAGTTTATGATGATAAAGAAAGAATTAATGCATTACAAAAATTCTTTTTTGGCCAAGAGTTTGCTTTTGATTTAATAGAAAAAGAAGGCAAAAAGAAAATAATTTTTAAAGACTTAAAGTTAGTTCCAATTCTAAATGCCTTTAAAGACAAATTCAAGAATATTTTAGGATTTGATGTAGAGGTATTTGAAGGGAAAAAACAAGAAAAGAAACAAGAGAATAAGCGAGAAATGAAAGAAGAAAAGAAGGAAAGAGAAGAAAAAAAATAAATTTCTAAGAAAGTCTATTTTCTACTTCAATAATACTTATAAACTGTCTGAAATAGTTTTTATTATGGCAATAAAACCTGAAAAAGAAGAGGATATTATTGGGAGAAGTGAGAGTATTTTGACTTCGAATACAGAACTTGCTGCGATTGATAGAGAACTTGAGGAACTTCTTAAAAAACAACTTGCAAAAGTCAAGGTTTTCGGAGTTGGCGGTGGAGGGGGGAATACAATAAGCAGGATGAAAGAAATAGGGATAAAAGGATGCGAGATGATTGCAGTTAATACAGATGCTCAGGATTTGCTTTATACAAATGCAGACTATAAAATACTTATTGGGAAAGAGCTAACTCAAGGACTTGGCGCTGGTAGTAATCCGCGAATTGGAGAGGAGGCAGCTCATGAAAGTGAACAAGACATAAAGAAGAAGCTGACAGGCACTGATATGATTTTCGTAACTTGCGGTTTAGGAGGCGGAACTGGAACAGGTGCTGCTCCTATCATTGCAGAACTCGCAAAAAAACAAGGCGCACTTGTTGTTGGCGTTGTTACTCTTCCTTTTTCAATGGAAGGCAAAAAGAGAATTGAGAATGCACTCTATGGTTTGGAAAGACTTGAAAGTAGTGTAGACACTTTAATTATCATACCGAATGACAAGCTTCTTGAATTAGCTCCAGAACTCCCCCTTCAGACTGCTTTTAAAGTTGCTGATGAAATCTTAACAAACGCAGTCAAGGGAATAACCGAACTTGTCACAAAATCAGGACTTGTAAATTTAGATTTTGCAGATGTAAAAGCAGTTATGCTTAATGGCGGAGTAAGTTTGATAGGTATGGGAGAATCAGATTCACAACACCGTGCAGTAGAGGCTGTAGAAAAAGCAATAACAAATCCTCTTTTAGATGTTGATATAAGCAATGCAACAGGAGCTTTAATAAATATTGTGGGTGGCCCTGATTTAACACTTGATGAAGCAAAAATTATCGTTTCTACAATAGGAGAAAAATTATCGCCTGATGCAAAAATGATTTGGGGAGCTCAAATAAGCGAAGATCTTGATCATTCAATAAGGGTAATGCTTATTGTTACAGGAGTTAAAAGCAGCCAAATAGTTGGAATTTCTTCTGGCCAGACCCCAGAATCAAAGAAACAAGCAGAAATGACTAATGAATTAGGAATAGAGTTTTTAGAATAAAATTTACAGAACATTCAATATTTTATTTAGAGATTTATTTAAGAGTTCTTAACTTATAACTCCTATTAAAATAATAACATACTAAAAATGTCATCGATAATTTTTTATCTATCAATTACACAAAATCTTAAAACAAAAAGTATTTAAACTCAAGTTATATTTCATAATTATTATGGCAAGCAAAAAAGAGTTGAGATATTGGGATTCTTATAATATCCTTAGCTTAGCTTGCCCTTGCGGATTTGTTAGAGGTATTAAAACAATAAAAACCCTCTACTAATCCGTTAGTTCTTTTAACTAAATTCTAAGAAACTAACGATGATTAACAATTACTTAACAATTAACTCAGAAAATGCTTGTGTTTTGTGTAGTGAAGTAATCTACAATCCTATTTGTCATGAGTGCTTGGCAAAGCAAGTAAAAACATGGCTCTCTTCTTATCCAGATGTAAAGAAAAAAATTACACCAAAGATAAATAGTTTTGTAAAAGAAGTCGAGGATTTAGTTATAGATTCTGTGGTTTGTATTGCTTGTAAAAAGAAAAAAGCAGCTTTGTGCCCTTATTGTTTCTGTGATAGAATTTTCAGAATCTTAAAAAAAGAAAAAATAGATCCTTTGATTATTGGAGATTTTCTTTCGACATTTAATTTTGATTTTGACCATACGGGCTACATAAAAGAAGCAGAAGAAGATGGATTATATTAGTTTTAAAGATTTTTACAGAAACTATATATCTTCCATTATAGGTTCATCTTCTATAAATTCCGAAAACAAACCTAGTTTTTCAAAATATTTACATATTTTTTGGCAGGCAAATTTTTCAGTCGAATAATGTGTTCCTCCAAGAATATTTATTTTGTTAGCTTCTTCATAAGCATGAGTTTTTTCAGAAAATTCATTTCTAACAGAAACACCTGTAATGATTGTTTTAACTCCTTCTGCAAAAACATCTTGAAGATATTCTAAATTATTTCCACCACCAGCTAAAACTGCAACTTTTCTATTTTTTATTAATTTAGAGCCGTAATTGTAAAGTTTAACTTCGTGACCAACAGCTTTGGCAAAAATTTCTTTAAGTTCTTGAACTGTTTTACAAGGAGAAATTCCGATAATTCCAGCAAAAGAGTTGTAATAAGGCGAGCAAGGTTTTTCTATTTTTATTCCGAGGGCTTCTGCGAGAGTAACACTTGTAGAATATTCTCCAAAATTGTCTAAAGGAACATGAAGAGAATAAATTGAAATTTTTCTTTCTTTAAATTCTTCTAAAAGTTTTCTATTCATTTGGTAAAATATTTTTGGCGCTTTTCTTATATCCCAAATAGAAGGATGATGAACAAAAAGCATTGCATTTTCTATTTTATCGCCTAAAATTTTTTGCATTACCTTCTCAGAAGGAAAAACAGCAGTGTATACTCTTTTAATTTCATCTGTAAAATCACAAACCAAACCCATCTCTCTACTTTTAAAATTTTCGCAAAGAAAACCTTTAATTTCGTTCATATACTTTACCCATTCATCTTTTAAACCAGGTTTAATAAAATCTTCATCAAGTTTTTTATATAATAATTTGGCTTGCATATTGATTAATATTTTATCAGGTTATTAAATGTTGTGAGTTTAAGGTTAATGGTTTTTAAACAGGTTCTAAATTTGCACTTCTTAACTTTTTTAAATAAACTTCCCTAATTATTTTTATGGCAAGAATAAAGAAGAGAAAAATTAGAGCATTGGTTTTGTTTTCAGGGGGTCTAGATTCAAGACTAGTTGTAAAAATCCTTCAAGAGCAAGGTTTGGATGTAGAGCTGATTTATTTTAAATTACCTTTTGGTTGCGGTTGTTGTAACAATCTACAATGTAATTTTAACTTTAGTCAAAAAGAAGGAATGAAACTTAAAATTATTGATTGCACAAAAGGAAAACTCTTTGATGAATATTTAGAAATAATAAGAAACCCAAAATTTGGAAGAGGAAGCGGAATGAACCCTTGTATTGATTGCAGAATTTTTCTTCTTAAAAAAGCAAAACTTTATGCTGACAAAAGAAAAATAAAAATAATTGCTACAGGCGAAGTTTTGGGAGAAAGGCCAATGAGCCAACACAGCCGGGCTTTAAAGATTATTGATAGAGAAGTTGAATTTGAAGTTTTAAGGCCTCTATCTGCAAAATTACTTCCAGAAACAATTTATGAAAAACGAGGGCTTGTAAACAGGGATAAATTTTTTGCTATACACGGAAGGAACAGGAAAGAGCAAATGGAGTTGGCTAAAAAGTTTGGAATTAAATATCCCACACCAGCAGGCGGTTGTTTGCTTTGCGAAAAACCCTTTTCAGTTAGGTTAAAAGATCTTTTTGAAAAAAAAGAAAAAATCTCAGAAGCAGAAATAGAAACACTAAAAGGCTTTAGACATTTTAGAAGTAACGTTACAGACAAAAAAATTATACTCGGCAAAAATCTTGAGGAAAATTTAAAAATTGAGGAGCTAAATAAAATACTAAAATGGAACATAATCGTTCCAGAAAAACCAGGGCCGACAGCAATTTTCGAAAATGAAAAAGATAAAGAGCTTGCATTAAAACTTATCGAAGCTTATTCAAGCAAAAATCTAAATGAAAGAAAAAAATTTGAGATGTTGAGAATTGGTTCATGAATAAAGATAAACCAAGATTCATAAAATTGAACTTAGCCACAAGAAACAAAACAATCAACAATAACTCACTATTAACATACTCTATTTATCCTTTCTTTTTCCTTTAAGCATTCCTTCTTAAAAAATCTTGGATGAATTTTTTGCTTTCTTCTGTATTAACAATTCTTTTAACTCTAAAAGTTTCTATGCCTGAACTTGCTGCTTTTTCATTTTTCTCCGCTTTAACAGAATTCATTGTTTTTTCATGGACTTCTTTACTTAACAGGACTTCATTTTCAGAAATTTCAGCAATTTTTTTTGCTGTTCCTATTGTCTTGCCTATGCTTGTAAATTTCAATGTGTTGTCTTCAATTTTGTTTATAATATCTCCAGAATTAACACCTATGCCAAATTCTATTTTATTTCTAAATCTTTTGTTGTGCTCATTTAATGCTCTTTCAATATCAAGTGCTGTTCTTACTGCACTCTCTTCATTTTTGAAAGTTTTTGTTATCAAAGGTGAGAAAATCAAAAGTATAACTGGCCCAGAAGTACTAGAAACAGCCTTTCTCTTATAAGCATACTCAAGAGCATTTGTCAGATTTTGTTTTGCTATTCCTTCAATATCATTTTTTATTTTTATTGCAATAATGCTTGCTGGTTGTTTTTTGCCTTGTAACACTAAAACTTGCTCAGCTCTTCTTATCTCTCCCATTCTTATTTTTTCTATAATTGCTCTTTGATCAATAATTTCTACACCCCCTTTCCTGCTTGTTTCTCTTGCTTTAACCTCTTGTTCTTTTTCAATCGCAGATATTCTCTTTTCTCTCTCTCGTTTTTTATACCAAGTAAATAGCAAAATAGCCAGTACAACAAAAATAAACACCCAGACAACAGGATACTCATAAAAAATATTATTTAATCCTTTGTTAATTTCCCTAACACCAATTGCACCTCCTGTTATCGGAACTCCTGCCCGGCTGAAATTCAAAGAATCACTTTTAACATTTATGTTATACTTGCCATCAGGAGCTGAAAGTTCATATTTCTTTTTCTCTCCGACTTCTAATTCAATTTCTTTGAAAAAACTTTCATCGCCTATTTTTATTTCAACAATTCCTTTATAAGGGACATTTCCAGCATTCTCAATTATAAGAGTTTCATTTTCTATTCTTGCCTCTATTTTTTTTAATTCAAGAACTTCAACAGATTTTTCAGAGCTAAGATTATCTTTTTGTGTCTTTATTTTTAAATAGCCAGGAGGACTGGTTGTTTCTGCTTTAAAACTAAAATTTTCTTCAGAATTAACAAAACCTTCATAAAGCACTTTTGAGTTGCTGTCTTCTATTTTCATTAAAACTTTATCAGACATAGAATCTCCTGCAAAATCATAAATCAAAGGAATAATTTGTATAGTTTCTCCAGGCATTAAATTTTCTTTGTCAGTTGCAATCTCTAGTTTTGCAGGCTTTTGAATCACATTTAATTCAGCTGTTGCTTCTCCTACATTAAGTTCGTTTCCTTGTTCATCTTCGTCATGCACTCGGATAACAATTGTATATTTTCCAGAGTGAGTTGTTTCTGGAACACTAAAGCTAACTTCGAACTGTCCATCTTTTGCAATATTGCTTGATTTGATATTTTCTTTGTCTTTTAAAGTGGCATCAACAAAAGCGCTTTGTATTTGCCCGACGAGTTGATTATTCTTTTTTATTGCAATACCTTTTATTTTAACACTCTTTCCAATTTCATAATTTATTTTGCTTATTTCAGGGGTTACTTCAATATATTTGCTTATTTCAAAGTTTTGACTATTTGTTGTTTCTCCACCATAGCTTGCTTTGAGATAGCAATTACCAGAAACATTGCCAATATAAAGGGGTGTAAGCTCTCGTTTTATTGAGATTGTTTTAGTGTCAAAAATATTATGATAAATATTCACTTCCTCATTACCTTCAGAACAAACTAAATTTATATCTATATAACCGGGTTTTATAGAGTCTACCTTAACCTCAACAGAAAGTTTATCACCGAGATTATAAAGAGACCTTGGCTGGTTTATTATTATTTCTGCGCTGACTGCAGAGACAATTACAATTGAAAGTACAAATGATAATATAGCAAGATTTTTTAGCCTCATTTTGACTTTAAAAGCAAGAATTAGCAATATTTAAAGCTTATCAATTTTGATTCTGTAAACTTAACGGGTGATGAATAACGGTTCTGTGCTTAATTTCAAGCTATAGAAACATTTAAATACTAAGATATCTATAGATATCTATGAGAAAATTAGAAGTAATTAACAAGAAAATAAAACT
>Ga0272448_1004966_pt1 | contig 14870 bp, 13 predicted proteins | sample YNPCB0191_FD_202220 | JGI IMG/M metagenome (GOLD analysis project Ga0272448, IMG submission 202220) | Hot spring sediment microbial communities from Yellowstone National Park, WY, United States - YNP-CB-019-1 | ecosystem: Environmental > Aquatic > Thermal springs > Hot (42-90C) > Sediment...
TCTGTACTGAACAAAGATTTACTCCTTATACTCATACTACCAGTAAGGACTCCATATTTTGCCGTATTTGTTCATTTCTTGTCGTTGCTTATAATTAGGAAGCAAACCAGGTTTGCATCCTTCTGTTATTTCGTATTTTGAACCACATCCATCGCATATACCATAGTCGAATCCAGGCTGTTCTAACGGCTCTTCACATTTTGGACAAATAGGTTGAAATCGTTTGTAAACCTCTTCCGGTTTCGGAAATTCCATCCCGCAGCATGGACATTTAACCATGGGGGAAACCCTTCGCCATGCCCGAGAAAACATGTGGTCTGCATTGCAAATCCGACAATAAACTTGCCTTCCGGGTATAGGTCTTATTTCCTCTTTAGGCGTTTTCTTGTCTGAACTTCCCCAACCAAATAAAGGCATTTGTTTTTTCCTTAATGAATTGAAGACAGTGTTTTTAATAAAACATGGTCTTGATATTCTATATCATTAACTTTAAGGTTTAATTTCAAAACAGCGGATGTTTCCTTTTCAGGTGTTTTAGGTACTACTTCTATTTTAATTCCCGGAGTGTTTGAAATGGAAACTTCACGAGCAGTGAAAAAATCAGGGATAATTTCAAAAGAAACAATCTCTATCTTATCGCTTTCAGATTGGGGAGTAATCTCTATGCTTTTTAAGTTAGATATTTCTTTAGATATTTGAGGAAAAACAATAAAAGGCTTTGGGAAGGTTGGATTTATTTTGTAAGGAGCAGTGACAATACCTTTTACTTTTATTGGAACTTCAGGGAAACGGTCTATATTTGTACTTAAGAAAATTTTCCTGTCAAGTTCACCGGGAGATACATAGGGATTTATCTTAAATGAAATAGTATATTCTACAGGTTCTTCTGTTTTTGTCTTGGTAATTTCAAAAGTTAAATCGTTATCTGTAATATCCTGAATATCCTTCTCATAAACTTTATTTATTTCAAGAGGTTTGTTCATAGACTTCTGTTTAATGTGTAACTTTTGTTCAATAATTTTTCCTTTAGGAAGTGTTCCGAAATCAACAAATTCAGGTTCACAAATAAACTCAGGGTCAACTTTAGCAATAACTTTCAATTCAATTACAGGATTTTTGAAATCATTAGAAAATATGGTCAAAGTCTTTTCAGAGGAAAATCCTACAACTCTTGCAGGGTAAAGAGTAACAATAAAATATCCCTCTCCATTGGGTGGGATTGCATTTTGTCCAATAGGTATTGTGCCTATAGTACAAGCACAAGTGGTTCGTATATCCTTTAAACTAAGGATGGATTTCCCTCTATTGAATACTTTTACTTTTTTTGTAGTTTCTTTATCGTTTGGAACGGTGCCTAAATCCAGAACCGAACCTGTTTCTAATTCTATTATGGCTGTATTATCAGGATTACTTCCAACAGGGGGAAGAGAAGGGTTATAGGGATTTTCTATATCGTTATCTTGGAGGTTTTGGTTTTGAGATTTGATGACCAGCCAGAATACAAACAATGAACACAGGAAAACAATACCAAAAATAATATATTGAACTTTTTTAATTCGCATAGTTTATTGTCTCGATACTTTTAATATTACTTTATGTTTTTTCTGGAAAACTTCAAGGTCAATATCCAGTTGATTGTAAATAGATTCATTGATTGTGAAATCTAATTCCATAGCCAATAGAAGAGCCCCAACTACAGGTTCATAAACGGGCATTACGGGGGTTGCTAATGGGCACTCTCTATGTATAACGGTTGTCATGGCATCCTTTAATACGGGGCTAATGCCCTTGAATACGCTTCCAGCCATCACCACATCAAAAGGATACCGTGTCATATCTAATATGCGAGCACATGCATTTACCATTTCTCCTAAATACCTACCTCCCCATTCCAAAATATCACAGGCTATACTATCTCCTTCGTATGCTGCATCAAAAACTAATTTTGCCATAGGTTGCAAATCAAGATAGGTTAAATTATGTTTATACATTTTATAGAACAATTCATCTACATCTTTACATCCAGACCGTTCTAAAAATTTATCTACTAATTTCGTATATCCGATAATTTTATCTCTATATCTCCATACTGCTTTTAATCCTTCTTGCCCAATACTTGACCCACTCACTTTATCCCCGAAATCTTCACTAATACCCCCAACTCGCGCTTCTTTCCCATCTTTACTTTTACCTGCACAAACACAGCCGGTTCCACAAGCAATGACAATTCCATAAGGATGTTTGGTCCCTCCACGGAGTCCTGCCATTGAGTCATTGCGAAAACATCGAGGAATACTTCCAAATATAGGAGTAAAAATTTCTTCTTCTAACATTACATAATCTTCAGGAATATCAGCTCCTGCTATTCCTAATCCAATGCCATTAATATCAGATAATTTTAATCCGGCTTCTTCTAATGCCGACGAAACTGCTTTCTGGATTTCTTGTTTTGCCGGTTCAATTCCGTATGCTTCATAATTTCCAGCTCCAGCTTGTCCAAAACCAAGGATTCTTCCAGATTCGTTCCCAATGAGGACAAAGGTTTTAGTGCCTCCTGCATCAATTCCTAAATAATACCGCATTGCTAACCCTTTCATATTTTTTTGGATATATAAGAAACGCGCAGATACTTACTCTTTACCTGCGCGTATATATTTTCACTTTTATATCTTAAAAATTCAATTCGTGTTATCGATTAGAAAGATTTTGTAGTTTTTCTAAGTCCGATTTTGCCTGTTCTGCGGCAGCGGATAATGGATATTTGTCAATCAACTCTTTTAATATTTGAATTGCTTTATCATTTTGACCTAACCTTGAATAGGCTACTGCTTGATTCTGTAACGCCGTGGGTATTTTTTGATGATTGGGATAATTATTCTTCAAGACATCAAATTCCTGAATAGCTTCCTGATATTTGTTTAAATTCATCAGGGATTTTGCTTTCCAGAATATTGCGTTAGGAGTTGTTTCCTGTGTCGGAAACATTTTGATGTGTTTATCAAACCGAACAAATGCTTCCTCATATTTCTCATTGGCAAACAATTTTTGAGCCTCATTGTAATCCTCTTTAGGGTCAATTGTAGTTGTTGCTTGTTCTGCAGGAGGTTCTGCTATGGTTTGAGGTTGCGTTGTAGTAACAGGTGGATTAGGTGCCGCTGTTTTTGGAGCAGGTGCTCCTGTTTTTGGAGCAGATGCTGTCGTTTGCGTGGGTACTGTTGGAGCCGAAGGAGGAACTTGTATAGGAGGGGCTTGGGCTGAACTGGGTGGCAAAATTTCTACATTACCCATTGCTTCTTTGGGGGCTCCTGAAGTAGACGGTTGAGCAGAAACTCCACCCACAGATAAATTCAGATGGCGATATAATGTAGTTTTTAACTCGTTTAAATCTTTACTTAATTGGGATATTTTTACCTGGTTTTCTTCAATCACAGACTGTAAAGATTTCATAGTCTGCTCATTCTCTTGAAGTTTAACCGAGAGGTCTGCAAAAGTCGTATTTATCCCATCAAAACCTTTATCTAATTTTGTAACACGGCGGTGCATATCATATATAACGGTTTCTACTTGTTTGCCACCTGTAGTTCCACATGAAGTAGCTAAAAAAATAAATAAACATACAAGCCCAAAAGATATGCACCGCACTATGTTCATATTCTTATCTCCTAAATAATTTGAATAATATCTTATTGTAATCTTTACCCAATTATAAAACTTTTACTGGGCACGATTAAACTCTACACGACGATTTTTTGCCCATGCAGCCTCATTATGTCCTGGGTCTGCGGGGAATTCTTCACCGTAGCTAATAGTAACTAACCGTTCTCCCGGTATCCCTAACTTAATAAGATAATCACGAACTGCAAGGGCTCTTCTTTCACCTAATGCAAGGTTATATTCTTGTGTTCCGCGTTCATCGCAATGACCCGCCAACTGAATTATAACGCCCGGTACTTGTTTAATTTTCTCTGCATTTTTTTGCAGGGTTGCTATCGCATCCGGACGAAGGGACGAACTATCATAATCAAAATATACTGTTTCTAATCCGTATTTACTACCGGGAGTAAATAATAATTTTTCCAAATCTAATTCTGGTTGTCCTTCGCCACTCGGTTTTTCTGTTGATGTTGTTCCAATACCTGTGTCAATTGGAGCACCTTTTTTATGTTTACAGGCGGTGCCCGTTAGGACTAATGATACTAAAACAATGGCTAATACTGTGAAATACAAATTCTTTTTAAACATTGGAGAACCTCCTCTTGTAAAGAGTTAAAGTTTAATTTTAAGTTTATTTTGTTGTGTTACTAATTGTTGCCTGCTTGATAGGTAGGCTTCCAGAAAGGTAAATCTATTATAAATTATTTTAACCAGGAAAAACAAGTTAACTATAAATTATAATTACAATACAAATAAAAAAGTTTCAAAAATATTTACTTTTTGTAATAGTTTTTTGATTGTAGTAATATAAGTGATTTGAAGTCCTGTTATTTTAAATTTGTAACTATAGGTGAAATGAAATGGACAACATAATATTGACAATTGATGATTTGAATTTATCTGTTCAAAATAAAAAGATTTTGAGAGGAATAAAAATGGAAATATGGGCAGGACATATCCATGCCATTATAGGTCCAAACGGTGCAGGAAAATCTACATTGGTTTCTACTGTTATGGGTTTACCAGGATATAAACCTGAACAAGGGAAAATTTGCTTTTTAGGAGAAGATATTACGAACTTGCCTGTATTTGATAGAGCACAGCGCGGACTTACTTTAGCATGGCAAGAACCCGCACGATTTGAAGGACTTTCTGTAGAAAAATTTATTTTAACAGGAGCCAAAAATAAATGTCATAAAAGAGCAGAAGAAGTTTTAGAAATGGTAGGTCTTGACCCACATAAATACCTAAACAGGGCTGTAGATAAAACCTTGAGTGGGGGAGAGAGAAAACGCATCGAATTGGCTTCCATCATTGCTATGGAACCCAAATTAATCTTGTTAGATGAACCGGATTCCGGGATTGATATTGATGCGTTAGAAAAAATATTTTCTCTATTGAAGAAATTAAAACAAGATGGGATTACCATTGTCGCTATAACACATAGTCTCGCTGTTCTTAATCAAGCAGACCATGCTTTTTTGATGTGTTGTGGAAAAATTTTGGATAAAGGAGATGTAAACCGAATAGCCTCCTATTTCCAGAACAAATGTATCCCATGTAATCATGATAGATTCATAACTTCAACAATAGAAACAGCACCATAAATTAAAAAAGGAAATGGAATGAATAATAGTAATACTGCATTGGAATTATTGAAATCATTAGGTATAGATATTGGACATGTTTTTCCAGAAGATGTGGCAAAAATACAGGTTCATCAAAACAAAGTCGTAGGGCTCCATCTCGTTCCTGGCCTACGCGTTCAAGCAGATGAAATGAAAGATGGAATTGAAGCCGAGATTTTGATAGAAAAAGGAATGAAAATAGAGAAACCCATTCATATATGTTTCGGTGTATTGCCCGAGGAAGGATTACAAAAGGTAAAACTTCACATCCGTGCTCAAGAAGAATCCAAGGCAATGATACTGGCTCATTGCACCTTTCCTAATGCCCGTCAGGTAAAACATATAATGGATGCCGATATAGAGATAGAACCCCATGCTCATTATGCCTATTTTGAGAGACATGTCCATGGACCTAAAGGAGGCGTAGATGTTATTCCTAACGCCAAAATTCATGTTCAAGAAGGAGCAGAATTTTCAACAGAATTTGAATTAATAAAAGGTGCTGCTGGCAATATCGAATTTCAATACGAAGTAAATGCAGAAGCACAAAGTAAGACAGAAATGACAGCCCGAATTTCAGGAACGAATAATGACCAAATTCGTTTGCACGAAATAGTGCATTTACTTGGGGAATATTCAACGGGTGTTATTGTCTCCCATATTGCATTAAAACAATATGCTATAGCAGATATTGAAAACACTCTGGTGGCTCATGCTCCGTTTTCCCGAGGACATGTAGATTGTAAAGAAATTGTTGTGGGAAATGCGCAGGCAAAGGCAGTTCCAACAGTCTTGGTTAAAAATCCTACGGCACATGTTACTCATGAAGCGGCAATAGGGAGTGTTGATGCGAAACAATTGGTAACTCTTATGGCTCACGGATTAAACGAAGATGAAGCAACAGATTTAATTATTGAAGGACTGCTCAGTAAAAAACAAAATTGGCAGAATATGATAAAAGAAATAGAATAAGGTTTTGTTGGGCGAGAAGTATAAATGAAAAAGTGCCGGGAGAGGGAGTCGAACCCTCACGAGGGGTTAAGCCTCGTCGGATTTTGAGTCCGATGCGTCTGCCAATTTCGCCATCCCGGCATCGTTGTATAGAAGATTATAAAAAAATCGGAATAAAAATTCAAATTTTAAATTTATAACGCGTTTATTAATTGTTTTTATATGTTTTTTTAAGTATTTATATATGGCTATATAATATTATTAGTATTTATTCGTTATTTGTATAAATTTATAAATTTTTATATTCTTTTGTAATTAAATGTGTTTTAAGTTAATTACAAGTTCAAAAAATTATACTTGACCTTTTTGGGTAACTTATGTTAGAATAAATTAAATATTTGAATACTAACCTTCAGGGCAGGGTGAAATCCCCGACCGGCGGTAATAGCCCGCGAGCAGAGATGCCGATTCGGTGAAATTCCGAAGCCGACGGTTAAAGTCCGGATGGAAGAAGCGTTAGTGAAAAGATGAATACTTCTTAGTCGCAATGGGAATTCTTTGCAGCGGCCATTTGCGGCTTTTTCCAAAAGCCCTGATAGGTTAATCCTATCAGGGCTTTTTAATTTTTTAGGATAAACATTTTTATAAGCGAAAAATATGGAAGAAGAAGTTACCAAAGATTTATATTACATGAGAAGAGCATTAGAACTTGCTGAGAAAGGCAAGGGAAGGACATCTCCTAATCCTATGGTAGGATGTGTTATTGTTAAGAATGGTAAGATTATTGGAGAAGGTTATCATCAGAAAGCAGGAACTCCACATGCAGAAATTGTTGCTCTGAATAATGTTGTAGAAGATACTTATAATTCTACCATCTATGTTACACTTGAACCTTGCACTCATTTTGGGAAAACTCCACCGTGTATATCAAAAGTTATAGAAGCCCGACCTAAAAGAGTAGTTATTGCTATGCAAGACCCTAATCCGCTTGTTTCGGGGAAGGGAATTGAAATGCTTAAATCCTCAGGTATTGATGTACTTGTAGGTGTTTTGGAAGAAGAGGCCCGAAAATTGAATGAGATATTCATTAAATACATTACTCAGAAAGTCCCCTTTGTAATTGCCAAATGGGCTATGACTATGGATGGGAAAATAGCCACGATTACAGGTGATTCTAAATATATCAGTGATTTAGATTCGCTAAAAATTGTTCATAGTATAAGAAATGAAGTAGATGCGGTATTGGTTGGAGGGAAAACTGTTCTTGTAGATAATCCTCTTTTAACGGTAAGGCACATTGATGGAGATTATAAAAATCCAATACGGATTCTTCTCGATACTAAAAATAGGTTATCAGAGGACTTAAATGTTTTCAAAGATAGAAAAGTAGCCCCTACATGGGTTGCAACAACTTATAACCGAAATTATTCTTTCGTAGATAGGATTATTGAGTTAAAATCTACAGAAAAAGGACATGTCCCGCTAACGGAATTAATGCAAGAATTAGGTAAGTTGGAAATCTCCTCCGTTTTAATAGAGGGAGGAGGAAGTGTATTCGCATCTGCATTTCAGGAAAGAATTGTTGATAAAGTCTATACCTTTATATGTCCGAAAATTTTTGGAGGAGAAAATGCAATTAGTCCTGTTATGGGCACCGGTATTGCCCAAAAAGTTAATGATGCATTAAAACTAAAAATTGCCTCTGTAAAGAAATTAAATCAGGATGTTTTGATTGAGTCCTATGTTATTAAATAGAAGGTAAAGAAATGTTTACAGGAATTATCGAAGAAATAGGAACAATTATTAACCTTTCAGCGAACAAAATTACAATACAGGCAAGTGTGGTATTATCAGATATAACTTTGGGTGCAAGTATTGCAGTAAATGGAGTCTGTTTAACTGTAACAGAAAAGACAGATAGTTCTTTTTCTGCCCAAATTTCCCCTGAGACAAGAGCGAAAACAACCCTTTCGGAACTTCATATTCAACAAAAGGTAAATCTGGAAAGGGCTATACCTATAAACGGTAGATTTGGAGGGCATATAGTTTTGGGTCATGTAGATAGTATTGGTACTGTGAACCGTATCGTAGAACAAGGACAATTCTCTTTTTGGTATTTTAAAGTTTCTCAGAGTATCTGCAAGTATATTGTTCCCAAAGGCTCAATTGCTATTGACGGAATTAGCCTGACAGTTGTAGATATTATTGATGATATTTTCAGTGTAGCAATTATTCCTTCAACACGAAATAATACAAATTTGCAATTTTTAAATGTAGGAGATAAAGTCAACCTTGAAACGGATATTATCGGAAAATATATTGAAAGATTATTAGTTCCATATAATTCACAAACAAAAATTTCAGAAACATTTTTAAAAGAACATGGTTTTTTATAACTGTAAAATTTAAACAAGGATTTTTAAGATGCTTTCACCATTAGAGGAAATTATCAAAGATTTGCAAGAAGGGAAAATGATAATATTGATTGATGACGAGGACCGAGAAAATGAAGGTGACCTCGTTATGGCAGGGGAGAAGGTAACCCCGGAAGCCATTAATTTTATGGCGAAATATGGCAGAGGTTTAATTTGTGTTCCCATGTTAAAAGAACGCCTTGAAGAATTAGATTTACCTCCCATGACAACTCATAATACTTCCCCTTTTTCCACCGCCTTTCATCTTTCCTTTGATTCAGCACATGGAATTACGACAGGTATAAGTGCGTATGACCGTGCGTATGGTATTCGTTTGGTGGCCAATCCTAAAACACAGGCAAAAGATTTAGTTCGTCCGGGACATCTTTTCCCGCTTTGTGCCCGCGATGGGGGAGTTCTGGTTCGTGCGGGGCAAACGGAAGGCTCTATTGACCTTCTAAAAATGGCAAATATGACCCCGGTATCAGTAATTTGTGAAATAATGAAAGATGATGGGACTATGGCTCGCCTCCCTGACCTTGAGAAATTTGCTCAGGAACATAATTTGAAGATTTGTTCCATAGAACAGATTATTCGGTATCGTCGTGCCCATGAAAAACTGGTTCAAAGAATAGCCGAGGCTCAATTACCTACTCTTTTTGGTGAATTCCGAATTATTATTTATGAAAGTATGATAGATACCTATCAGCATATTGCAATAGTTAAAGGTGATGTTGCTTCTGGGAAACCGGTTTTAGTTCGTGTCCATTCTGAATGTTTTACGGGGGATGTATTGGGTTCTCTTCGTTGTGATTGTAGAGGACAATTGCAGGAAGCAATGAGAATGATTGAGAAAGAGGGTTGTGGTATTATTGTTTATATGCGTCAAGAAGGACGAGGTATAGGATTAGCGAATAAAATAAAAGCCTATGCTTTACAAGACCAAGGTTTGGATACAGTTGAAGCAAATAAACATTTGGGTTTTGACCCCGACCCAAGAGAATATGGTTTGGGTGCCCAAATTTTAGTAGATTTGGGTGTAAAGGAAATGCGTCTTATAACGAATAACCCAATTAAAAGGGCAGGATTGGAAGGGTATGGATTAAAAGTTGTGGAACGAGTTCCTCTTATTATCCCCCCTAATGAGCATAATTCTGTATACTTAAAGACAAAAAAAGAAAAATTAGGACATTTGTTATAATAGGTTTATATAATAATGGAAGATAAAAATTCAGATAATTTAAAAATATTAGCCCGTTGCATATCGGATATAGAAGCCGAACTGATAGTGCGTTTACTCGAAGATAATGGTATTGAATCCTTCGTAGAAACGAATATTCCACATTCTGTATGGCCAGTGAGTGCAGATGCCTTGGTTATAGTTCGTGAAGAGGATTATGATAAAGCAAAACAAATACTCAAGGAAAATATAGAAAATCAAGAGTTGATAGTAGATGAAGAAAATACAAATAACTTTTCTGAAGAAGAAGGAGAATAAATATGCCTAAAATTGTTCAAGGGAATTTAATTCCACAAAACAAAAAATTTGGGATTATTGTATCGCGCTTTAACGAATTTATAGTTCAAAAACTACTGGATGGGGCTTTAGATGTCCTCAAAAGGCATGGTGTTCCTGATGAAATGATTACTGTTGTCTGGGTACCGGGCTCCTTTGAAATACCATTGATTGCTCAAAAAATGGCAGAATCCAAAAAATACGACGCTATTATTGCTTTAGGATGTGTTATTCGAGGAGGAACACCTCACTTTGAGTATATTGCCGCAGAAACTACAAAAGGAATAGGGCAGGTATCTTTAAATACCGGTGTCCCGGTTATTTTTGGAGTTTTAACTACGGATAGTATTGAGCAGGCAATTGAACGAGCAGGGACAAAAGCAGGAAATAAAGGGGCTCATTCAGCCTTAACTGCTTTAGAAATGGTTTCAATTGTGGAGCAATTGAATTCATGTTAGTAATGGAACGACGGAGAAAAGCACGAATTGCTGCGTTACAGTTTCTTTTTGGTCTGGAATTTCATCCCCTTGAAGGAGAAGAAGAATTAGAGGACTTTTGGAAACATAATCCTTTCAGGAAATCAGTAAGGGCTTACGCTGAAAAGTTAATTTGGGGGATAATCGAAAAACAGGAAGAAATAGATAAAATTATTAAAGAATCTCTTACAAAATGGAATTGGAGTAGGGTAGGACTGATTGAAAAAGTTATATTAAGAATTGCTGTATATGAAGGGGGATTATCTGGACTGGCTCCACCAAGAACCAGTATTTCCGAAGCAATTGAATTAGCGAAGATGTTCGGTTCGGAAGATGCCCCAAAGTTTGTCAATGGAATATTGGACCGTGTTTTTACAAGTCAAAATTGGATAACTAAAGAAGATTAATTTGTCCCGCGTGGGGTTATATCACATTGAGGTAAAGAAGATTGTATTTGTAAAAGCCCCTCAGGAGAAATCCCTGTATTTGCCAAATGTAACCTTTTTAAATTCTTCATTTTACAAATTCTTCCAACACTTGCGTTAGTTATCTTTGCCTGTTGTATCCATAACTCTTCTAAAAGAGGGAAAGAATCAAATACTTCAAATCCTCTGTCTGTAATATTAATTGTGTATAACTTTACTTCTCTTAAATTCCGCAAATTTTTTAACTTTAAAATACCTGTATCAGAAACAGCTGTCTGGACTAATTGTAAACTTTTCAATCCCGTTAAATGGCTTATGTAGCCTATTTTCTCATCATTAATTCCATATCCAACTAAACCTAATGCCTGTATATCATTCGGGTGCAAGTTCGTGAGCCAGGACATTTCTCGGGCTCCCTCAATTTCCATCTGCAATTTTACTTCGGTATTCTTTTGAATAGTAATTGTTCCTTTCGCATCTGTAAAAGGTTTCCATTCTGCTTGTATCGGTTCTCCCCATGCTCGTGTAAGTATTTTCCCTAATGATTTGTTCTCAGGAAATGTGATTGTCCTTTCAGGAAGAGGTTTATCTTCCATAATATCTGAAATTATATTTTTGCAAATAATATTCAAATTTGGATAATTGGTTTTAATCCCATTTATTACACCTTCAAAAACATCATTATCAATATATACTGTTTCAAATTTTGCCTGGGATAACCATTGTAAAATATTCTCTTCCTGTGGAATAGATTCCAGTGTCAAAACCGATATTTTTCCCAATATTTCTGGACTTAAATTCATTATCCGGGGTAATAAACCAAGGTCTGTTCTTATTTGAATTTTCCACTCGGGATTGATTTCTATATCTCCTTTTGCATCTTGTAATCGTGTCCAATCATTACTATTCGTTGCTTGTTTGTCTTGATAGAATAATGAACCCAAAGATATATTTTTCGGGAAAGAGAGTATTATATTTTTCTTTTCTGGTTCCGTTATTTGTGGAGGAGGTGTAGGAGGTTGTTCTTTCTTTTCTTCTATTTTTTCAATGACTGCTGGTGGAGCAGGAGGCACAGATTCTGCTGGTGGAGGAGGAGTTGGCTCTACCTTACTAACACTATCTTCTTGTTCTACATTTTGTTGAGTAACTTGATTTGGCAGTTCTGGTGTTCCTTTTGAGAAATAATATCCGATACCAATCCCTGCACATAACACCACAATAACACCAATTACAGCCGCTAACATTATAAATTTATTATTTCCCTTCGTTACAGTAATACTTGCCGAAGCCAATATGGCTTCAGGAACTTCTTCAAACGGGCTAACTGGTGGAGTTTGTGTTTTAATGATAGAAGACCCTTGTTCAGGTTTGGAGAACATCTGTTTTTGTTTTAATTGCTCCAATTCCTGCCTGAGTTGTTGGCGAGAACTTAACAACATAGAAGTTTGAGACCGTAAAGCCTCCATTTCGCTCATAAGGTCTTCTAATTGTTTTTCTTTTCGAATTTTCTCTTCATTAATTTTAGAGATTTCCTGCTCTCTTTGGGATAAAGTCTGTTGTAAAGAATTAAGTTGTTCCCGTGCTTTATCTAATTCCGTATTCTTTTCTGTTTCACGCTGTTTTAATGATTGAATTTCTTGCTCAAGTATTTCTTGATGTGTCTGCGTAGAATGGGTTCGTTGATGTAATAAAACCAATTCTTCTTGTAGTTTGGCTAATAGTTCTTCTTTCTCTGTCCGTTTTTGGATTTCTTCTCGAATAGCCGTTTCTTTTTCAAGTAATGATGCCGATAATTGGTCTAATTTATTCTGTAATTCTATGAATTCTTGTTCTTTGGAAGTGAGTTTCTTACGGAAAACAGTTAACTCCTCTTCAATTTTGCTCTCCGAGTGAGTTGCTTCATGGGCTTTTTCACGAACAGAATTCAATTCCTCTTGTAATTTTTGTATTTGTAAAATATATTGTTCCTGGGCTTTTTGTGATTCTTGAACGGCTATTTCTCGTGCTTTCAGTTCTTCTTGTAATTCTTTAACTTTATTTTGTGCTTCGGTAAGAGCATTAGTTTTTTCCCGTTCCCCTTTTCTCAACAGTTCCAACTCTTGAACCATTGTTTGTTCTGTTTTAATATATTGTTCCGCCTGATTTTTTAATTGTTCATATTCTTTCTGTATTTGTTGAAGATTTTCGACAGTCATCATACTTCGTTTTTCTGCGTTTTGAAGTAGTGCCTCCCGTTCTGCCAGCATTTGTTGTACTTTTTCCAATTCACCCCGAGTATTATCAAGAGCCATTTCTTTAGATTGGGTGGCTTTCCGAAGTTGTTCTATTTCCTTTTGTAACTGTTGTTCAGCTTCCTGTGCCTGTTTTGCTTGAGATTGAGTGGCTTTCATTTCTTCACGGAGCCGTTCAACCTCTTTTTTGCTTTCTGATGACTGTTTCTCTAAAGATTGTATTAACTGCTCTTTTTCTTGCAGTTGTTGTTTTAATTGCTGTAAGGCATCTCGAGTCTCATCCAATTCTCGGGATTTTTGTTCCTCTACTCTTCTCAGGTCTTCTATTTGTTTTTGCAAATCCTCCTGAGATTTTTCAGCGTCTCGTGCTTGTTCATTCAGTTTCCCTAATTCTTGTTCTAAATGCTGAACCTGTTTCTCCCGTTCTTTCTTCTCCTTTTCCAATACACTAATTTCTGCTTCACGAGATTTTAATGTTTGTTGCAATTCTTGAAGTTGATACTGTGCCTGTTGTAAAGCCTCTTCTTTCGATTTACTCAATTCCTTTAATTGTTTTAATTCCTCGACTAAACTTGCCTGCGACTGTGCTGTCTGTTCTGCCTTTTCCTGAAGAGAATTTATTTCCGCTTCCATAAGAGCAATTGTTTTTTCCCGTTGTGCTCGTTCTAATGCTGCGGTTTGAACTTCCTGTTCTTTTTCATCGAGAGAGTCTTTTAAGTGCCTCAATTCCTCCTGTGCCCGTAATAATTCCTCATTTTTCCTCTTTTCTTGTTCTTTTAGTCTTTCTAATTCGACAGATAGAGCCTTACGGATGGCTTCTTCTTCCTCTTTTTTCTCTTTCATGTGAATAAGTTGACTTTTCAATTCACGAATCTGCTCTTCATAGATTGCTTTTTCTTCCGTCTTTTCCACCACTTTTTGGGATTGCCTGTTAAGCTCCTCTTTTATTTGGTCTAAACGATAATGATAGTTGGATACTATGTCTCTTAAATACTCTTTTTCTTCTTCGTCAAAATGGATAGTAAACCAGGAAATCCTTTCTTCTAAATCATTAATTTGCTGTTCAATTATCGGAACAAGATTAGATAATTCGTTCCAATCTCCTACTACTAAAGATAAATCTGCCTTAAGAAAAAGATAATTTATAAAATTCTTAAAATCTATAGGGAGTATATTTAAGTTCCTATTTGCCCCAATAAAATCACGACGAAAGAATAATTCATGTGTTTTTTTAAATGTGTCATCTAACTCTTCAAGCAACATTTATTTTTCCTTCTAATAGTATTAAAAATCACAATTATTATTAATAAAATATTTTGTCAAGAAAATAGTTCAAAAACTTGTTTTTTTTATATTAATAGTTTATCATATTGTAAATGAAAAATAAACAAAAAATTTTGTATATGCTTTACAAATATTTTATGATAAAATATAATATACCGTAAAAATCAGTGAAATCACTGGGGATAAATGTGTGAGTGAACAAGGATATGAAATAATAAGTTGTGCCAAATGTGGTCAAAGGATGAAGGTGCCAACATCTGCGGAAGGTAAGGCATTTAAATGTGTCCGCTG
>Ga0272448_1004969_pt1 | contig 14867 bp, 8 predicted proteins | sample YNPCB0191_FD_202220 | JGI IMG/M metagenome (GOLD analysis project Ga0272448, IMG submission 202220) | Hot spring sediment microbial communities from Yellowstone National Park, WY, United States - YNP-CB-019-1 | ecosystem: Environmental > Aquatic > Thermal springs > Hot (42-90C) > Sediment...
AAGAACCTCCAAGAACAACCGAGCTTTCATTAAATCTTCTTTCAAGTTCAATTCTGGCACTGACAGGATATTATACGCTGCAATGTAATTATATTTTTCAATAAGCTTTTTAATGGCATTTTTTAAAATAAACGGATTTATAATCCCATAAATTGGAGTACTCTTAAGTTCTGTTGTACCTGACTCCCTCAAGAAGCTTGCATAGTAAAACTCATGGTTATAAGGGAAATCAAAGAATTTTAGAATTAGCGAATAATTCATAGTAGGAACTCCAGGCCCATATATGACTATAACATCCTGTATATTAAGGTTATTTGTGTTGCTAAGTATCTGTCTTTTTAGCCTTTCTATATTCTCAATGGCATTTTCCATATCAGTGGTATTTCCATCAAAATAGAAGGGTTCTACAGACCACTTGCTTCCTAAAAGCTCTTTTAAAAAGTATCTTAGGATTTCAAAAAGATATACTGTATCCTGTTTATTATCTTTTTCGTTTTTTTGATCGGTGTATATAAAATAAATGGCGTTATTATCTTCCTTGTTTTCTGAAATAAGCTTAGAATAAATACAACTAAATATAGGGAAAACATAAATTTCGTCATTTTTGCCATGATTTCCAAACTTTATACCTTTAACTTCTCTTGAAGGATCATTAGCAAAAAAACATTCCCTTTTTCTTTAATTCTTTTCCACAACTATTCGGTAGTCTTCCTAAATTCCTGTGGGTTAATCTTTCCACTTAAACTCTGTATATCACTATTCCCAAGCGGATAAATGATAATCATAAATAACTCCTAATTAGACTTTAAATATTACCCAGCCAGGCACCGCAAGAATGTCGTCCAACCTTTCAACAACATCTCTTGTCTTAGGATATTCAGTCCTAAAAGGGTCTTTGACTTTATAAACTCCTTTAAAAGCTTCAATACTGTCACTGCTTAATTGCTTATTCATATACGCTGACTTCAAAAGGAGATATAAAGTTTTTGTTCTCAGGCTCCCCCCAAATCCAAGGTTAAGAGGTAAAAGGCTTCCGTCCCCCTTAAGCTCTTCTTTAAATTTTTTATAGAAAGGTTTAAGAAGCGGAACTTCAATATCGTTTTCAAGTTTCAATCCCTTATAGGTACGCTACAAACTAAAACCCGCACTGGCAATTGGATGGGCGGATATTTGTTTCAATCCCTTATAGGTACGCTACAAACTTGGAACTAAAACTTATTATGCACCATTCGTAGAGTTGTTTCAATCCCTTATAGGTACGCTACAAACTAAAACCCGCACTGGCAATTGGATGGGCGGATATTTGTTTCAATCCCTTATAGGTACGCTACAAACTTGGAACTAAAACTTATTATGCACCATTCGTAGAGTTGTTTCAATCCCTTATAGGTACGCTACAAACTTGGAACTAAAACTTATTATGCACCATTCGTAGAGTTGTTTCAATCCCTTATAGGTACGCTACAAACGTGTATTTTTTCAGTTTTTCAAAATTCAGTTTAACATTTGTTCCTTGTTTTATTATAACAGAAAAATAAAGAGTTTTAAAAAGAGGAGATCACTCGCAAGGTCAGTTTGGGATGACACTGAAAAAGTCATGTCGAACGGAGTGAGACATCTCCTCTTCAATCGAAAGGAGAAAAAGTCCCCCTTTCGAACTTACCCCATTTAACGGAGGAGACCCCTCACTACGTTCGGGGTGACAGAGGGGGCAGGACACCGAATATTTTCTTTGTCATTCTACAAACGGACTTTCTTTTTTTGTGTCATTCCGAACGAAGTGAGGAATCTCCGCCGTTTTTGTTTTTGGGTGGAGTTCGAGGAGGGTCTGTCCACCTCCTTGAATAAAGAATCCCTTATAGGTACGCTACAAACGGTATGATATGCACTTATACGAACTCAGCGATGGGACTTGTTTCAATCCCTTATAGGTACGCTACAAACCAGAAGTAGATGAAAACGGAAGAAATATCTATAAGTAGTTTAAATCCCTTATAGGTACTCTACAAACGTGTTTATGAAAAGGTGGGTTTTGTAGGTAATGCGTATTTTATATTTCTATTCCCTTCTATAGGGTTTTAATAGCGCGGATGGATAGGAAGCATTTCTGGCACCGATAACAAGTACAATGATAGTGAGGATGTAAGGGAGCATTAAATACACTTGAAATGGTACATTTATTGGGGTACCTTGCATTCTTAGTCCAATAGCGTCAATACCTCCAAACAAAAGTGCCCCCCATAAAACTCTAGCAGGTACCCAATTAGCAAATATTACTAAGGCTATTGATACCCATCCTCTGCCGCCAACAATGTCGTATAGAAACATGTTGAATTCTGCCAAAGTAAAAAATGCCCCGCTCAAACCCATAAGAGAACCTGCAATGATCATCGACAAATAGCGAATTTTGTAAACATTAACCCCAACAGCATCGGCTGCCTCAGGGTTCTCACCAACAGACCTTAAAGACAAACCAAAATTTGTTTTGAAGATTAGATACCCTGCTATTGGAACTGCAATTAAAGCAATGTAAGTAATGATGGTTTGATTAAAGAGAACAGGCCCAAGTACTGGAATTTTGGAGAGTAACGGTATTGCTATGTTACTAAACGATTTAATTGTTGGAGGTACTGTTGGAGCGCCAATAATTGCTCTATAGAGGTAGTAAGCTAAGCCACTTGCAAATATTGTAATGCCAAGCCCTGAAACATGCTGGTTAAGCCCTAGAGTCACAACAAGAAAAGCCATTAAAAGACCAAACATCAATCCCGAAAGGGTTGCAAAAAGGACCCCAAGCCACAGGCTTTTAGTAAGGTAAACGGTTATAAAACCTGCAAAAGCACCAAACAACATTGTACCTTCAATCCCGAGATTCAAAATCCCCGAACGCTCTGAAAAAGTTTCTCCTAGGGTTGCAAGTATAAGGGGAGTTGCTACTCTTATTGTAGCGGCAAAAAAACCAACCCAGAAAGATAATGTTAGAAAACTATTTTTCATTTTGACCTCCCTACTTTTATTCTATATTCAAAAAGCAAAAGCATTGCAAGCATAACAATAAGCGTTATACCTTGGATCACATCGGAAATATAAGGTGGTATATTTAAACTATAGCTCATAACATTTGCCCCGGTAATAACAATTGCAAAATATATAGCTGATAAAAATACTCCAATTGGATTAAGCCTGCCGAGCATTGCAATAACAATGCCACTGTACCCATAGCCTGGTGAAATTGTTTGTATAAGATGGTACTGCACACCACAAAGTTCGCTTACACCTGCCAATCCTGCGATCCCTCCACTTATAATAGAAACAATTATAATGGACTTTGTAGTATTTATGCCAAGGAAATTTGCAGCCCTTGGATTAGCCCCAGTTGCTCTAATTTCAAAGCCAAGCTTGGTTTTTCTTACAATAAAATACATTAAAAGAACAGCAATAATGGCAACTAAAAAGCCTATATGCAATCTTGATTGGGGAACGAGTTTTGGAAAAAAAGCATTTTTAGAAATAGCAATTGATGAGGGATACATTGTTACAGGGTTTCTCCAGGGTCCGTTTAGCAAGGCGCTAACTATATAAATCATAATATAATTCATAAGCAAAGTTGTAACAACATCATCTACCTTTAACTCTGCTTTCAAATAACCTGGCACAACAGACCAGATAGCTCCAGCCAAAAAGCCTACCAATATTTCAAGAGAAATATAGATTACAGGAGATAGAGGCAGATTCATTAGGCCAAACCAAGTGGCGGCCAGGGCTCCCGCGTAAAGTTGGCCTTCTGCACCAATGTTCCAGTACTTTGCAGTAAAGGCAATTGCAACAGCGATACCTGTAAGTATTAAAGGTGTTGCCTTGACAAGCATCTCAAGAAATGCAAATTTTGTGCCTATTGCCCCGTAGAACATATAATAAAATGCTGTGAATGGGTTCTTGCCAAGAATAAGGAGAAAAATTGCTGAAATTCCAAGAGAAATTACAATTGCAATAACTGGAGTTAAAACTTGGAACCAAACCGGTGGAGCAGTTCTTTTTTCTAACTTAATGCTAATTAAGCTCATGGCCTTCCTCCGAACAGCGGGAACCAGCCATCATGAGTCCAATGTCTTCTATATTTACTTTTTCTTTCTCTCTGTCTATGATTCCCATAATTTCTCCTTCGTACATAACCATAATTCTATCACTTAGGTTCAATATTTCATTTAAATCCTCAGATATGAGCAACACGCCAGTCCCTCTACTTTTTGCATCCAGAATTTTTTCGTGAATGTACTCAGTTGCACCAACATCCAAACCTCTTGTAGGTTGTGAGGCAATAATAACTTTTGGATTTTGTGACAATACCCTTGCAAGTATGACTTTCTGTAGGTTGCCACCAGAAAGGGTTCTTGTCAGTGCAAAAACACTTGATGCTTTTATATTGTATTCCTTCAATAAATTTTCGCCTATTTTCTTCATATTCGCGTAATCAACGAATATACCTTTAGAAATCGGCGGCTTGTCGTAGAATTCTATAACGAGGTTTTCAAGAACAGGTATATCTAATATAAGTCCATCTTCCATCCTATCTTCTGGAATTCTACCAATGCCCATTTTAATAATTTCCTTGGGAGTGTTATTTGTAATATCTTCGCCATTCAGAAAGATTTTACCGCTTTCTGGTTTTTTAACTCCACATATAATATTTTCAAGCTCTTTCTGACCATTACCTGAAACACCAGCCACACCCAATACCTCACCCTTTTTTACCTCAAAAGAAATTCCCTTTAGCGCTTTGACTCCCTTATCATTAAATGCAGTAAGTCCTTCTATCTTTAAGATAGGTTCCCCAGCCTCGCTCTTATTATGCCGTATCGCATCGAATACATCTTTCCCGACCATTAACCGGGCAAGTTCCCTTTCATCTGTATCAACTTTTCTTCTTTCGCCGCTTACCGTCCCATTTCTCAAAATAACAATTCTATCGCTTATTTCCATTACTTCTTCTAATTTATGCGAGATAAAAATGACACTTTTACCTTCTTTTTTGAACAAGTCTAATGTTTTGAATAAATCCTCAGACTCTTGAGGTGTAAGCACGGCAGTCGGTTCATCAAGAATCAATACAGATACATTTCTGTAAAGAGCTTTTATAATTTCCACTCTTTGTTGTTCTCCGACGCAAAGCTGCCAAATTTTTGCATCTGGATTTACTTGTAGACCATAATCTTTAGAAATTTTCATAAGCCTTTTTCTTGGGACGTCCAGCTCTAAAAGAAATGGGTTTTCAGAAGGAAGACCAAGGATAACATTTTCTAACACTGATAAGGTTTTTACAAGTGTAAAATGCTGGTGAACCATACCGATGCCCAGATTAATAGCATCTTTTGGTGAATCGATTTCTACCTTATTCCCATTAACATATATTTCCCCGGAATCTTTAGAATACATTCCATACAAAATCTTCATTAAAGTAGTTTTGCCTGCACCATTTTCACCCAGCAATGAAACAATTTCTCCCTTGAAGACAGAGAAGTTTATGTCATTATTTGCAACATTATTTAAAAAAGTTTTCCTGATATTTTTCATCTCAACAACTTTTTCCATGTGCACCTCTTATTAAAAATAGAACACAGGAGCAGCTCCTGTGTTCTAAACGCTTAATTTTAAATTCTACCCACTGACTGGAGGGGCTTCATTAATTGGTACCCTAAATTCTCCATTTTTGATTTGCTGCTCTGTTTTGTTTACCAAATCCATAACATCTTTAGGCAATTTGTTCTCAAACCCGTGGAAAGGTGCAAGTTCTGCTCCACCTTTGGCCATCATAGACCATTCCCTTAAATCTTGAGCTTGATAAGAACCATTTTGAACTGACTTCACGACATATTCAACAGTAGGATACATATTCCACACTGGTCCAGTGATCACATAATCTGGTGCAAGTGAATTCTGGTCAAGAATGTTCCCGAATGCAAGCACACCTTTTTCTTTGCATGCATCAATTACTCCGTACCTTTCAGCGAACATAACATCTGCACCTTTACTTATTTGTGCAAGAGCCATTTCTTTTGCTTTTGTGGGGTCAAACCAGCTCCCTATAAATGAAACTTGGACATAAACTTTAGGATTTACACTCTTTGCACCTTCAATGTATGCATTGACAATCCTGTTAACTTCAGGGTCTGGTATTGCACAAACAACACCAATATTATTAGATTTAGTGATTTTGCCTGCAATTATTCCACACAAATATGCAGGCTCATGAATCCAGTCATCAAAAACTGAAAGATTAGGTTCTGATGCCCCTCCGCCCATACCGAATACAAAAGCGATTTTTGGATAGTCTTTTGCTACTCTTCTTACTGCATCTTCAGAGCCAAAACCATCTCCAAATATAATGTTATAACCCTTTTGTGCATAATCTCTCAGCACTCTTTCAAAGTCTGAATAACCTACATTTTCCGTCCAATCGTACTGGATGCCCAAATCAGTTTTTGCCTTTAATAGCGCTTGATGGATAGCACCATCCCATGGTTCTTCAATTGGAGTTGCATAAACTGCAGCAACCTTGAGAACATTTTTAGTTTCTTGTGATGGCTGAGTTTTTGGAGCGCAGCCAGCAAATAGCGCCACCGCTAGAAACATCACAATAAGCAATGCTACTACTTTCCTTCCTTTCATCCTTCTCTCTCCTTTCTTTAATTAATTTAATTAGAAAATATCTTTTTATCAACAAGTTTACCATGGCTTATAACATAGAGTGGTTCACCGTGATTTCTTATTGCTTCACGTATGTTCTCTTCATTTAATACAACAAGGTTCGCCTCAGTTCCCTCTTCAAGTTTAAAATTTTTAATGCCAATTGCCCTGGCTGCGTCAACTGTAATCATATCATAAAGCTTCTCCATATCTTCCCTTGTAGTCATCCAGAGTATATGCGAAGCAAGGAATGAAACTTCCAGCATATTATTTCGACCATACGGATAATAGGCGTCTGAAATATCATCCTGTCCGAGCACAACAAGAGCATTTTCTTTAATAAGATCCCTAACCCGTGCATGTAGAGGTCCAGTATGCGGATCACTTACTACTCCCATCTTTGCTTTTTTAAGCAAAGCCAAAACCTTCTGAAAGTAAGGTTCCGGATAAAGAGCCATTGCCCTTGCGTGATGGGCAAGAGTTCTTCCTTGCCATCCTTCTTTAATTGTTTTCACCGCAAGCATTTCAAGTGTCCGAAGGCCTGGGTCTCCTGCGTCGTCCACAAGCATTGATATATCCTTATTATAAGTTTTTGCAATTTCAAACATCGCATCGATATGAGCTCGCTCATCTTCCTCTGTAAATTCTATCCAAGGTATGCCTCCTACAACATCTGCTCCAAGATCCATTGCTTGCTTGACAAGTTCAAATGCACCTGGCTCCCGAACAACGCCATCTTGTGGGAAAGCGACTACTTGAATTTCGACAATATCTTTGAATTCTTCTCTTGCTTCAATTAATGCCTTTACGCCTTCAAGTTTTGCCTTATTGTCAACGTCTGCAAATGCCCTTATGTGCGTTACCCCATTTAATGCAGCAAGCTTAAGTGCTTTTCTTACGTTCTCTATTATCCATGACTGGTTGTATTTTTCCTTTACTCTTGCAGCAAGCTCGATTGCAGTCATTGCTTTTCCCATATCTGCCCCGTGATAATCTTTCAAGGCCTCTTCATCCATCATCATAAGAGTGTAAACTTTACAAAGATGCAAGTGTGGATTCACAAAAGATTCGGTAACAAGCTTACCTGTTGCGTCAATCTCAATATTCCCTTTATCTGAAACTTTTCCAATCACACCTATCTTGCCATTGGATATTCCTATGTCCACAGCACTATCAAATTTCCTTGTTGTTGCATTACGAATCACAATGTCAAACATGCAAGTTCCTCCTTAATGTTCTTAAAATTATTTTTTTACATCTTTATTAAAAAGCCTCTGAGCGTTTTTTGCTCCCTCAAGCTTTTTCTGGGCAGATTTTGCTCCTTCAAAGATAGACTCGTAGCCAGTACATCTACAGAGATGCTTAGATAAAGCTTCTTTTATTTGCTCCTCTGTTGCCTCAGGATTTTTAGTAAAAAGGACCGTAAGTTCCGTAACAATTCCCGGGGTACAGAATCCACATTGGACTGCCCCGGAGTCAATCAAGGCTCTCTGTATAGGATTAACTCCTTCCTTAGAAAGACCCTCTATTGTAACAATGTCTGCTCCTTCGAGCCTGCTTGCCGGGAACATACAACTTTTAACTGCTTCCCCATTAACAATGACAGTACATGTGCCACATGTTCCGTCATCACAGCCCCTTTTGGCTCCTGTAAGATTAAGGTAGTCTCTTAGGACGTCAAGTAGCTTTTCCCATCCCTCTATTTCGACACTCTTTTTCTCGCCATTAACAGTAAAATTAACTTTACTACTCATTTCATCACCTCTTTTTTATTCTCAATTGCTTTTTTTATTTTGTCAGGAGTAATTGGAATCTCAAAGAAATCAATGCCAATTGCATCAAAGATAGCATTTAAAATGGCAGGGGCAACTCCAAGTACAGGATGTTCCCCAATTCCTCGGGCTCCAAAAGGCCCTACTCCGTCGGGTGTTTCAACATAAATTACCGTTTGTTCTATCGGGGTATCCTTGATTGTTGGGAATCGGTATGAAGAGAAATGGGGATTTATTAGGTTTCCTTTTTCATCAAATTTTAACTGCTCATATAAAGTGGCACCAATTCCCATCATTACTCCTCCAACTATTTGCCCTCTAAGCTGAACAGGGTTGATAACTCTACCTATATCAAAACTTGAAACAAAATTATCAATGATTATCTTACCAGTGTCTTTCTCGATTCTTATTTCGCAACCCTGGGCTCCAAAGGTATAGTTAACGCCCATATTACCGCGCCCCGTTTTTAAATCTGGATTAGAATAGCGGGGTAACCTGCCAGCACTTGTAGCCTGGACAACTTCGCCAACAGTGATACCACCTTCAGTCATATAGCCTCTGGCAATATCTGTAACAGGAACTTTCACGCTTGGGTCAGACTTAAGAAAAATATATTGACCATCGTAATCTAAAAGATCTTCGTCACACTTTAAGGCGTAGGAAGCATTTTTTTTCATCATGCTTATCAACCTCTCTGCTGCTAGAACAATTGCCCTTCCACCTTGTGTTGTAAACATTGAGCCTATTGTTTGCCATTCCCAAGGAGAAAAATCAGTGTCAAGCTCCATATAAACTCTTACTTTTTCAGGAGGAATTTTTAATGCTTCGGCAGCAACTTGCCTTACAACAGTCCTCAAGCCTTGACCAACCTCAGCTCCACCCATTATCACAGTGACGCTTCCATCAATATTTAATTTCATATAGCATCCTTTGCCCGAATTTGGAGTACCTTTTGGTCCTTTAATGACGGCTGCAAAACCTCGTCCATAATAATACTTGTCGTCTTCTTTTGGTTTCGGCTTTGAGAATATCACTTCCTTTACATTATCTGCACATTTCTTCACGTCGCCGTTTGTTTTCCATATTTTTTCTCCAAGAACAGTCTCTTTACCTTCAGAAAGATAATTTATTGAGCGCATTTCTAATTCATCAATTTTAAGTTTCCTTGCGAGCATATTAATAAGCCTTTCTATGGCAAAGTGTGGATACTGATAGCCATATCCCCTATAAGCACCTACAGGCGGCGTATTAGTATAAACTGAGAATCCTTCAAGAAAAGCGTTTGGTATCTCATATGCTCCAACAGTATGAGTTGCAGCTTGAGTTACATTAACGCCTGTGTCTGCATAAGCTCCGACAGAATGGTAAACCGTTGACTTCACTGCGACAAATTTTCCGTTCCTTTTTGCTCCAAGCTTCATGTGTATTCGAACCCCATGTCCTATAAGGGTGCTCGTGAAGTCTTGTGCTCTCGTTGCAACCCACTTAACTGGTCTACCTGGAACAAAACTTGCAATGTAGGCAACTGTTTGCTCAATCGTAACATCTGATTTATATCCAAAGCATCCACCAATTTCTGGAATATGCACCCTCACGTCTGAAACGGGCCTTCCATAAGTACGTGCGATATCTTCTTGAATGATAGTAGGACAAATTGAAGATGACCAAATCTCAATAGTTTTGTCTTCATGAAACCATGCAATTGCCCCATGTGGTTCGATTGCGGCAGAAGAGCCAAAAGGATAAACAAAATCCCCTTCAACTACTTCATCAGCTTCTTCAAAACCTTTTTCCACATCTCCTTTAATAAGAGTATAATGCATTGCAATGTTTGTTTTAGGAATGGGTTGATATGTAGGAAGGTGCCAATACTCTCCATTTTTTTCATGGATAAGAACTGCGTCGTTTTTGATCGCTTCTAATGCGTCAGTATAAACAGGTAAGTTTTCGTACTCCACTTTTATTTTTTTAACGGCTTCCCTTGCATTGTGTACAGAATTAGCAATTACAGCCGCAACGGGTTCCCCGATATAGCGAACCTTATCTTTTGCCATTGGATACCTGTCTCGGACACAATCACCAAAAGTTATATTGCATTGAGCTCCAGTAACAACTTTTATAACACCTTCTGATTTTTCTGCTTCGGTTGTGTCGATTGAAAGGATCTTAGCGTGAGCAATAGGAGGAGTAAGGATTTCCGCATATAACATATTGGGGAGTCGAATGTCATCAATAAATACAGCCTTGCCTATTGCTTTATTAACGGCGTCTGGTCTTTCAATGTAAGTTCCTACATACTTAAGGTCACTCATAGATAGCCTCCATTCTAATATAGTTTATTTTAAAATTTTTATTAAAATGTAACTTTTTAGTAGACAATCTAAAGATATTTGAAAAGACAATAATATATAGACTGGCTAAAATAAAATGAAAAATTAAAAAAAATACAAGCGCACATACAAGTAGTTTATCCGTAATAATACCTCCTTTTTTAATATAACCTAAAGCGAGCGATTTTACATCACTCTGAAAAATTTTAGTATTTTTTAAAAAAATTGCAAGAGTTTTTGAGAATTTTTTGTTCCTTATGAGTGGACTACAAACATAAGGTAAAAAAACAGCTTTATGTTTGTTTCTTTTAGAATTTCAATCCCTTATAGGTACGCTACAAACAGCTAAGAATTATGTAAAAGTCTAATATTTTATTTTTAACTTTTCACATTGTTCAGTTTTCAAGATACAGGACAATCTTACGTTTCATTATATTCTACCATAAAATTCAAAATTTCAACATGGAAGTTTCAAAATACATAACAGCATAATATTTTATATACATAATCTGTCGATGTTCTGGGTTTTTGCACTACAGGGGGTCGACAGAAAAAGTCTAAACTAAAAATATATATGCTAGAAAAATTGTGTAATGTTCCCTAAATTGGGTGACTGCAAACTTTTCATCTTTTGCTTCCAATTGTATCAAAATTAAAATTTCCAACAGCCCTATCAAAAATCTATTCAAAAAACCCCTCTAATTTCAACGAAATATTAATACTACCCCTACCTCTACCTCGTGTCTACGATACGTTTTTGCTCAATTTAGAGGGTATTTTTGTCCAGGGATCAGGCTAATGAGATGCCCAACACAAATTGTATGAAAACGGTAATTTCTGCCCTTTTAGAGGAATGGTATCATGATTATAAGCAGGCAAATAATATTGAAAGTAAGCAGAAAACTGACAAGCAGTAAACTAATTTAACAAAAAATAAATTTTATGCTCTATGCTCAAAGGCTGCTCTGTAATATAAGCTTGCTACCCAAAGAGTAAAAAAGATTAGATATTAGAATTTTAATACTTGACAAATTCTCCAAAAGAGATAGATTTTTATTGAGAGATAAAAAATGTTAATTTTAAAAAAGGGGAGTTGATAGAATGAAAAAGAAGATTATTTTTTAAAAATTGTTATCCATTTTATTAATTTTATTTTTTGTTAATGGGCTCAGTTTAGTTAGATCGAATTTTGGAGCAGCCTTGTCAAAAGATATAAATACTTGCTACGGACAAAGTATTAAAGAAGCGCACCAATATGTTTCAGGAATTAATGCATCTGCAAAAATCTATCAAGAGTCTTCTTATACTAAGGCTACAAACCATTTTCAGGAAGGTGGATGTTTGCCTTCGCCGACAAAAAACTGGCCGCAAGTAAATGCTTTGAAATTAGCAAGTGACTTAAAATCAAAAAACGTTGACGCAAACAATTTACCTCCAGTTGTTGATTTAAGTGACGGGCTTCCTCCCGTAAAAAGCCAGGGTAATCAAGGTAGTTGTGTTGGTTGGGCGGTAGGGTATTATTACAAAACATTCCAGGAGGGGAAAGATCATAAGTGGGATTTAACAAAACAGGCACACCAGTTTTCACCTGCCTTTATTTACAATCAACTCAACGAGGGTATAGATTTTGGGATTAATATTGCTGACGCCTTAAAATTATTAGTAAATAAAGGCTGTGCTACCCTTGCCGCATTTCCTTATGATGAGAAAGATTATTTGACGCAGCCCAATTCCGAGCAATTGGACTTGGCGAAGTCTTTTAAGATTCAAAGTTTTTACAACTTCTTTCAAGGAGCAGGAAATTGTACAGATGAAACAATTAACATAATGAAGCAGTGGATTGCAAACGGGGATGCGATTGTTTTCTCTTTGAAAAGTTTTAATAGTTTTAAATTTGCACCCAACGATCCCGAATATGTCGCACCTCCACCGGATCTCTCAGAACAACCCTGTCCTTCTCATGCTATTTTAGCAGTGGGATATAACGACAATGTCTATTATATCGACAATAATGGCGCTAAACATTATGGGGCTTTCAAGTTTGTTAACTCGAAGGGTACGGATTATGGATATAAGGGATTTATTTATGTTAGTTATGATTATATAAAAACTGCAGCCGATGAAGCATGGTGTATGTCTGATGCTCCCGACCCTACCGATTTTACAATTGGGTTAACCCCGGCAAGGCAGCAGGTGATGGTTGGTAACGCTATAACTTATTCTTTAACATTAAGTAGTTTAGGAGGTTTTAAGGGAGATGTTTCAATATTTTTATCAGGCCTTCCAGATGGAATAAGTGCATCCTTAGCTAAAAATCAGGTTTTTTTGGATTCGGAGGAAAAAATTGATATTCTAATTTCGACTAACTCTTCGGTAGTTTCAAATAGATATGACTTTGTAGTAAGTGCAAAATCAGGTAATATTTTACATAAAATATACGGAATCATTGAGGTTGTGCCAGTTAAGGGGCTGCTAATACATGTAAAGAATCAGTATGGGGAGCCAGCAAACGATCTTTGTGCGAATTATTCGATAACACCAAGCGCTAATAGCTGTGGAAGCTTGTATTTAAGTGATTTTTTGGCTGGCTCTTGCTATTTTGGCATTTATTCAATGGATGATTATTTTGGCATGCTAAAACATCTTACGGTTCCAGGTGAATACTCTTTTGATACAACTGAATTATGCCCCGTAAGGTTGGAAGCGAAGAGAGTTGATGGAACAATCTTAAATGCTTTTTTTCAGATTTCTTCTGCTGAATCTACAATGATATTTCCGCCAGGTTCGGACAAGGTTTTGATATCTCCCGGTAACTATAACATAGTAGCTTACAGCGATGTGGATCATTACTATCTTACTAAAAATGGCGTTGAATTTAACAGCAAGGAAGAAATTAAAGAAATAGTGGTTGATGCATCGACGATGGATATAGGGAATCTTCTTGTCACTTATGACAAGAACTTTTTTCATATCAGTATTGCAATCATGTGGGGAAGTACAGTTTTTACTCATTGGATTAACTTGGTTAGTAAATCTTATTGGGTAAGCGGACAACCGAAGTTTTCTGAGGCAAATTTCATTATGAGTTGCGGAAGTTATGAAATTCCTTACTACTTAAGCATACGCAATAAAGAAATCCCAGAAGATTATGTGTATTACTTTAGAGTAGGAAATATTCAAGTTTTTAAAGGGATGACTACTAAAGTTGACCTTTGGAAAGAAGTTAGGAGTAGTATAGAGGTGCCAAATGCGGTTTACCACCCTGGAAGTACTATAAATATTAAAGCGGTTTTTGGAGACGAACATGGAGGATTCTTGACTGGAGTGTTCTATAGTTACAACGTGGGGCTTCTCGAAAATAATCTTCCCATAGAGAAATCTTATTGGCTTTATCCACAATTAACAATAAAAGATCAGGAATCTAATGTAGTTTTTAACAAAACTTTAAAGTCTTTCCACGACCTAAAAGATCCTGGATTTAATTTTGTAATTCCATCTGATTGGAAAGAAGGCGACTATACTATTACGGTGAGTTTGGACACAGGACCTTTAAGTGGACTGGTTACCTCTTCATATATTATTAAGGTTCTGAAGTCTTGTACCATTAATTCTTCCTCAACTCCCGGTGGCACAATTTTACCATCAGGTGCAGTTACAGTAAACTACGGTAACTCACAGACCTTTACCATTACCCCTAACATTGGCTATAAAATCAAAGATGTCAAAATTGATGGTGCTTCAATTGGTGCAGTTTCAACTTACACATTCAATGGTGTCTTATCAGACCACACAATAGAAGCAAGTTTTGAGGCAATCACCTTCACAATTACCGCTTCCGCAGGTTCTGGTGGTTCAATTTCTTCATCTGGCACTGTTACCGTAAATTACGGGGATTCAAAAATATTCACTATCACTCCAGATAAAGGTTATAAGATTAAAGATGTCAAGGTTGATGGTAAATCAGTTGGAGCGGTATCAACCTATACCTTCTCCAATATCACTGATAACCATACAATTGAAGCAACTTTTGAGAAAAATGAAATCGTTATAGTCCTCCAAGTAGGACAAACTACATTCACAG
>Ga0272448_1004970_pt1 | contig 14861 bp, 17 predicted proteins | sample YNPCB0191_FD_202220 | JGI IMG/M metagenome (GOLD analysis project Ga0272448, IMG submission 202220) | Hot spring sediment microbial communities from Yellowstone National Park, WY, United States - YNP-CB-019-1 | ecosystem: Environmental > Aquatic > Thermal springs > Hot (42-90C) > Sediment...
GGCCTCATACTGCCGTGCCACGTGCAGGCGCAAGAGTTTATCGGCCTCACGGCGCTGTTCCTTCTCCTTGTACCCGCCAAAACCGGGAATCTTGAGCACGAGGCGTTCAAAGCCGCTCGCCGAGGCCCGCACTTTCTCGCGAAAATCGTCCATGGTTTCATCTCCTTGTACCGTACCCAACGCGAAGGGCCAACCTTACTACCGATTATTATACGTCATTTCCAAAAAGGGGTTGCGCTGCCCGATCGAGCGGCCTTTCCACATCAGATGACCATTTTGACCATGCGGTGAAACCCTCGGCAGCCGCAAAAATGTTCTAGCCAAGGGTGCTCGAACGTCCTCACAATGCAAAAGCCCGTGCGTTCATAGAGGCGCTTTGCCCGTAAATTTTCTACCTCGACGCTCAAAGCGCACCGTACCAAGCCCTCTTGGGCCGCCTTTTCCTCTGCTCGCCGCAAAAGGCGTGTCCCAATCCCTTGGCCTTGGAACTCGGGGAAAACGGCCAAGGTGTTGATGAAATACTCGCCCGGCTCGGCTTCACGGAATAGGGCCAGCGGCAAGGTTTTGGGCACAAGGCGCAAGACACTCCTCAGGCCGCCTATCTCAACCAGTTGCCGGCCCATCGCAAGGGCCAAGCGCCCCATCAAACGGCTGGAATAGGCGATCAAAATGCCAGCAGCCCGGCCACCGAGTTCGGCCACCTCGGCGAATTGGTGGCTGAAGCGATTCCCCGATTGCCGAAAGAGATCGGCCAGCACTTGCTCGGTGCCTTTTCGCATCCCCGAGGCAAAGAAAAAATCCGCCAGTGGCCCCATGCTCAACGCGATGAGCCGTGCGGCCGCAAGAGCATCCTCTGGGAGGGCTGGCCGAATAGCCAAGGCGATCATTCCTCTCTCCTCGCGACATCACTTTTCGATTGTATTGCGCTTTGCGGCTCCTGGCAAGCGATAAAAGGGGGGATCCCCTAATGGTTATGCGGAAGCAAGGCTTCCGCATTCCATAGGCGCGAGGAGCGCGAGGCTCCTGCCTCGCGGCTGTGCGGAAGCAGGCTTCCGCACTCCATAGGCGCGAGGGGCGCGAGGCTCCTGCCTCGCGGTTATGCGGAAGCAAGCTTCCGCATTCCATAGGCAGGAGGAGCGCGAGGCGCCTGCCTCGCGGCTATGCGGAAGCAAGCTTCCGCACTCCATAAGCAGGAGGAGCGCGAGGCTCCTGCCTCGCGGCTATGCGGAAGCAAGGCTTCCGCACTCCATAAGCAGGAGGAGCGTGAGGCTCCTGCCTCGCGGTTATGCGGAAGCAGGCTTCCGCATAGGCATAGGCTGGGCGGTTCTCGCGGGCCGAGAGGCCCTCACCCCTCAATCCCCTCTCCCATTTTGGGAGAGGGGCCAGGGGTGAGGGGGCGCGAGGCGCCTGCCTCGGCATAGGCGCACAGGGAGCGAAGCGGACAATCGGCACACTGGGGTTTGCGGGCCGCGCATAGGGTGCGCCCGTGTTGGATCATCAAAAGGTGAAAGGGGTAATAGGCTTCGGGCGGAACGAGGGCTTCTAGCACCTCATGCGCTTTGGCAGCGTCCGTACGCGCTCTGAAAAACCCCAGGCGCTCCGCCACGCGGTGAACGTGCGTATCCACCGGCAAGGCGGGTTTGCCGAGCGAAAATAAAAGAACGCAAGCCGCCGTCTTGGGGCCAACGCCCGGCAGGGCCAAAAGATATTCTCGCGCCTGCGAGGTGGGCATTTCTGCGAGGAAGTCAAGATTCAGGGCGCCGCGTTCTGTGGCAATCTGCCGCAGGATTTGCTGGATGCGGGGCGCCTTGATGTTGGCCAACCCTCCCACGCGGATGGCCTCCGCCACAGCGTGTGTGGGGGCTTCCATCACCGCTTGCCATGTGGGGAACCGCGCCCGAAGCGCTTCGAAAGCCTTGGAGGAGTTGTCATCGTTCGTATTTTGCGAGAGGATGGTCAAGATGAGTTCACTCAGAGGGTCGCGCCGCACTTTACGCACCGGCTCGCCGTAGTAGGCACGCAAGCGAGCCAACACCTCGGCCGCTTTTTGGCACAAAGGGATATCGGCCATCGAAGACGCCTTGCTGCTCACTTCCAAGAGATGATAAGGGCTGAGAGAAGCCTTCCCTCAGCCCTCGAAATCCCCTCCCAAAGGGCCAAGCGATTAGTTTTTCTCTTCGGCTTGGCCTTCGATCACCGCATTGAGGTCTTTGACGAGGGCCTCGACGTCAATGCCGTGGGCGAGGGCGCCCTGCTCGAGGGATTCAAAGCGCGCCACCGCACAGCCGATGCAGAACAGCCCGTGGCTCAAAAAGACACGCACCGTCTGTGGGTACTGTTGAACGATCTGATCAATGGGCATTTCTTTCGTAACGGTCATTTTGCCTCCTCAACGCGGCCTCTCACCGCAAAGTGTGACAAAATTATAGTGAGCTTCTCAAGAATATGCAAATCCCCTCACGGCGTGATCAGGCCGCGCTCGCGTGCCTCGCTGTAGAGCACGCGCCGAGTAAGCATGTGCCAGCGGACGATGGTGCGGAAGCGATCGCTGGAATCATGCATCGGGCCGATCTGCACACCCTGTATGCGAGCGTCTACCGCATAGTTGTATACCGGCTGGTAGAGCAAGATGGAGGGCACCTCTTCGGCAAAAAGGTATTGGAAATGTTGATACAACTCGAAGCGCCGCTTGCGGTCGGTAATGGAGCGGGCTTCAGCCAGGAGGGCATCTGCCTCGCTATTGATGAAATTGGCAAAGTTTAGGCCCTCTTCGTTCGCTTGGCTCGAATGCCAATAAGGGTACGGGTCGGGGTCGGGCGGGAGGTTCTGCCATCCGCTCAGGATGGCATCATAGCGCCGCAGGCGCAATTGCTGGCCCACCAATTCCTCCCAGGGCACGGCTTGCGGAATGGCCCGGATGCCCACCTCCGCCAACTGGTCGCGAATGGCCTCGATAAACTTGACCCGCACCGGGTCATCGTCATTGGTAGCCAATGTGAATTCGAGTTTGAGTTGGCCCCGCTCGCGCACGCCGTCGCCGTTCTCATCGAACCAACCCGCTTCCTCTAAAAGGGCGCGCGCTTTGCGTGGATCATACGTATAGCGGCGGACGTTCGGGTCATAGGCCCAAGAATCGGGCAATATCGGGCTGTGGATGACGATGCCCTGGCCACCGAGGATCGTATCCACGAGTTTTTGCCGATCGATGGCCCACATCATCGCTTGGCGCACATGGCGATCTTGAAAAATGGCGCGATCCAAGTTCAAAAAGATGATGTTGTAGCCCGAAAGGGGCGCCGAGTAGAGGGTCAACGAATCATCTCGCCGCACGGCCTCCAGGTTTTGTGGGAGAACGCGGGCGATGCCCTCTACTTCGCCACGCTTACGGGCCTCGAAAACGCTGGCAGCATCGGGGTAAAAGTAAAACTCCAACCGCCCCAAATAAGGCCGTGCCCCGTGATACGATGGGTTGGCCACCAAGACGATGCGCTTGGCGCTGACCTCTTCTACTTTGAACGGGCCTGTTCCGATGGGAGCGGCATTGAAAGGGCTTTTCTCCAACTCGGCAACGGGCACGCTCCCCAGGATATGCCTCGGCAGGATGCCCAGCGTCGTGTAATCTAAAAAAGGCGCAAACGGCTCTCGCAACCGAAAGCGAACGGTGTAATCGTCCACCTGCTCGACCACGACGTTGCGCCACATATCGGCCAAAAAGGGCACCCCTTTGAAATCTTGGCTTTGGATAACGCCGATGGTGAAAACGACGTCCGCCGCCGAAAAGGGCGCACCATCGTGCCAGAGCACATCATTCCGCAAGAAAAAAGTATAGACGAGGCCATCCGGCGAGATCTCCCAGCGTTCGGCCAGGTTGGGCAAGATCTCTCCGCGCTCGTTGACGCGCGTCAACCCGTCAAAGATCAAGGCCACCAGGTCTTGATCCACCGGGTTGGATTGGCAAAGCACGGGGTTGATGGCGAAAGGATTACCGGGGATGCCTTCGGTGTACGTGCCGCCCTCTTCGGGCACCAATACGGTCGTACGGTTGAAAGCCACATACCCCATCGCGCCTATCAAGACGAGAATCGTCAAGAGCGCGATGGCGACCTGCAGGCGAATTCGCCCCATAGCGGTCGGCTCCCGTTTGGATTATTTGACGATCACGCTCAGGATGGAGGTCAGGAAAAAGACGACGCCCAAGATGATGGTCAAGTTATATAACGTCTTTTCGACGCCGCGCCTGGTGTGATAGATGGAACTATCGGAGCCAAACATGCCCCCCAGCCCTTCTGCCTTGCTTTGCATGACGGTCAAAGCGATCAGCGCGGCCGAAATGATGATCTGCACGATATTCAGATAGATCCTCAAGCCCAGTGCCTCCTGAAATACGGCCTCTATGGAATGGATAGGGCGCCCTAGCGGGCGCTTGACGCGCCTTATTATAGCAGGTTTGCTCGCTATGGCAACTAACCTATGGAGTGTGGAAGCCCCGCTTCCGCATTACTGCGAGGCGGGAGTATCGCGCTCCTCATGCTTATGGAGTGCGGAAGCCTCGCTTCCGCACTGCCGCGAGGCAGGCACCTCGCGCTCCCCATGCTTATGGAGTGCGGAAGCCTCGCTTCCGCACTGCCGCGAGGCAGGCACCTCGCGCTCCCTCGATTTAGAGCACGTGGTCTTTTGGTTCCACGGCAGGCTTGTATATAATAGGCTACAATATCTCCAAGGCCCTTGGAGATAGCCTTGAGTTCATCGCAGTGCCTCGCAGTATCCCCGCAAAGGCGCCTTTTGGCCAAGGCCGACCCCGCATGCCAGCGCCGGCATAGAAAATACTCCTTGAGTTCCGTTCGAGCCGTATATTCAGGGGGAAGCGCTATGATCGTGATGAAATTTGGCGGCACCTCGGTGGGCACAGGAGAACGCATCGCCAACGTGGCCCTCATCACCAAACGCACGATGGAGCAGACGGGCGAGGCGCCGGTCGTCGTCGTCTCGGCGATGAATGGCGTGACGAACAACCTCCGCCACGCTGCGGAGGCGGCCGCAAATGGCGATCAAGAAACCTTCCGGCTCATCCGCCGCGAACTCCAAGAGCGCCATTTTCAGGCCATCGCCGAATGCGTGGCCGATGTGGAATTGGCGCGGGGCCTGCGCGCTGAGGTGAGCGAACTCTTGCACGGCTTTGAGACGCTATGCCAGAGCATCTACACCCTCGGCGAACTCACCCCGCGCGGTATGGATGCCGTCTCGGGGTTGGGGGAGCGCCTTTCAGCGCGGATCGTAGCCGCCGCGATGCGCAGCCAAGGGTTGAAAGCCCAGATGATCGAGGCCACCGAGATCATCATCACGGACGACCACTTTGGAGCCGCCGCCCCCCTCTTGGAAGAGACGACGCGGCGCGTCCGGGCCAGGCTTTTGCCGCTCCTCCAAGAGGGCATCGTACCGGTGGTAACGGGTTTTATCGGGGCGACGCAGCGCGGCGTGCCGACGACTTTGGGGCGCGGGAGCAGCGATTACAGCGCGACAATCCTGGGGCGCTGCCTGCCTGCGCAAGAGGTCTGGATTTGGACGGATGTGGATGGCGTGATGACGGCTGACCCGCGCATCGTGCCCGATGCGCGCACCTTGCCGGCCATTTCGTATGGCGAGGTGGCCGAACTCTCCTTCTTTGGCGCCAAAGTGCTCCACCCGATGACGATGCAGCCCGTGGCGCAGATGGATATCCCCGTGCGCGTCCTGAACTCCTTCAACCCAGACCACCCCGGCACGCTCATCTCAAACCAAGTCTCTGACCATCCCATCGTCAAGGGCATCACGGCCATCCGCGATCTCAGCCTCATCACGGTGGAAGGGCGGGGGATGCAAGGAGTGCCCGGTGTGGCCGGGCGCGTCTTTACGGCGGTGGCGCGGAGCGGGGCAAGCGTCCTCATGATCACCCAATCCTCATCGGAGCAGAGCATCTGTTTCGTCCTCCGCACGGTGGATACCCCTGGCGTGGTCAAGACCGTCGAGGAGGAACTGGCCCTCGAGTTGATGCGCGGGAGCATTGACGCTGTGCGCAATCAGGATGGCGTCGCCATCATCGCCGTCGTCGGTGCGGGGATGCGCGGGAAGCCCGGCATCGCCGTGCGCGTCTTTCAGGCGCTGGCTGAACGAGGCATCAACATCATCTCGATCGCCCAAGGGTCGTCCGAATATAATCTAAGCCTTGTGGTTGCCCAAGGGGATGTGGATGAGGGCGTGCGGGCCATCCACAAGCAGTTCGGCCTCCACGAAATCTAGAAGGAGAAGACGATGAAGCGCTTTCGCGTTGGAATTCTTGGGGCAACGGGCGCTGTGGGGCAGCGGTTCATCGCGCTCCTCGCCGACCACCCGTGGTTTGAGATCACCGCGTTGGCCGCCTCCGAGCGATCGGCAGGGTTACCCTATCGAGAGGCTTGCACCTGGCGCGTCACGGCGGATTGCCCACCGGCCGTGGCGGATATGATCGTCCAACCGTGCAAGCCGGGCTTGGATTGCGAGATCGTCTTCTCGGCGCTCCCCGGGGAGACGGCTCGCCCCATCGAGGAGGAGATGGCCGCCGCGGGCTATGGCGTGTTGAGCAACGCCAGCGCGCACCGCATGGATCCCGACGTGCCGCTCCTCATCCCAGAGGTGAACCCGGATCACCTGCGGCTGGTGCCGGTACAGCAGCGCAAACGGGGATGGGGCAAAGGGTTCATCGTCACGGACCCCAATTGCTCCACGGTGGGGCTGACCATGGCCCTCAAGCCCCTCCAGGATGCCTTTGGCGTGCGGCGCGTCATCGTGACGACGATGCAGGCCCTCTCGGGCGCGGGGTACCCCGGCGTCCCCTCGCTCGATAGCCTCGATAACGTCATCCCTTATATCGGCGGCGAAGAAGAAAAGATGGTGCGCGAGCCGCGCAAATTGTTGGGCACCCTCACGAGCGATGGCGAAGAGATTATCCCTGCTGAAATCGCCATCAGCCCCGCTTGCAATCGCGTCTCTACGCGCGATGGGCATTTGGAGACCGTCTCCGTCGAGTTAGCCCGCAAGCCCTCCATCGCCGAAATCGTGGCGGCCTTTCGCAGTTTCGAAAGTTTGCCCTTCAAACTAGGCTGCCCTTCAGCGGTGGAGCCAACCCTCATCGTGCGGGAGGAGCCGGATCGGCCGCAGACCGTGCGCGATCGCGATGCCGGCCATGGTATGGCAGTAACCATCGGCCGCGTCCGCCCTTGCGAGGTGTTCGATGTCAAGTTCGTCGTCCTTTCGCACAATACCATTCGTGGCGCAGCCGGCGGGGCCATTCTCAACGCCGAGTTGATGGTCGCCCAGGGGATGATCGCATGATGTGGCAGAGGGCGAGGCTATCGGATTACATTGGAGATTACGTCGTCTATCGCAATCTGGAGCCGCCCGACGCCCGCCTGCAGGGGTTACGCAAGATATGGCCACGCCTTGGGTTTGACCACTATTTCGTCCCGCGCAAGACGGCGCCCGAATATGCTGCTGCTTTGGCCGATCTCCTGATCCAGGCCCAACGGGCGCGGGGAGTTCAAGCCCCCTTGCGGCAGGTGCTCTTCATCGGCGATACGGCGATGAACGATGGCACCGCAGCGCGCCTCTTGGGGCGATACTGGGCGATGCGCGCCTTTATCGGCACGGAACGCCCCCAGCAGCCGCCCCACGTCGAGGTGGACGGCGACCTCATGCTGGCCAATCGCTGGGGGGCTTTGGGGGAGTTTATCGAATGGGCCAAGAAAAATGGGATGGCCTTCGATGAAAGCACTGCGGTGATCATTGACCTGGATAAGACCTTTATGGGCGCACGAGGGCGCAATGACCGCGCCATTGACGCAGCCCGTATCAGCGCCCTAGAGCGCACCTTGCAAGAGGCTCTTGGCAGCCAAGCGGGGAAACCCTCTTTTCTGACGATCTACGATGCCCTTAACCAGCCGGCCTATCACGCCTTCACAAAGGATAACCAGGACTATTTGGCTTACGTCTGCCTGATGGTGGCCGGCGGTATCTATGATGCGGAATCCTTTTGGCGAGATATCCTGAGCGGCGCCCTGGCCTCGTTCGAAGAGTTCGTGGCGCGTTGCCACGCCAAGCGGCCGGAGATGTCTCCCGGCCTGGCCCAAGCACACGACCAGGTCTGCCAAGGCTTGGCAGCCGAAGACCCCACGCCCTTTAAAACCTTCCGGCGGGCGGAATATTCCGAGACCGTAGCGCGGATGGATTTCTTCCCCGACGAGGCCCCCCTCAGCGAGGTTTTGGCGCGGGAAATCGTCATCACGGCTGAGGTTGCCAGCCTAGCCACTTGGATGGCCGCCCAAGGGGCGCTCCTCTTTGGAAGTTCGGATAAGCCGGACGAGGCTTCCTTCCCCACAGAGGAGTTAGCCCAGGAGGGCCGCCAGCCTTTGCATCGCACCCCGATGAAGGTCTACGGCCAAGCGGTAGTCTGAAATGTGGGCCAGGCTCTCTTGGTGAGCCTGGCCCACACGGAGAATCCTCATTCCTTGGCAAGCGTCTTGCCCTCGGCGGCCCAAAGCATCCCGCGCGTAACCATCTCGAGGATCTGTGGATCCTGCTCAAAAACTTGGGCTACGTGCCCCAACGAGCAGTAAAAGACGCGCCCTTTGCCCCACATCTTGACCCACGTCACCGGCATGACCACCTCGCCAAAGTTCGTGGTGGCCAATACCTTGATGGCCGGGTCTATGTGCATATAGTAATGCTCCGACTTGACTTTGAAATCATGCAAACCGCGCGTGATGGGGTGCTCGTGATCCACGATGTTCACCCAATATTCCACCCCATCGCCCCCCGGGTGGGCTACCCATTGGCCCCCCACCATATACTGGTAATCGGTCGCCTCGCGGAAGGAATCCCCCATCCCCCCATGGACGCCTGCCAACCCCACGCCGCTCGCGACGGCCTCGAGGAGGGGGTTGAGTTGCTCGCGCTCGATCTTGCCCATGGTCCACTCCATCACGATGAGGTCCAGAGCCTTGAGCGCCTCGACGTCGCGGAGCGCATCGAGGGTATCGGCGATCTCGACCTCAAAACCGTGCTCGCGAAGCGCCTTGGCCATAATCTCCGCCACCTGTTTCGGCTCATGGCCCTGCCAGCCGCCCTGTACGATCAAAGCCTTTTTCATCGCACCTCCTCACGATATGGATTCGTAGATGCCTACACTGTAGCGCGAGGGGCGTTCCTGTGCAAGCGAGAGGGACTCCGCGTTCGCAGCCCACGCGCCTTTGGGCGTATAATCGCCATTTGAACATCCTCTCTAAAGGGAGTGTGGAACGGTGAGCGCAAGATTTTCTCCCTCTCTCCTTGTGGGCATCGCTGGGGGAACCGCCTCAGGCAAAAGCCGCTTCGCCGCTGCCCTGGCGCAAGCCCTTGCCGAGGGACGGCCGCCATTGAGCGCCCAGATCATCCCCTCGGATCATTACTTTCGTAACCATGACCCGGCCGGCCCGAAGGTAACCCTCCCCTCTGGCGAGGTGTACTTCGACTACAACCACCCCGATGCGGTGGATCACGCTCGCCTCGCCGCCGACCTCGACCGCCTACGCCAAGAGGAGGACGCGCCCGATGTGCTCATCGTGGAGGGGTTGATGATCCTTTACACCCCGATCATCCGCGACCGGTTGCATTTGAGGCTCTTTATCGAACTGGAGGATGACGAGCGCGCCTTGCGCCGCCTGGTACGCAATCTCGGCTCCCAAGACCCCATTGACCTTGAGAAAGGGCGATGGATCGCCGATTACTACTGCGCCTCGGCGCGGGTGGGGCACAGGCGCTATGTGGAGCCTTCGCGCGTCTATGCTGACCTCATCGTGCGCGGAGATGGCGATTTCGAGCGCCTAGCACGGATGGTGGCCGCCGTAGTGCGCGATATGTACGCCCAAAAGCAGCCGGGAGGGGAAAGCAATGGCTAAATCGTTCATCGTGGGCATTGCCGGGGGGTCGGCTTCGGGCAAGAGCACTTTTGCGGCGGCGCTCCAAAAGGCCCTGACCGAAGGCCAGCCGCCTCTCACGGTGGAACTCGTGAACATGGATCGCTACTTTCTCCCGCCGGAGGCTGGCGCTCCGACCTTCATCTCACCCTCCAGCGGCCAGGTGCGCGTGGATCGCAACCGCCCCGATTCTGCCGATAATGCTCGCCTCGTGGCAGATGTCCTCCAGAGGAGCCAGGCAGAGGATGCGCCGGATGCCATCCTCATCGAGGGCCTGATGGCCCTCTATGTGCCGGCTATCCGCGAGTTGTTGGACCTGCGCCTGTTTGTGGATTTGGAAGCCGATGTGCGCGCCCTGCGGCGAATGCTGCGCAGCCGAGGGCGTAGCCCGAATGATCCCTTGACCATGGAGCGCCTTATCGGGGGCATCAACTACTACCGCGAGTCAGCGCGGGTAGGGCACGCCCTGTACGTCCAACCTTCGATCGCATATGCGGATCTCGTCATCCGTGGCGACGCGGATTTTGCGCGCACGGCGGCCTTTGTGGCGGATATCGTGCGTGCCCGTGTGGGCCGGCGCTAGGCTTTCGATGTTCGGGGCTGAAAGGCGCGCGCCACGGCCATGGCCAGCCAGGCCAGGAGCGTCCCCTCCAAAAGGTGCACCTGCCCCAGAAGGAGCCATTCCCAACCCATAGCCTCGGCCACGCCCTGGCCTACCGCAAACCCGACGAGGCTCATAAACCAATAGAGGATCAACTCGCGCCATCGGCGCCCGAAAAGGAGGTGGAACAGGCCCGCCCAGGCTGTCGCCACGGCGGAACCCAAGAGAAAGACCGGCGATGAGAGAAACATCGTTTGCGCTCCTTATGATGCGATGGGTTCGCCCTTGGCTGAGAGGGGCCGGGCAATCACTCCCCCGCCGAGGACGCGTTCCCCCTCATAGAGCACGACGGCCTGGCCCGGCGTAATATCGCGCAAAGGTCGCTCAAAATAAATCCGCGCGCAACCACCGCCCTCATCATACACACGGGCCGGAATCCGCTGGGCCTTGTAGCGGATTTTCGCTTCCACGTTGGCCCCTTGCGGCGGGGCCTCGCCGCACACATAGGTCATCTCCTCGGCGAGAAGGGCGCTTTGCCCCAATTCTTCGGCATACCCCACGATGAGGGCATTGCGCGCCACATCGAGCGCAAGGACGTAGAGCGGCTTCGGTGCCGAGATGCCTAGCCCCTCCCGCTGGCCCACGGTGTAAAAGGGCAGGCCGTGGTGTTCCCCCAATAGATGCCCTGCGGTATCGTAGATAGGCCCTGGGCGCACAGCCTCGGGCGCGTGCTGCGCAATGAACCGGCGATAGTCTCCCCCCGGCAAAAAGCAGATATCTTGGCTCTCGGGGCGCTCCGCCACGGGGAGATAGCGCTCGCGGGCATACGCTCGCACACGCTCCTTGGTCCACTCGCCTACGGGGAAGAGGAGATGGGCCAAATCCTCTTGCCGTAACATATAGAGAAAATACGACTGATCCTTATTCGCATCACGCCCGCACAGGAGGGCGTAGCATCCCCCATCTTTGAGGATGCGCGCATAGTGGCCCGTCGCCAAATATTGGGCGCCCCAAGTGCGCGCCCATTCGAAGAGCGCGCCAAATTTGATAAGGCGGTTACAACGCAGGCAAGGGTTCGGCGTGTGCCCTCGCGCATATTCGCGCAGAAAATACTGCACCACCTCTTCATAAAAGGCTTGGCGCAAATCCACCACATGATGTGGGATGCTGAGGCGCTCGCAGACGGCTTGAGCGCTCGCCGCACCATCCAAAGGGAAAGAAGCCTCCTCCTGAGAAGGCTCCCGCCAGAGCCGCATCGTCACACCGTGGACGGTATACCCCGCCTCCTGCAAAAGGGCCGCTGCGACGGAACTATCCACCCCGCCGCTCATGGCCACAGCGACGATGCTAGGCATGCTCTCCTTGAGCAGGAGCAGCGGGCGCTTCGCCGCTCTGGGGGCGCGCCTCCGGATGGCGCTTGTAATAATCTTCCAGGGCGGCGTGCAGGGCGCTCATCGCCAAGACGGAGCAGTGCAATTTTGGCTCGGGCAGGCCCAACTCTTCGGCGATCTGGGCATCGGTCAGTTGGGTAGCCTCGGCGATGGTCTTGCCTTTGATTATCTCAGAGGCAAGCGAACTGCTCGCAATGGCAGCGGCACAGCCAAAGGTGCGGAACTTGATATCGGCGATGCGTTCCCCCTCGATGCGCAAATAAATCTCCATCATATCGCCGCAGACGGAACTTTCCACTTGGGCATAGCCATCGGGGTTCTCGATGACCCCCACATTGCGGGGATTCATAAAATGTTCGATGACGATCTCTTTGTACATCTATCCTCCACGGCGAGGCGCGCTCGCCTGAAATAAAACTCAACGCAAGGCCATATCCGGGCACAGAGGCGAGAATTCGCGCAGTTTCTCGATGATGGGCGGCAAGACGTTCAAAACGTATTCCACGTCCTCCTCGGTGTTTTCGCGCCCCAGCGATAGGCGCAGGCTCCCCAGCGCCTGGCGGCCCGTGATGCCCATCGCCTCGAGCACGGGCGAGGGCGTGCCTTCGCCCGAGGCGCAGGCCGAACCGGTGCTTGCGGCCACGTTGGCGCGGTCAAGATATACGAGGATTGCCTCACCATCTACCCCGCCAAAGACGAAACTGGCATGCCCCGGTAGGCGTTGGGTGCGGTGCCCCGTCAGCCGCGCGCCGGGGATGCGCTCCAAAATGCCCTCGATCAGCCGGTCGCGTAGGCGTTGCAAACGGGGCGCTTCTTCAGAGAGGGAGGCATAGGCCAACTCGAGCGCTTTGGCCATCCCCACGATATAAGGGACGTTCTCCGTCCCCGCGCGGCGGTGGAATTCCTGGCCGCCGCCCGTCTGCGTCGGCAACAAAGGGGTGCCCTCTCGCACATAGAGCACGCCCACCCCTTTGGGGGCATAGAACTTATGGCCCGAAAGGGAAAGGAGATCCACCCCCAAGGCATCCACGTTTATGGGGAGTTGCCCGCCGGCCTGCACGGCATCCGTATGGAAGGGAATGCCCCGTTCGCGGGCGATCCGGCCGATTTCTGCGATCGGCTCGATGGTGCCCACCTCGTTATTCGCATACATCACCGAGATGAGGATCGTCTCTTCGGTGATGGCGCGCGCCACGTCTTCCGGGTCCACCAGGCCATCGCCATCCACCGGCACATAGGTGATGCGAAAGCCGAACTCGTGCGCCAGTTGCTCACAGGTGTGGGTGATGGCGTGGTGTTCGATGGGCGTGGTGATGATGTGCCGCCCCTTATGGCGGCTAGCCCAGGCCACGCCGCGTAGGGCCAAATTATCGCTCTCCGTACCGCAACTCGTAAAAAGGATTTCCTTGGGTCGCGCCCCGATCAACTCGGCGATCGTCTGCCGGGCTGCCTCAATAGCCGTGCGGGCTTCTGCCCCCAGGCGATAAAGGCTGGAGGGGTTGCCGTAACGCTCGGTGAAATAGGGCAACATGGCCTCCACCACGCGCGGGTCTACCGCCGTGGTGGCCGAATGATCCATATAGATAACTCGCCTTGTGCTCATCATCTCCTCGGGTGGAATCGGCTTCATCCGCCGGCCGGATCCTGCGCCTCTGAAGAGGGAAGGGCCGCCTCGCGCACGCACTGCTCCTGCAGGGTACGGCGCAGGGCGGCGATCTCCTCCTCCATCTCGTGAAAGCGTTCCTCGATCTGGCGGAAGATATCGGCAAAGGGGTCCGGCAGGCGGTCATGATCCAATAGGAAACTGGGGGCCTGGTGGAGGTGCGGGCCGCGCACCACGCGCGCCGGCACCCCTACGGCCGTCGAATCGGGCGGCACCGGCCGGACGACTACGGCCCCCGAGCCGATGCGCGCATTATCTCCGATGGTGATCGGCCCCAAGATGACGGCGTTGGAACCGATGACGACGCCATTCCCGATGGTGGGGTGGCGCTTCCCCTTGCTGAGCGAGATGCCCCCCAATACGGCGCCTTTGTACATCAAAACGTCGTCGCCGATTTCGGCCGTCTCGCCGATGACGATGCCCATGCCGTGATCAATGAAAAAGCGCCGGCCGATCTTGGCGCCGGGGTGAATCTCGATGCCCGTGAGAAAGCGGTTGATGTGCGAAAGGAACCGCGCCAACCAATACAACTTGTGCCGCCACAACCAATGGGCGATGCGGTGCATCCAGATGGCATGCAGGCCGGGGTAGCAGGTGATCGCTTCCCACCACGTGCGGCTGGCCGGATCTTTATCGAATACGGTGCGAATATCTTCTCGGAGGATCTCCCAAAGGCTCATCGTGCCCTTTCCAACTCAGCGTTTTTGGATGATATCTGCCAAGGTCATACTATCGAGCGTCTGGCTCAAGACGGCGGCCACGTGCTCCCACACGTTGCGCGTGGCACAAATGGCCTCGCGGTTACAGCGCGGGCCACCTTTCACCAGACAGCCGATGGGCAAGAGATCCCCCTCCACGGCCGTCAGCACTTCGCTCACGCGGATGCGCCCAGGCTCGCGCGTCAGGTAATATCCACCGTGCGCGCCACGCATGCTCGCCACCAGCCCGGCCCGGCGCAAAAGGGCCGTAACGCGCTCCAAATAGGGCAAAGGGAGGCCCTGGGTCGCGGCCACCTCGCTGAGCGCGGCGGGGCCATCTCCATAGCGGCGGGCCAGTTCGGCCATCGCTAAAAGGGCTGTACGCTCTTTCGAAGAAAGTCTCATCGCGACCAATTCCGACTTGTAAGTCGGGATTGAAAATACCACAATCCCGCCGGCCTGTCAATTGGGGAGGATGCCCCATTAGTCATCCCGAATCACCAGCCTTGTGCCCCTGGGCGGGCGTGGTAAAATGTCTCTAGT
>Ga0272448_1004971_pt1 | contig 14861 bp, 12 predicted proteins | sample YNPCB0191_FD_202220 | JGI IMG/M metagenome (GOLD analysis project Ga0272448, IMG submission 202220) | Hot spring sediment microbial communities from Yellowstone National Park, WY, United States - YNP-CB-019-1 | ecosystem: Environmental > Aquatic > Thermal springs > Hot (42-90C) > Sediment...
GACGCCTGAGCTTGACGCCCCCCGGCGATAGACTATAATGCTTTGGAAAGACGCGCCCTCAAGTAAGCACAAGACCAATGGCAAGCGCGAGGCGGATGACAATAGCAGAGACTCCTAGAGCAGAGACTCCTAGACCGATCGCCATCAAGCTGAAGTTCCACGGGCCTATGCAGCGTTACCTAAGCCCGCCCAGCCCTTCTAGTCTAGTCGCAGTGGAGCTGGAGCCGGGGCAGACGTTGGCAGAGGCCGTTCGTTTGGCTGGCTTTCCCCTCGAGGTTGAATGGTCGGCGGTGGTAGGTGACCGCATAGTGAGCGGGAGCTATCGGCCCCAAGCTGGGGACACCATCACTATTCTTCCTCCTCTGGCGGGAGGCTGACAAGAGACAAGCAGGAGGAGAAAGCATGCGTGGAGGCTACATCGGCAAGATACTGCGCGTAGACCTGACAACGGGCACGATGGCAGTTGAAAGCCTACCGGAGAACAAGGCGAGGGCCTATCTGGGCGGAAGCGGTTTGGGCGCCCGAATTCTCTACGACGAGACTTCGCCGGCCACGGACCCGCTGGGTCCGGAGAACGTGCTGATAGTGGCGACAGGGCCTCTCACCGGCACCTCTGCGCCTACCTCTGGCCGCCACGAGATCATAGCCCGCTCTCCGCTCACCGGCATTTACGGGGAATCGGACTGTGGCGGCACCTTTGGCGCCGAACTGAAGGCGGCCGGCTTCGACGCGGTGGTGGTGACAGGAACAGCAGCAGAGCCCGTTTACCTGGCCATCTTCAATGGCGAAGCCGAGCTAAGGCCGGCCGCTCATCTCTGGGGCCAGGATACCTACGCCACCGATGAGGCACTACGAAAGGAGCTAGACCCGCGAGGAGCGGCTATCTCCATCGGGCCCGCCGGCGAGAAGCTAGCCCTAATAGCGTCCATTATGAACGATGGCCGCGAAGGCCGCGCAGCCGGCCGTGCAGGACTAGGCGCCGTAATGGGCTCCAAGAAGCTGAAGGGGATCGTTGCCCGCGGAACACAAGACGTGCCCGTCTTCAACCCGGAAGCTATGAAAGAGTCGATCCGTACCGTCGCCAGCGACATTATGGAAGGAACGAAGGGCTTCCAGACCAATGGCACGGCGAACGGACTGGTAGGCTTCGAGCAGATCGGCGATCTGCCAATCAAGAACTGGAGGCAGGGCTCCTGGGCTGAGCCCGCCTTGAACATCTCTGGCCAGCGCATGACAGAGACGATCCTCACGCGTCGCTACTTTTGCAAGTCCTGCATCATTGGCTGTGGAAGGCGCGTGAAGATCGACCGCGGGCTCTCGGCCGGTATGGAGATCGGTGGACCGGAATACGAGACGCTAGCGGCGCTGGGGGCGATGTGCCTCATAGACGACCTCCAGGCCGTGGCCGAAGCCAACGATCTCTGCAACCGGCTGGGGCTGGACACGATCTCTACTGGCGCGACTATCGCTTTCGCTATGGAATGCTACGAGCGGGGGCTCATCTCCCAGAAAGACACGGACGGCGTGGAGCTGACCTGGGGCAACGCTGAGGCGATGCTCGAGATGGTGCGCAGAATGGGGCAACGCGAAGGTTTCGGCAGGCTGCTGAGCGAAGGCTCGCGGCGAGCGGCCGAGGCCATCGGCGGTGACGCTCCCCGCTACGCCATCCATACGAAAGGGCTAGAGTTGCCTATGCACGACCCCCGCGCCTACAACAGCGCCGCTGTCGGCTACGCCACCTCCAACCGCGGCGCCTGCCATCTGCAGGCACTCTCGCACGCCTTCGAGGGCCGCATCGGTTTCCCAGAATTCGGGTACCCAGGCCCGCTGGACCGCTTCGCCTCCGAGGGCAAGGGAGTCATGGTGGCACGGATGCAGCACGTAATGTGCCTGCTCGACTCCCTGAAGCTCTGCAAGTTCACGCTCTTCGGCAAACTATCCATCGCCAACATGGTGGACTGGCTGAACTGGACAACTGGCTGGGACACCACCTTCGACGAGCTAGTGACAACAGGCGAGCGTATCTTCAACCTCAAGCGCGTGTACAACGTTCGGCTGGGCGTGGACCGCGCTGCCGATACGGTGCCGCAACGCATTCTGACCGAAGAACGAGGCGAAGGCGGAGCCGCGCACAATCTCCCTCCGCTCGATTCCATGCTGGATGAGTACTACCGCTACCGTGGATGGGATGAGAACGGCCGCCCCACTCCCCAGAAGCTCGCAGAACTGGGACTGGCTTAGCCAACTCATCCAAAGGAAAGAACCGAACGCCGATCTCCAGTGCGGTTGCTTACAGGCGCCACCCCTGACTCATCAGGGGTGGCGCTTTCTTGCTTCGGCTGGACTCTGCTGATCCGTGCTTCGCCCCAGCCGCCGAGCCATCATAGCCCGAGGATGCGATGGCACGCGCCTTGCGCCCTGCGCGCTATTAGGATTCGTTTGCCTTAAGGGACGCGACCGGATTACTCGGCAGTGTATAAGACGGTGATACGATGGCTGACAGCGGTGCAATGCCTATCGACGACGCCCGCATACTGCGCGACGTAGCAGAAGCGCTGAAATGGGATGAGCGCATCGACGCCAGCGACGTAGATATAACCGCGCACGAAGGAGTGGTGACGCTCGATGGCACGGTCACTACAGCAGCCGAGCGAGAGGCAGCCATCGAGGACGCCTACCGAGTCCCGGGCGTGCGGCGCGTCGTGGCGCAGGTCAGCGTCGTGCCGGGCACGCCTCGCAGCGATGAGGTGATGGCCGCTGAATTGATGGCCTCCCTAGCTCAGGACGACCGAGTAGACCACCGACTCCTCGTGGTGGAGGTTGCGGGCACGATCGCCAGGTTATCAGGCAGCGTCAGTACTCTGGCCGAGAAGATGGCCGCCGAGGAGGACGCCTGGCACACGAACGGCATCACGAGAGTGGTCAACGAGATCGTGGTGATACCGCTGGAAAGCAAGCAGGACGCCGAGATAGAAGCGTCTCTTCTTGCCGGCTTACGAGCCGATCCTCGCCTGTCGGATTGGAGACACATTACCGTCACCAGCCTAGACCATCGCGTCTACCTGCGAGGCACGGTGCGCACCCTGGAAGAACGTAGAGCAGCCGAGGATATCGCCCGCCACACGGCAGGCGTGATCGAAGTGCACAATCAACTGGTGGTAGGAGAGCTACCCCGCGAATCGCGAGCCATTCGCCGTTCCAGACTCTGACCGGCGTTCAGTGTTTCGGCCCGCCAACTGGGAGTAATGGGAGATATTGTGCTACATATGGACATCATTAGCGGGATCGTTGTCATCACTTCAGCTTTCATAATCGGCATGGCTGGGGTTGTCCTGGCTACACCGAGACTACTAGCCGAGGCGACAGGAGAAAGTCGCAGCATCGCCTCACGGATCATGGCTACCACCCTGGTGGTCTACTTCGTAGCTGTCATAGACTTGCTGCTGATAGCGCAGCAGATAAGCCTGGCTTTGGGAAGCTTCGTGGTTGGGCTCTTGCTGGTGGTGATGCTGTATGTCGAGCCAGCGCTGAGGGTCCAACGGACTGGCGAGCCCAAAGAGGGAGAAGACTGGCGCAAGTAGGCTGACCGACCGGCAGCCGATGAAGTTAGCACTGCCTTGACAATACGGCTTCCGCCGCGTATAGTGCCGAGCCGGAGCACTGTTGACGCGCAGCGGGAGGCCGCAGATGAGGCAGGCGCCAGTCTATCTCTCTGTAGTGGTGCCGGTCTACAACGAAGCCGAGAACATAGAGGCCCTGCACGGTCGCCTGGTGGCCGAACTGGCCAAGCTCTGCGTGTCCTACGAACTGATCCTCGTCGATGACGGCAGCGTAGACGACACCTTTCCCCGCTTGCGTCGGCTATATGAGGCTGACCCCCATCTGCGCGTGATCCGCTTCCGCCGCAACTTCGGGCAAACTGCCGCTCTCTGCGCTGGTTTTGATTATGCTCGCGGAGAGGTCGTCGTCACGCTCGATGCCGACCTCCAGAACGACCCCGCCGACATCGGCATCCTGCTGCAACAGATAGAGAAGGGATACGACGTGGCCAGCGGCTGGCGCGTCCGCCGCCAGGACCCTTTCCTGACTCGACGCCTGCCGTCCATGCTGGCCAACCGACTGATCTCATGGGCAACTGGCATCAGGCTGCACGATTACGGCTGCTCACTCAAGGCTTACCGACAGGAAGTCGTCAAGGGCATTCGCCTTTACGGTGAGATGCACCGCTTCATTCCCGCTATCGCCGCTGGAATGGGCATCTCCATAGTGGAAGTGCCGGTGCACCACGCTCCGCGTCGTTATGGGCGATCGAAATACGGCCTGTCCCGCACGCTGAAGGTGCTGCTCGACCTACTGGTAGTGCGCTTTCTGGTTGGGTACTCCACGCGGCCCATACACGTCCTCGGCCCATTTGGACTGGGCTCACTCCTCCTGGGCTTTCTGCTCGGCCTGCGTCTGGTCTACGAGAAACTGGTAGAAGGACACAATATCGGCGATCGCCCTCTGCTCTTGCTGGCAGTGCTGCTGGTGCTGGTGGGCGTCCAGCTCCTCACCATGGGGCTGATCGCCGAGCTACTGACGCGGACCTACCACGAGTCTCAGGACAAGCCCATCTACGCAGTGCGCCAGCGGCTTGACCGCGAGCAGGGAGATGAGCCACTGGCCGAGCCAGCGTTAGCTTCCCGCCGTGCCCCTTAACGGCCTTCGGTATTCGCCGATGTACGACGCTACCCGACCAGGAACCGAGCCGGTCATTGGCTCCACCCCATTGCCTGGGCGCTCGCTCCCTCCGCGCTGGCGACGGCTGTTGCAGTGGACGGCTCTGCTGCTGGTAGGCGCATTCTGGGCCTGGTATCTGCTGCGTATCTGGGGGGAACTCTCGGCCTACCAGTGGCAGTGGTCCCTGGGCCCGGTCTTGGCCGCCGTCATCCTCTGGATCGGCTATACCGCTGCCCAAGCCTGGGGCTGGGTCCTTCTGACACGAGCTGTCGGCGGAGCAATCGAGGCCAAGAGCGGGTCGCGCATCTGGTTGCTTTCGATGCCAGCTCGTTACGTGCCAGGGAACGTGTGGCACGTCCTCAGCCGTGTGTACATGGGTAGCCGTGCGGGCCTGAGCGCGGGATCGGTGTTGCTTTCGAGCACGCTCGAGCAGGGCATGATGGTCATCGGCCCCCTAGTGGTCTTCCTGCTGTCGCTGATGTTCTGGGTCGACCGCCTTGACCATCGCTTCCTGCTACTGGCGCTCTTGTTGCCAGCCGGGCTGGGCTGCCTTCATCCGCGAATCCTGCTTCCGCTAGTAAGACTAGTGTCCAGGCTGTTCCGCAAACCGGCGCCCGTCCTCGAACTTCGCTATGGGCAGATGATAGCCCTCGCGGGTTGGTATGCCCTCGGCCATTTTCTGAGCAGCTTGGCTGGATGTCTGGTAGTAGCGTCGCTTGCGCCGGTGGCACTGCCAGACGTGCCGGTGTTCGTGGGCGCCTATGCGCTAGCCTATCTGGTCGGCTACCTCAGCTTTCTGACACCGACCGGGCTCGGCGTGCGAGAGGCGGCGCTGCTGGGGCTGCTCTCTCTTCTGATGCCGTCGCCGGTGGCCGCCGTAGCCGCTTTGCTCTCGCGGGCACTCTCCTCGCTAGCCGAAATGATTTGTGTGGCCGGCCTGGCCGGCGCCTGGCGGCCGCGGCCCCGTGAGAGCGAGCGCTGACGACGAATCGGCTGTATCCCTAAGCTTCTCTCTTGACGCTCGTCATCTTTCTGCAAGTCCACATCGGCAATGCTGCGGATGGCGACCGCCGTCCTCTGCACGAGGCGGCTCTGGAACACGCTCCTGGTTTTGCTTGCATGTACTGGCGGCCCGTGCTATTCTGCTGGCAGCCTGCGCCACTGCGCGGCGAGGAATGCCATTTTCGTGCGCGATCAGGACGTGAAATGAAGAGTCCTCCGCAGCTTCCGGCCGAGGCCGCTGAAGCACAAGCTCAGCAGCTGACCCGTAGCGTCGCCAAAGCGTTCCGCATCCTCGAGAGTTTCAGCGAACGCGAGCCGCGCCACAGCTTCGCTGAGCTGTGTGCCGAGGTCGACTTCGCCCCCAGCACTATGCGCCGGCTGCTTAGTACTATGGAGTCTCTCGGCTACTTGCAGCACGATTCCCACGGCCAATACCATCTCGGTCCCCGTGCGCTCGCGCTGGCTCCGGCGGCTCTGGCGGCCTCGGACATCCGTAACCAGGCACTGCCGGTGCTAGACGAGTTGTCACGCATCACCGGTCTCAATGCTAACCTAGGCGTCCTCTACGAAGGCAAGCTGCTCTATCTGGCCTGCGTTTCCACCAACCTGCCCCGTCGACGCTACTTCGGTGTTCCTGGTCGCCTGGCCGCTATTCAGGGCACGGCTATGGGCAAGGTCCTATTGGCTTATCTGCCCGAGGAAGCGGCCCGGCGAGTCGTCGAAAAGGGCGGGGGGCTGGTAGCGCGCACCGCTCGCACCATCACCAAGTGGGAGGACCTCGTCCAGGAGCTAGCACGCGTGCGAGAACGCGGGTATGCAATTGATGACGAAGAGGTAGTCGAGGGCGGGCTTTGCCTGGCGGCTCCCGTGCGTGACCGTAGCGGGCAGGTCGTGGCTGCCCTCAGCGCCAGCGGCATGACGTGGGAGATCGATCGCCGCAGAATGAGCGAGCTAGCAGAGGCTGTCACCGGCCAGGCGGAAACGTTGTCATTCAAGCTGGGACTAGCTTTCGCCATTGAGTGGTAGTGTGTGAAATGGCGATGTATGGATTAGGTAGTGTATGGATCGGGTGATGTATGAACGTAATTGAACGTATGAAGGAGGAGGCACCCTAGCATGTCCGAGCTCCGCCGCCCCCGCAGTAGCCGCTACTTCGGCAAAGCGGGTACGCCCGAGGGTTTCATTAGCCGCGCTTTCACCAAGGCGATGGGCTTCACCGACGAAGACATCCAGAAGCCAGTCATAGGCATCGCCCAGACCTGGTCTGAATTCAACAACTGCAATAACCATCTGCGCCAGGTGGCCGAGGCCGTCAAGCGTGGCGTTTGGCAGGCCGGCGGCCTCCCCCTCGAGTTCCCTACCATCTCCCTGGGCGAGGTTTTCGTCGGACCGAGCAGTATGCTCTTCCGCAACCTGATGGCGATGGACACCGAGGAGATGATTCGGGCCAATCCCATGGATGGCGTCGTGCTGCTCAGCGGCTGCGACAAGACACCGCCCGCGCAGCTCATGGGCGCCGCTTCCGTCGATATCCCGGCCATCCTCCTGACGGGCGGGCCGATGCTCAACGGCCGCTACAAAGGCAAGGACCTAGGGGCATGCACCGACTGCGGGAAGTACGTAACGGAATTCCGAGCGGGCAACCTGAGCGTCGAGGACTTCTGCGGCGTCGAGAATCGCATCTGTCGCTCCGCCGGCCACTGCATGGTGATGGGCTCTGCATCGAGCATCGCTTGCGTCACCGAAGCCCTGGGCATGCAACTGCCGGGCTCAGCCGCCATCCCGGCCCCCGACGTGATGCGCTTGCAGATGGCCGAGTTAGTGGGCAAGAAGATCGTGGAGTTGGTGCAGAAAGACATACGGCCTTCCGACATCATCACTCGCAAGTCCCTGGAGAATGCCATTCGCGTGATGCACGCTCTGGGCGGCTCGACCAACGCTGTCATCCACCTCATCGCCATCGCTGGCCGTCTGGGTATCGATTTGCCTCTCACCGTTTTCGACGAGCTTTCTCGCACTACACCTTTCATCACCAACGTCAAGCCCTCAGGCGCCTTCCAGATGGAAGAACTGTTCGAGGCCGGGGGCGTACCGGCGGTCATGAAAGAGCTGGAGCCGCTGCTACACAAAGACGTCATGACTGTAACTGGGAAGACCCTGGGCGAGAATATGCAGTCCTACCAGTACACCGGCGACCGCAACCTCATTCGGCCCTTTGACGATCCCTTCACCAAAGAAGGTGGCACGGCCGTTCTCTTCGGCAACCTGGCTCCCGACGGTGCTGTCATCAAGCAATCTGCCGCTGGTGACCGCCGTCTGCTCCAGCACCGTGGCCGGGCGGTAGTCTTCAAGTCGATCCCCGACCTCTACGCCCGCTACGATGACCCTGCCCTCGACATCACTCCTGACGACGTGATGGTGCTGCAGAACGCTGGCCCCGTGGGGGCCCCTGGTATGCCCGAGATCGGCTTCATGCCCATCCCCACCAAGCTCTTGAAGCAGGGAATTCGCGACATCGTTCGTATCTCCGATGCTCGAATGAGTGGCACCTCGTATGGCACGATCGTGCTGCACATCGCTCCTGAGGCGGCTATCGGCGGCCCTCTGGCCCTGGTGCGCGACGGGGACATGATCACCCTGGATCTTGAAGGGCGCAGGATCACGCTGGAGGTCTCTGACGAGGAGCTGGCACGGCGCCGCGCCGAGTGGCGGCCCGCCGAGCCGCGTTATGATCGCGGCTACGTCAAGCTCTACGTCGAGCACGTCTTGCAGGCCAACCAGGGCTGCGATTTCGATTTCCTGCGCGGCACCGGCCGAGCCGGCAGCCGCACCTACACTGGCGAAGCCTGGTAGATTCGATGTGAGGACTCTAGAGAACAACAGGAGGCAAGAGCAGTGACCAAGCAATGGCGCGGCGTATTCACTATCCCCTGCACTCCCTTCGACGACCAGGGCAGGCTCGACTTCGACAGCCTGCGCAACGAGGTCGACTTCTGCCTGGCCGCCGGTGGGCACGGAATCGTCTATCCGGTCAATGCCAGCGAGTTCTGGACTTTGACTGATGACGAGCGAATGAAGGCCGTGGAGCTGGTAGTGAAACAGGTCAATGGCAAGGTGCCAGTGGTAGTGGGAGCGGCCGGGGTGTCCGATCCCCACGCGGTCGCCTTAGCCAAGCACGCCCAGGAAGTAGGGGCGGATGCGATCATCGCCATGCCCCCTTACGTGCGACCAGTAGGCGAGAGCGACATCTATGCATACTACCGAGCACTCTCCGAGGCCATTACCATTCCGATCTTCATCCAAAACCACGATGCTCCAGCCGGAACGCGCCTGAGCCCAGCTTTCTGTGCCAAGTTAGTCAATGAGCTTCCCTATGTGGACTGGATTAAGGAAGAGACTTTCCCTCCTGGGCATGCCATCACGGCGGAGCTGAAGCTATGCAATCCCAACAAGCTGAAGGGCGTTATGGGAGGCGTCGCTGGCCGCTACATTCTGGACGAGTATGAGCGCGGTGCTTGCGGCACCATGCCCGCTTGCGAAACGACCGACATCGCCAGCAAAGTGTGGAACCTGCTTGACGCTGGCAAGAAGCGTGAGGCACGAGACCTCTTCAACCGCCTGCTGCCGGTGTTGAACTACGAAGCGGTGGTGCCCGGTGTCTACAAAGCCGTGCTTAAGCGGCGGGGCATCATCAAGTCGGACTATCTGCGTAGCCACCACGGCAACCCTCTCGACCAGTACGACCACGCCGAGTTGGGGCGTATCTTCGCCGATATCGAGGACCTGCTCACGCTGGCTCCATTCAAGTAGAGTAGTAGAGGGTAGCAACTAGGCTAGAGTTGGGGCAGGCTCAAGGCTGCTTCTCACTCGGCAACGTGGCCAGGCAGGTTACAGGCAGATTACAAAGAGGCCGATCTTCGCCAGGGGAGCAAGAGAAAAAGATAAGCTCTCCTGGCTAATGGTGTTTCTGCCTCAAGATGGGGGCTGCAAACTGTTAAATTTGTGTTATACTGTTGGCCGTGGTAAACCGGCTTTGCCTGTGGTGCGCGTGCTTCCCACGTGTTCCGCACCTTCCGAGGGGCCTCGGGAGAGAGGGAAACCCTGGCCCGGCACTGCTCCTGGCGAGATCGGCGCCAACTTTCTAGCTCCATGAAGGAGAGTGACTGCATGCCCTACGCCGACAAAACCCTGACCTGCCGCGATTGTGGATCCACTTTCGTCTTCAGCGCCAGCGAACAGGAGTTCTACGCGAGCAAAGGGTTCATGAACGAACCCGGGCGTTGTCCTTCCTGCCGGGCAGCTCGTAAGGCCCAGCGCGGCGACGCTGTCACTCGCACCCTTGCTAACGGGCAGACCAGGGAGATGCACAGCGTGATCTGTGCTGAGTGCGGCGCCCCGGCCCAGGTGCCCTTCGTGCCCCGGGGAGACCGGCCTGTCTACTGCTCCCGCTGCTTCGACAAGATCCGCGGCCAGCGCTAGCCAGGTCCGGCCTGCGCGCTGTTACTCCAGGCCAAGCAGCGTCATCCTGAGCCTGCTTGGATAAGGCAATCCGCCCTCCGGGACTCTTTCGCCACCCGGCAACCCGGAGAAAGGTGATGACCGCCCTCATCTAGCGCCCAACCCGTTGTGTCTAGGGTAGACGGGCGCTTTATCATTCGTCCTCTCTCCCCGCTGTGGCTCTTCGGCCGGGCACGGAGCCTGCTCAAGCTGCCAACGTAGCCGCCGCCAGGGGCACCTGAGGTGAGCAGGCCAATCAACCGGCGCGGCAGACCGTGGGAAGCGTGGGCATAGACTGGGAAGGCCTGTTCCTGCAGTTCATCGGCGGCGTGGGTTTTGCCGTTGAGGTCGTGGGGGCGCTGGTGATCGCCGGCGCGGTGGTCGCCAGCATCGTGCCCTTTGCGGCCGGCCTCTGGCCCGGCCGGCCTCCCCTTCGTCTCAGCGTCGTGCGCGAGCGGCTAGGCCACGGGCTGGTGCTGGCGCTGGAGTTCCTCATCGCCGCCGACATCCTCCGCTCCCTGGCGCGTCCCGCCAACCTCCTTGAGCTCACCGGCCTGGCCGTGATCGTGGTGCTGCGCACCATTCTCAGCCTGAGCCTGGAGTACGAGCTACGCCACCTGGGACCGGGCACGGGAGCAGACCGAAGCCAGGAGCACGGGCGGAACGACGGTCCGCACTAGCTGTCCCTACCAAGAGCGGCAGGGGGCGCTACCTTGGTTTGACTCGCCCGGCGGCTGTGGCTTCCAGTGCCTCTGCCACGTCGGGTAGCCCCAGCGACTCCAGCTTGGCCGTCGTCGGCACCCCGGTCCCCGGGTCCCAGCCACGCTTCTGGTAGAAGTCGGTCAGCATCGCGCGGAACTTATCAGCATCCAGCGCATAGCGCTCACCCAGCAGGGGGTTGACCCAGGCATCGGGAACCTCGAAGTAGGGGATCACCCATTCGTCGTCCTGGCGGCTGCGGCCGTGGCGCCTGATTTCAATGGCTCGCTCCAAGTTCACTACCCGCTCGGCCGCCGCGTAGAACTCCTCCCGGCTCCAGCCTATGCCCGTGGCCGACTCGAACATATAGTACTCGAAGTCAGGCCCTTCCATGCCATCGGCCCGGGCGAAGCCGTCCTCGGTCTTGATGCTGAAGAGGCGAGGGAACATCTGGTCGTCCACCGTCACGCAGTCCTTGATGGCGCTGCGGTTGGTATGCCAGACGGCCGGCCCCGCTTTGGCCCGGTAGCCACTATAGGGGTCATAGGCCAGCTCGTCTTCCGGACCGTAGACGCGAGCGGCGATGGCCCGGAGCTTCTCCCAGGTGATGAACTGGTTGTCTGGGCGGAGGGGTGCCCAGCCCATCATATTCTGGGTGTAGCCGTGGCCGCTGGAGAGAGGGTCGCGAGTGTCGACGGCCCACTGGAGGGCAGAGACTAGCCAGTAGGGATAGACGGTGGGATTGCAGGTACGCCCATCCCAATGGCCACTGTAGCCCCAGGCCGGGTAGTAGCGGTGGGCTAGCTCCTTGCCTACGCCGGTGAGCTGGGCCGCCCGCCAACCTCCCTCGGCCAGAACTTCGCCCCAATCGCCCTCGCGGAAGGCGATCTTCTTCATCAGGGCAGCCCAGAACTGAGGGGAGTCGAGGTCTATTTCCAATTCATCAAGCTTGGTGATCAGGCCCGCTTGCTGGCAATCGCGCAGCCAGGGGATCAAGCCTACGATGAGGTCCCAATGGTTGAGGCCGTAATCGTTGGTGAGCTTGGCGATCTCGAAGCCGGCCTCGAAGCCGATACTCCAGTGATAGTCCATGATGGAATCTTTGCCCAGGCCGCGGAAGATGTTGGCCACGCAATGGATCTGGCCCTTGTTAACGCCCCCGTAGACAACGCCGGGCACACGGCGATAGTAACGGCTGCTGCAGCGCTGGGAGCATCCCTGCGTACAGGCCTGGAAACGCCCGCCGTACTTGTCCATCTCTGGGCTCCACTGGGCGGGGCGTGGGTTGCCATGGCAGGCGTGCGCCTCTTTGGCAATGGCCATGGTGCGGCGGAAGAACTCGTCGGGCCAAGCTACACGCACGCTGCCGCTGCCGGCGAAAACGATGGCTTTCAGCTTCTTGGCGCCCATCACGGCGCCGAAGCCCCCTTGGCCAGCGGCCGATTCGGTCTCCGAGTTGATGATGGCGATGCGGCTCAGCCTCTCGCCGGCCTGGCCGATGGCTACCACTTTCACCTGGCGCCCATGCTCGGCTAGCAGCCTCTGCTGGGTCTCGTAGGTGCCCAGCCCCCAAAGGTGAGCGGCGTCCTTCAGCTCGGCTTTCCCATCGTGTAGCCAGAGGTAGACCGGCTTTTCCGCCTGGCCCTTGATCACGACGCCGTCATAGCCGGCGTACTTCATCTCCGGCGCCCAGTGACCACCCATGCCAGAACGAGTGAACCACTCGACCGGCCAGCCCTGCGGCCCCAAGCCGCAGACTTCTCCCCGACCGGAGAAGGGAGCGGTGGTGCCAGTCAGGGGTCCGGCCAAGAACATCAGCAAATTGCCAGGATCGAAGGCGCCTATGCCCGCCTCCAACTCATCCCAGGCTAGGCGGGCACCAAAGCCCCGACCACCGATATAAGGAGTAAGAGGCAGGCTATCCTGCTCTCGCGTAGACCCATCGCTCAGATCGACTCGAAGTAGCTTACCAGTCCAGCCCCCTGGCTGGCCTCCTTTGCTTTGCCCGCTTATGCCTTGCCTGCTCAAAGACGATCTCTCCTTTTGCCTATTGCCCTGCACGATCTGCGAAAGCATCGAGAAGCAATCAGCACGCCTGGCAATCGACACCGCGCCCAACTTGCCATAACACCAAGGATAGCGGGTACTTGCCAGATCATCTGCTGGAGGCCAAGTATAGTGGGGTACGGAATGATCGTCAATCTTGGACTGCCCGGTGGGGGTTGGCGGCTGGGCAGACAGTGCCCGTCGCCCGCCTGGCATGCCGGTAGGAGGCGGCCCGGCGGACGAAGGGCATTGTCGGCTAGCGCAATAAGTTAGCGTGCGCCGGTGAAGATGAGCACGGTGGTTGGACTTGGATTGGGGGTGTCAGGAGCCAGGCCCCATCCGTTCTCGCTCGGTGGCCCAGTCGTACGCCAACTGGCCGCTCACGAAGACTTTCTCTGCCCGCGACATGATGTCCAGTGGGTGGCCGGACATGATCTGGAAGTCGGCGTCTTTGCCTGGCTCAAGGCTACCGATGCGGTCTGCCACACCGATGACTTCGGCTGGGTTTATCGTAACCGCTTTCAGCGCCTCTTCAGGGGCCATACCTTCTCTCACCGCCAGTATCACGGAGACGATAAGGTGCTGAATGGGAACGATCCAGTGATCAGTTATGATGCAGACCTTGACCCCGGCCTGTGAAAGCAGGGCCGGGGTGCGTAGCGAGCGATCCCGTAGCTCTACCTTGGTGCGAGCGGTGATGGTAGGCCCCACCATAGCCGGGATTCCGCGTTTGGCGATCACATCGGCGATCTTGTGCCCTTCGGTGCAATGTTCGAGGGTAAGGTCGAAGCCGAACTCCTCCTGGATGCGCAGGGCCGTCATAATGTCGTCGGCGCGGTGAGCATGCAAACGCAATGGGATCTCGCGGCGCAGCACGCGGGCGATGGCTTCCAAGCGCAGGTCACGCTCGAAGGGCTTGCCTGGCTCCTGCTTGGCCGCCTCTTCCTTGGCCATGTAATTCTGCGCCTTGACCAGCCACTCGCGTAGCACGGCGGCTGAGCCCATGCGGGTGGAGGGCAGCTTCTTCTGGTCGCCGTAGACGCGCTTGGGGTTCTCCCCCAGAGCAGCCTTGAGGCCAGAAGGCGAGCGCAGAGCCATCTCATCGACCGTGCGGCCAAAGGTCTTCATGGCGACGGTCAGGCCGCCGATGATGTTGGCGCTGCCGGGATTGATCTGGATGGCTGTCACGCCACCACGCAGGGCGTCGCGGAAGCCTTCGTCTTCGGGGTTGATGGCATCGATGGCGCGTAGATGCGCGGTGACTGGGTCTGTCATCTCGTTGACGTCCATGCCAGCCCAGCCCTGGGCTTCCTCGCCAATGCCAACGTGAGTGTGGGCGTCGATGAGTCCGGGCAGTACGTACTTGCCGGTGGCGTCGATGATGCTCGCCCCGGCTGGCACTTCTACCTCGCGGCCGACAGCAACGATCTTGCCTTCGTCGATAAGCAGCGTGCCCTTCTCGATCTCTCCTTTGGTGATGGTGAGAATGTGTCCTCCGACGATAGCTAACAAAGAGAACCTCCAGAAACTGTGATAATGGCCGCGCTCGACCATGAACGTGGTGGGACCTTGTGGATGATACACCGACGCGAGGCACAGCGCCAAGGCGATTCAAGCTTGGGCCGGACTAGCTCTGGCCAGGGGAACGACTCGGGCTTACCGGCACAGGAGCTCAAGCATTCGTCGAGCAGACAGTAGCCTTTCGCTTCGGTATTCTTGCCTCGCACGGCACTTGCGTCTGGCATAAGCCGCAGGCTACGTACTTGCCGATGTAGCCCGGCTTCTGTTTCCACTCCTTGAGGGCCACGGACATGTACTGATTGCACTTTATCTTGTCGTGCCCTTGGGGCGAGATGGCGCCGGCCGGGCAGCGCTTTATGCAGGCGCCACAGGTGCCG
>Ga0272448_1004972_pt1 | contig 14860 bp, 11 predicted proteins | sample YNPCB0191_FD_202220 | JGI IMG/M metagenome (GOLD analysis project Ga0272448, IMG submission 202220) | Hot spring sediment microbial communities from Yellowstone National Park, WY, United States - YNP-CB-019-1 | ecosystem: Environmental > Aquatic > Thermal springs > Hot (42-90C) > Sediment...
GATGGACAGATAGTAGAAATCGCGCCGAGGGAAGAGCTGACAGAGCTTGTCCCACCGGCTTCAATTTCATACTCGGGCGGAAGCGACGGGATTCGAACCCGCGATCTCAGCCTTGACAGGGCTGCATGTTAGGCCGCTACACCACGCCTCCAGAAACTGACCTGCAGAAACAGAGCCGCTCTCGCTGGCCCTTCTGCTCCGTCAGCCGTTAGGATTATAGCAGAGCACTCCGAACCGTGTCAACTTCAGCCCCACCACCCATCAAGCCTAGCGGAACCCCAGCCGCCTCTCCTTTAGGCTCACGTGCCCCTGCCCAGCCAGCACCACGTGATCCAGCACCTCGATGTCCAGCAGCTCCCCCGCCTGCACAATGGACTCGGTAACACGCACGTCCTCTGCCGAAGGAGTGGGATCCCCGCTCGGGTGGTTGTGCACCACAATGAGCGCGGCGCAGTTCTGCCGCACCGCCTCTCGGAATATCTCTGCCACTCGTACCTGCGAGCTGTTGAGTGTGCCTTTGTAAACCTCTACTGGACGCCCGATCACTCGGTTGCGCGCATCGAGCAGCAACACTCGCAAATGCTCTTGCTCCAGGCGGGCCATCTCCAGCAGCATAAGGTTCTTCACGTCCAGCGGAGACCGAATCTGAGGCTTCTCGTCCGGCAGTTCTTGCCGCAGCCGCCGGCCCAGCTCCAGAGCCGCCTTCAGTTGGGCCGCCTTGGCCTCGCCGATACCGCGTTCTCGGCAAAGCTCGGCTACGGAGGCCCGGTCCAGCCCCGCCAGCCCACCGTACTTCGCCAGCAGCCGCTCTGCCAGGCGGGTGACGTTCTCCGATTCCGTCCCCGTGCGCAGAACAATGGCTAGCAACTCGGCGGCGGAAAGCTCCCCTGGACCGTAACCAAGCAGCCTCTCCCGCGGACGCTCCTGCGCCGGCAATTGTTTGATGGTCGGGCTGTAGGCTTCGCCTCCCCTGCTTTCGCGCAACCTGCTGCCTATCGCTCCTACCCTCGCGTGCCCGCCTGCCCTGCTCGGACGTGCTTAACGTGCCGGTAGATGTACAGGGCCACCAGAGCGAAGATCGCCACTATGATCGGGATATCGAACGGCCGCATCGCGGCTCTCAGGGTCTCCCAGTTCTCTCCCAGCACGTAACCACCGTAGGCCAGCGCCCAGCACCAGGGGAGTGCCCCTAGAAACGTGAGCACGACGAACGTGGTGAAGCTCGCCCGCGCTACCCCAGCCGGAAAGCTAATGAAGGTGCGCACCACCGGCAGCACCCGCGAGAACAGCACTGCCCAGTGGCCATACCTGGCGAACCAGCGGTCGGCCGTCTCCAGGTCGCGCGGCGAGATGAGGACGTAGCGCCCGTAGCGCTCTATGGCCGGCCGCCCACCCCAACGCCCCACCCAGTAAGCTATCACTGACCCGATAACGTTGCCGACTGCCCCATAGACCGCGGCCATTATCGTGAAGGAGGCCGGCAGTCCCTGCGCCTTGATCAGCATCCATCCCGCCAAGGGCATTATGATCTCGCTGGGAAAAGGAATGCAGGCGCTCTCGATAGCCATCAGCACCACCACCCCTGGCCAGCCAATGGCGCTGTACAACTGCTGGAAGAAAGCCAGCAACTGATACTCTATCTGCTGCAAGATGCGCTTCCCCTTTCTGTTGCGCCTCAACAAGTGTCCGGGCGCCTACAAGGACTAGTCTAGCAGACGCCCTTCCCAGGCGTCAACGAAGCTCCCGCTCTGCCTGCCCTCGACAGCCTTGGGCTCAGATGCTACACTCGGCACACTACAGCCGCAAGCAATGCGTCTGGTATCCCAATCGCGGGAAGTAGCTCGCCTGAAGCGCCTTTGGAGGCACGAATGAGCGTCAGCAAGCAGCGAGGCCTGGTCATTCTGGCGGCAACGCTGGTGACGGTTATCGTCTTGCTCGTCGAACGCTTCTGGATGCTTTCCCCTATCGAAGCTCGCCGCGGCACCGTACCCACGATGCCTGCTCTTCCGACTCCCAACATAGTGGTCGACTATGTAGCCTTGGGGGATGAGCACTTCCGACAGGGGAACCTCGACGATGCCATTACCCGCTACCGTGAGGCAGTGCAGCAGAACACCAGAGTGCCTCACGTCTATGCCCGTCTAGGGCGGTTGCTCCTCTGGCGCGGCCAAGCGGACGAGGCCGCCACTCTCTTGGAACGAGCGATCGACCTCGATCCCTCCACCGCCAGCAACTACGCGCTGCTTTGTATGGCCTATGACTGGAGCCAGCGTTACGATGAGGCGATCGCTCGCGGCCTCAAGGCCATCGACCTTGACCCCAGTTACGCCCCAGCCTACGGGTATCTGGGGGAAGCCTACGTCGATGCCGGCCAGGTAGGGGAAGCAAAGCAGATGGGGCAGAAGGCCGTCGCATTGGGGCCGGACATCGCCGACGTCCGCCGAGCCTACGGCTACGTTCTTCAGAGCACTGGTGATTACGCCGGCGCCGAATCAGAATATCGCAGGGCCGCCGAACTGCAACCGAACGTCGCCTTCTTCCACATCGCTCTCGCTCGTTTCTACCGCACGGCGAAGCAGGAAGAGATGGCCATGTCGGAGCTACAGAAAGCCATGGCTGTGGAGCCCAGCAACCCGCTGAGCTACCAGGAAATGGGATTGATCCTCTACGGTAACAAGAAGTACGAGGAAGCAGCCTCGCAGTTCGAGCAGGCCTTGGCGAAAGACAGCCAGAGCGAGATCGCCAACCGCTACCTGGCTTGGAGCTACTACCTCGCCGGCAAATACAAGCTGGCTGAACCTTACTTCGAGGCGGCCGCCAAGCTCGACCCCGAGCGGGCGGAAACGCAGGCCGGCCTCGGCTGGACTCTCTTCAACCTCCAGCGCTACGACGAGGCACGAATCGCCTTCGAGAAGGCCATCGCGCTCGACCCGGATTCACAGTCCGCCCAAGAAGGGCTGAAGGCTATGCAAGGCCACTGAGACCTCGGCCTAGCCCTTGGCCTCGCCAGCGGGCGCCTTCCGAGCCGGGGCAGGCTTCGCTTCTGCCCTTGCCTTCTTGCCAGTGCCCTTTGTCGCCGGCTTGCTGTCGGCTGATGACTTGGCTTCGGCCCCGGCCTTGGCCTGGCCAACGGGCTTCGCCTCTGCCTTGCCTGCGGCTCCAACTGGCTTCTTGCCCCCTGCTCGGTCTTGTTTCGGAGTGGGGGCAGCCTTCTTGCCGTCAACGGCGGCTCCCACATCGCCATTGTCGAACTCCACCGTCCCGAGCGCCAGTTGCGTGGCCTCTTCCTGGTCCTCTCCCGCAGAACCATCGCTCCCGATTGCCGAGGCCCCGCTAGACGCTCGCTTGCCCCTGGCTCGGCCGTTGGCAGAGCCACCACTGCTCGAACCATTCGTTCCCGGCAGGCGCGAGACGGAGAGGACCGGGTCCGTGGGCTCCGTGGTCAGCAGCGGCGCCCCTTGCGTGACCCTGCTTTGCGCCGCCACACTCTCGATCCCGGCTCGCAGAGCGGTTCGCGACGTGGCCACGTAGATCTCGTCCCCTGCCAGGACTGTGCAGATGCCAGCTACCGGGCCTCCGTGAGGCGAAACCTTGACGGCTCGTACACCACCACCTCCCCGCCCCTGCGTGCTGAACTCCGCGAGCGGCGTCCGCTTGGCGAGACCGCGCGCCGTGACGAGCACGAGCTCCCCCTCGGCACGCGCCAGGTCGGCTCCCGCAACCGAATCCCTCTCGCTCAGCCTGATCCCCTTCACGCCGCCACTGCCACGCTTGGAAACGGGCACCACACTCTCCAGGAAACGGATCGCCTGCCCCTCGGCCGTCACGAGGACTACTTCGTTCTCCCCGCTTGACGCTCCCGCCCACACCAGTTCATCATCGTTGTCCAGCGAAATAGCGATCACTCCGCTAGGTCGCCCTGGCACTAGCTCCGAAAGCGCCACCCGCTTCACCTGCCCCCGACGCGTGACCATCACCACGAAGCCACCTTCAACCGCCGCGGGGTCGAACATACCCACCACCCGCTCCTGCGTGTCAATGCCAGTGAAGTTGTTGAGCGGTAGCCCTCGTGCCTGCCGGCTCGCCTCGGGCAGATCACGCGCTTTGGCAGCGAAAGCGCGACCCCGATTGCTGAAGAAGAGCACCGACCCCCTCGTATTGCCGATCGTCATCTGCAGAATCGGATCGTCCTCGGGCACCGAGCTGTTAGCCGAGCGGTTGCGCTGTCCCAGACGGAAACTGTCGGCGGGAAAGCGCTTTACGTAACCCCGTGCCGTCACCGCCACCACCACTTCCTGGGCTATCACGAGGTCCTCTTCTGTGAATTCCTCTTTCTCGTCTGCCGCGATCTGCGTGCGCCGCTCGTCACCGTACTTCTCCTTGAGTGCCAGCACTTCGTCGCGAATCAGATAGAGGATCTTTCCCGGATTCGCGAGCAGGTCTTCCAGATGTGCGATCAGCTTGAGCGTGGCAGCTAGCTCGTCCAGTATCTTCTGCCGCTCCAACGCCGCCAACCGCCGCAACTGCATGTCCAGGATGGCCTGGGCCTGCATCTCGCTCAGCTTGAAGCGTTTCATCAGATTGGTGCGAGCGGTTTCGGCGTCGCGCGAGCGGCGAATGGTGGCTATGACCTCATCCAGATTGTCGAGCGCGATCCTCAATCCCTCGAGAATGTGCGCTCTTTGGCGAGCCTTGTCCAACTCGAAGATGGTGCGGCGGCGCAGAACTTCCCAACGATAGTTGATGTAGTGCAGAAGCGCCGACTTCAGGGTCAGCGTGCGCGGCTGGCCATCCACCAGCGCCAGCATGTTCACCGAAAACGCCGTCTGCATCGCCGTATGCTTGAAAAGCTGATTCAGAACCTGCCGGGGCGGAGCCTCGCGCTTGAGCTCGATCACGATTCGCATCCCCTGCCGGTCCGACTCGTCGCGCAGGTCGGAGATGCCCTCCAGTCGCCGCTCCCGAATGAGGTCCGCGATTTTCTCGATCAGGCTGGCCTTGTTCACCTGATATGGAAGCTCCGTAACCACGATCTGGGTTCGCCCACCACGAAGGTCCTCGAAATGAGCTCGAGAACGCAAGATGAGGCGCCCCCGCCCCGAGGTGTAGGCGCTCTTGATCCCCTCTTCGCCAACGATGAGGCCAGCGGTGGGAAAATCCGGCCCCTTCACTATCCGCAACAGATCGTCTGCCGGCACCTCCGTCCAGCGCCCGATCAGGGCCATCAAGGCTTCCGGTGTCGGCTCTCCTGCCCCTCGGCGCCCCGCCGGAGCGATTTCCTTCTTCACGGCCGGCGGAAGAGACGCCATGGTCTCCTTAAGCAGCGCTTCGTCCACCGGTGTGCCCATCACCTGCGCCCAAACGAGCGCAAAAGGCAGGCCTTTCTCAATGGGCTCGCTGTAGCGGCCGATCAGGTGAACGATGGCGTCCGCAATCTCGCCTAAGTTATGGGGAGGAATGTTGGTGGCCATGCCTACCGCGATACCAGAGGAGCCATTCAGTAGCAAATTCGGCAGGCGGCTGGGAAGTACAGTTGGCTCACGCAGGGAATCATCGAAGTTGGGCTGGAAATCCACCGTATCCTTGTCGATGTCGGCCAGCATCTCTTCGGCAATGGCCGCTAGCCTCGCCTCGGTGTAGCGCATAGCCGCCGGCGGATCCCCGTCCACAGACCCGAAGTTCCCCTGCCCGTCGATCAGGGGATAGCGCATAGAGAAATCCTGAGCCAGGCGCACCATGCTCTCGTACACTGGAGCATCGCCGTGGGGATGGTACTTGCCCAGCACCTCGCCCACGATACGGGCGCTCTTCTTGTAGGGTGCCGTGTGATGCAAGCTCAGCTCGTCCATGGCGTAGAGGATGCGGCGCTGCACTGGCTTCAGACCATCGCGCACGTCAGGCAGGGCGCGGGAGGTGATCACGCTCATGGCATAGTCCAGATACGCTCCGCGCATCTCCTCTTCGATGCTGACTGGCCTGACGATGCCAACTTCCATGCTGTTCCCTCGTACTCAGGATGATGCTCTGCCGTTGACGCACAACGGCCGCACAACGGTTCAACGCGGCGGAAAGCTAGGCGGGGCTTGCCGTGGCGTGGGTGCTGCCGACGGTCAACGATTATAGCACTCGTGGGAGCAATATGTCAAGAACAAACGTTCTATGTCCTCCGATCCCGTTTGCCGACTCGCATGGTGTGTGCTAGAATACTAATACACGTGTTAAGCAGCCTGCCAGTGAGGATTTCCTCTTTGCTTCCTCTGCTTTATTCTCATAACAGGGGCGATTGCGGCGTAAATGATCAACTGTACCAGGCATGAGAGCTTCGCGCCTCTGCGCTCAGATTGGAAAGCACTGATCCAGCAGGGCGCGCCAGCCACCATCTTCACCACCTGGGAGTTTCAAAACACATGGTGGGAGGTGTTCGGCTCGGACTGGCGCCTGCACCTCCTCTCCTTCCGCGACGGCGAGGGCCTCTTCGGCATCGCTCCCCTCATGGAACGCGATGGGGCTTTTCTCTTCGTGGGTGGAGTCGAGGTCTGCGACTACCTGGATTTCCTGGCGCTGCCCGGGCGGCTGCACGAGGTGATTGACGGAGTCTTTTCCTACCTCCTGAGCGATGCTCGTGGCCAGTGTCTCGATCTGCACGACCTTCCCGCTCGCTCGCAGACCCCGGCCATCGTCAGCCAGCTGGCACGGGAACGCGGCCTTTTCAGTGAGGCGCAGGAGGAAGACGTCTGCCCGCGCCTCGATCTGCCTTCGAGCTGGGAAGCCTACCTGCAATCCCTAAGCAAGAAGGACCGTCACGAGCTTCGGCGCAAACTCCGCCGCCTACAGGCGGCCGGCCAGGTGCGCTACTATTGGGTGAACGGCGATAGGCCCCAGGATATGGCCGACTTCATCCGTCTGCATCGCCTCAGCGACCCTGACAAAGCTCAGTTCATGAGCGACCGAATGCAGCGCTTCTTCCAGGCTCTGGCCGAGACTCTCGCCCCTACGGGACTCTTCCGCATCTATTTCCTGGAGCTCGACGGGGTCCGGGTCTCGGCGACCATCTGTTTCCTGCAAGGCCAGGAAATGTGGCTCTATAATAGCGGCTATGATCCTGCCTATGGGGCCCTGGCCGTAGGCTTGTTGCTCAAGGCCTACTGCCTTATGGATGCTATTAACATGGGCCTCAAAGCGTACGACTTTCTGCGCGGGCGCGAGCCCTACAAATACGATCTCGGAGCTATTGACGTACCAGTATTCCGCCAAGTCACCAAGCTGAACTCATATTCGAGGAAACAACATGTGTAGAATTGCCGTCATCAGCGTACATAGCTGCCCGCTCGCTCGCCTAGGAAGCAAAGACACAGGGGGGATGAGCGTCTACATCAAAGAGCTCAGCCGCGAGTTGGGCCGCCGGGGCATGACGGTTGACATCTTTACCCGAGTAGACGACCCGGCCCGACCTCGTATCGTCGAGTTCGCTCCCAATGCGCGCGTCATTCACGTGCCAGCGGGAGAGCTGGCCCCTATCGAAAAGACTAGCATCTGGCCGCATCTGCCCGAGTTCGCTCGCAATGTCGAACGCTTTCGCGAAGAGCACGGCCTGGAGTATCAATTCCTGCATACCAACTATTACCTGAGCGGTTGGGCGGGGCTCATGCTCAATGAGCTCTGGCAGGTGCCCCACATAACGATGTTTCACACCCTCGGCCAATTGAAGAACCAGGCCCGACCCGAAGAGAACGAGAGCCCGATGCGCATCGAAATCGAGGGGCGAGTGATGGCGGCGGCTGATGCCATCATCGCCGCCAGTGAGCACGAACGACGTGAGATGCGCCGCCTCTACAACGCTGATCCCAGTCGTATCCACGTCATACCCTGCGGAGTGAACCTCAGCCTCTTTCGGCCCTTGCCGCGGGAGGCGGCCCGCCAGTCCATCGGATTGAACGGCAAGCGGGGGATTCTCTTCGTGGGCCGCGTCGAGCCCCTGAAGGGTCTTGACTTGCTGCTGAAAGCCTTCGCCGAGGTAGCTGCTCTGCGAGATGACTGCGAGTTGCTCGTCGCCGGCGGCGACCCTATTCCTGGCTCTTACGCTGCCAGAATGGAACAACTGGCCGCTGGGCTCGGCCTTGCCGACCGCGTTCGCTTTCTAGGAACCGTGGACCAGCGGCGCCTACCCCTCTACTACAGCGCTTGCGATCTGGTGGTGGTACCTTCCCACTACGAAAGCTTCGGCCTCTCGGCGGCGGAGGCCCTCGCCTGCGGTACTCCTGTCATCGCTTCCAAGGTGGGTGGTCTGCCGACCGTGGTGAGGGAAGGCGAGAACGGCTTCCTTATCCCCTGGCGCTGCCCAGAAGCCTTCGCCGAGCGCATCAACCTCCTCCTCAGCGACCGTGCCCTCTGGGGCCGCCTGGCCCACAACGCTCGCCCTTCCGTGGAGCGCTTCGACTGGGGTGCGATCGCCGAGCAGGTACTCGATGTCTATCGGCAGCTCCGTCTGGCCTCCTCGCCCAAGATGGCCTGCGCTTGCGGCCACATGCACTGAGGTCTGGGGCTTGACAAGCCTTGTCGTTGACAGCAGGAGCAGGTTCGAAAGCCTGCCCCCTGCTGGCCAGGCTCGGCATCGGATCGGAGCTGAGGGCAGCCTTGCTCAAGCTCTCCGCCGCCCTGCCCTCCTCTCGCCGCGGTGAAGAGGAACAGGTCCGTGGTCGGGTGCACCTGGACTCGACCTGGTCGCACCAAACGGACGAGCCGCTGCCTCACTTGCAGACCATCTACCAGGCGGTGCGGGAGGACCGTCGCCTGCGCCTTGTCGTCCGACGTCTCCTGCCACCGCGGGAGGAAGCTCGCGGACCTGCTGCCTGAACTGGGCTGGCGTTTCGGCGAATACGCCCGAGTGCAGGCAGCGGAGGCCAACCGGAACGATGATGGCTGGCTCACCCTCACGTTGCACTTCGAATGTCTGGGAGCTGCCCGCGACCGCCTACTTGCCTTGGGGGGGGCGCGGTTGAGGTGCTGGAGCCTGAAGCCCTGTGGCAGAGCGTGGCCGACTTCGCTGCCCAGGTTGTCGCTCGCTATCGGGTGTCCTATAATGGCTTCTCTCGCGAACGGAGCAATGAGGAGGCGCAGTGGTAGGGCAGAAGGTTGCGGCTTCGGATGCCAGTGTTCACGTCAGCAAGCGGATCGTGTTGCTGGTCGCGGTCCTCAGCAGTTTCATCACCCCCCTGATGCTCTCCGCCAACAACATCGCCATTCCCTCTATCGGCCGCGAGTTCAATATGGACGTCATCACGCTTAGCTGGGTGGCCACATCCTACTCCCTGGCTGCCGCCACCTTCCTCGTTCCCTTCGGCCGCATCGCCGACATCCACGGCCGGCGAAAGCTTCTCTTCTGGGGCGTAGTGGTTTTCACGGTCGCCTCGCTGCTCTGTGCTCTGTCAGTGTCGGAGGCCACTCTGCTTGCCTTCCGAGTGCTTCAGGGCATTGGCGCTGCTATGCAGTTCGGAACCTCTACAGCCATCCTTACCTCGGTCTTTCCCCCCCAGGAGCGCGGGAGAGTGCTGGGCCTGAGTGTAGCGTCGGTGTACACCGGACTGTCCATAGGCCCGTTTGTGGGCGGCATGCTCACCCAGACCCTGGGCTGGCGCAGCATCTACCTGATGATCGTGCCGCTCGGCCTAGCTATGTCCGTGGCCATCCTCTGGGGCTTGCGCGCTGAGTGGGCGGATGCGCGCGGAGAGAAGCTGGACGTCTGGGGCTCGCTCGTCTACGCCGTCTCCATTGTCGCCCTGATGTACGGGCTCACGGCTCTCCCGGCCGCCCACGGAGGGGTCCTCATTGCCTTCGGCCTGATCGGGCTCCTGGCTTTCGTGATCTGGGAACTGCGGGTCACGCACCCGGTGCTCAACATCGCCCTCTTTCGGGGCAATTCGGTCTTCGCCTTCTCCAATCTGGCCGCCTTCGTGAACTACAGCGCCACCTCCGCCGTCGGCTTTCTGCTCAGCCTCTACCTTCAGTATCTGAAAGGACTCAGCCCTTGGGAAGCCGGCATGGTCTTGCTCTCGCAGCCGGTCGTGCAGGCCATTTTCTCGCCTCTCGCAGGACGACTGTCAGACCGCGTGGAGCCTCGCCTGGTGGCCTCCTCCGGCACGGCCATCACGGTTATGGGGCTTGTCCTTTTCACTTTCCTCGACGCCCAAACCAGCCAAACCTACATCATCACCGTGCTGTTGCTGTCCGGCTTTGGCTTTGCCCTCTTCTCGTCGCCCAACACCAACGCCGTCATGAGCTCGGTGGAGAAGCGCCACTATGGTATCGCTTCGGCCACCATAGGCACCATGCGCCTGACCGGCCAAATGCTTTCCATGGGCATCGCAATGCTGGTCTTCTCGCTTATCATCGGCGCCGCCGAGATCACGCCAGATCGCTACCCTGCCTTCCTGCTGGCCGCCCGGTCCATCTTCTACATCTTCACCGGCCTTTGCCTGGTGGGGGTCTTCGCTTCCCTAGCTCGGGGCAAGCTGCGCTAGCGCAGCTTGCCCCTGCTGTGAAGGGCGTGCGCACAGCCTCTCGCTCGCGGCCCTGGGCCGAGGCGCTGCTCATCCCCACCGCCACCCCTCGAACGCCCAGCCTTGTTGACAGTAGCAAAGCCTGTGCTATAATGCGCTCTCGAATGGCATCGGCGCCATGCCCTTGCCATTTCTTTGTGCAGTTGCACTGGACCAGTCTGATTGCGGTGCCAGGTCCGATTTACGCTTTGGCGGCGGGCGTGTCACGAGCATCCGCGCCGAAAGCCGTTGGGCAATCTCCTAACCTGTGCCTTGGTAAGTTTGAGTGCACAGAACCCCCGTGTGGAGCGGGGACCGAGGGGGTGTGGCCGGCCAATGAGGGTTGGCGGGCGCTTCTTTCACAAGGAAGCGTCGGTGAGGGCGCGAGGACCGGTCCATCCAGCGCCATCGAGCAGCGCCGTCCGAGCCTTTCCGCTCCTCGGAGTGGTGCCTTTCCCCGCCGCCGGGGGAGGCCGGGAGGACGTGGGGAGGTGGCGTGAGCCAGCGCCCGCGCAGGCGTTCGGCGCTTGGCACAGCGCGGGACGGCACCGGGAAACCCATTCGACTGAGAAGGAAGGAGAAACGTGAAGCGTCTTTTTGTCTTCTGGCTCCTGATCGCAGGGGTAATGGCTACGATCCTGCCCGCCTGCGGTCAGCTCGGCGGTAGCTCCAACCTCAAACTCGGCTTTGTAGGGCCTATGACTGGTGACGTCAAGACCTTCGGCGAGTCCACCAAGAACGGCTTCGACCTGGCCGTCTCTGAGTGGCAGGCCAAAGGCGTGAAGATCGACACCGTCTATGCTGATGACAAGAACGACCCCACCGAATCCTCTAACGCCGTCACCAAACTCATCAACCAAGACAAAGTGAACATCATCATCGGCTCGGTTTCCTCCAAGTGCACCATTCCCGACGCCGCGATCGCTAACAGCAGCAAGGTCGTCCTCATCAGTCCCACTTCGACCAATCCCAAGGTCACCGTCGGCGACGATGGCAAAGTGATCGATTACGCCTTCCGCGCCTGCTTCATCGACCCCTTCCAGGGGACCGTGATGGCCAAGTTCGCCCACGACAACCTGAAGGCCAAGACGGCGGCCGTCCTCTACGACAACAGCAACGACTACACCAAGGGCCTGGCGCAGTTCTTCAAGGATAGCTTCACCAAGCTGGGCGGCGAAGTCTCCGTCTTCGAGTCCTACGGCAAGGACGACACGGACTTCTCCGCAGTGCTGACCAAGGTCGCCGCCGCCAACCCAGACTTCCTCTTCATTCCCGACTACTACAACAAAGTCAACCTGATCGCCAAGCAGGCCCGCGAGAAGGGCGTCAAGGCGATCATGGGTGGTGGCGATGGCTGGGATTCGTCCGACCTGGACACGACCGCTACTGAGGGTGGATACTTCAGCAACCACTACTCCCCGCAGGACACGCGACCTGAGGTCGTGGAGTGGGTGAAGAAGTACAAGGCCAAGTACGGTAGCGAGCCCGATGCCCTGGCGACTCTGGCCTACGACGCCACCAACTTGGCGATCACGGCCGCCCAAGAGGCTAAGTCCAACGATCCGACCAAGATCAAGGATGCTTTGGCCGCCATCAAGGACTTCAAGGGCGTTTCCGGCAATCTCACCTTCGACCAGAACCATAACCCGGTCAAGAGCGCCGCGATCATCCAGATCAAGAATGGTAAGCAGCAGTTCGTGACCACCGTGAACCCGTAAGCCTCGCCGCTACTCGAGAGGGCGGTAGCGCCAAGCGGCGCCCGCCCTCTTCTTTCACCGTCGCTCGGAGGTTGGTATGGTCTATTTTCTGCAGCAGGTGGTGAACGGTCTCCAGCTCGGGTTCGTCTACGCCCTCATCGCCCTGGGCTACACCATGGTCTATGGCATCGTCCGTCTCATCAACTTCGCCCACGGCGACGTATTCATGGTAGGGGCCTTCGTCGGATTCTTCGCGATCGCTGTGCTGGGCTGGGGCCTTGTGCCAGCTGTAGTGCTGGCTATGCTGCTCTGCACCGTTCTAGGAGTCAGCATCGAGCGCATCGCCTACCGCCCCCTGCGCCGAGCGCCCAAGATCGCGGCCCTGATCACCGCCATCGGCGTCTCACTCTTCCTGGAGTACTTCACCTCCCTCAAGTTCGTCTTCGGTCCTGACTATCGCTCTTTCCCTCGCCCCATCGAAGTCGTCAACTTCGAGATCGGCGGCGTACTCCTTTCCAACATCCAAATCATCATCATCGGGGTCTCCATCCTTCTCCTAATCGTCCTTCAGTACATCGTTCAGCGAACCAAACTAGGATTAGCTATGCGGGCCGTTTCTTTCGATCACGACACTGCCCGCCTGATGGGCGTTGACGTGGACTTCACTATCTCCGCCACCTTCGCCCTCGGCTCCATGCTGGCTGGCGCTGGCGGTGTTCTCTATGCCATCGCTTACCCCCAGATCAACCCCTTCATGGGCATTCTGCCCGGCCTGAAGGCTTTCGTGGCGGCAGTCTTGGGGGGCATCGGCATCATCCCTGGTGCTTTGCTAGGAGCGTTGATTATGGGCCAGGCCGAGACGCTCACCTCAGGCTACGTCTCCACCACCCTGCGCGATGCGGTGGCTTTCGCGATCCTCATCATCGTGCTCATGGTGCGACCGTCCGGCTTGCTCGGGAAGCGCGGCACGGAGAAAGTGTGACCAGATGAAAAGGAAAGACATCCTCCAAGTGCTGGCCATCACCGCCGCCGTGTTTGTGGTTTTGCAGGCGCTGATCGCCTTTCAAATCCTCAACCCCTACTACGAGCTAGTCATCGAGTACATCTGTGTCTTCATCATCTACGCCTTAGGGTTGAACCTGATCTACGGCTTCACCGGGCAGTTCTCACTCGGGCACGCGGCTTTCTATGGCATCGGCGCCTACACCGCGGCGATGCTAACCAAGTTCGTCCTTCCCGATAGCTGGCTCTCCTTCCCTGTTGCCCTGCTGACCGCCGGCATCGCCGCCGGCGTGGTATCATTCCTGATCGGCGTTCCCATCCTGCGCCTAGGTTCCGACTACCTAGGTATCGCCACCCTGGGCTTCGGCATCATCGTCAAAGTGATGTTCGACAATGCCGACTCCGTGATCCCCGCTATGGGAGGAGCACGTGGCCTTGCCGGTGTGCCTCGCCTCACGACCTTCGCCTGGGCTTTCATCTTAATGGCAGCGGTGGTCGTGGCCGTACGCAACCTCGTCTACTCGAGCCACGGTCGTGCTCTGTTGGCCGTCCGCGAGGATGAGATCGCCGCCAATACCATGGGTATCAACCCTTTCCGCTACAAGATGCTCGCCTTCGTCACCGGCGGCTTCTTGGCCGGCATCGCCGGCGGCCTTTACGCGCACCTGTACGCCTTCGTGCACCCCAGCATGTTCGACTTCCTGAAATCCATCGACGTGCTGATGGTAGTTGTATTGGGTGGGCTGGGCAGCATGTCTGGCACCATCATCGCCTCCGTCGGCTGGATCATCTTGCTCGAAGGGTTGCGCTCAGTCCTGCCAGCTGAGATACTGGACTGGCGCATGGTCATCTATCCCGTGGTGCTGATCTTGATGATGCTGCTACGCCCCAAAGGCCTGATGGGTGATGTCGAGCTTTCCTTCCTCAAGCCCGGCCGCGTTGAACCGAGCGCCAGCGCGGGCGCAAGCCCCAGCCTGGGCAAAGGAGGTGAGCAGAGTGCCAGCATCGAAGCCTGATTCCAACAGCCACAACGGCCGCTATGTGCTGGAGACGATGGGGCTCAGCAAGCACTTCGAAGGGCTGAAAGCTGTCGAGGACGTCAGCTTGCAGGTCCGCGAAGGCGAGTTGCACGCCATCATCGGCCCCAACGGCGCCGGCAAAACCACGCTCTTCAACCTGATCACCGGGCTGTACGAACCTACGCGCGGAGATATCCGCATCGACGGTCAGAGCATTGTCAAGCTCAAACCATACGAAGTGACCCAGCGCGGCGTTGCCCGAACCTTTCAGAATATCCGCCTCTTCAACAATCTGACCGTGCTCGATAACGTGCGGATCGCCTACCATCGCAACGCGAGGCAGAACCTGGCCGAGTCCGTTCTGCGCCTGGGGCGCTTCCCATCGGAAGAGAAAGCCCTCACCAACCAGGCCCTGGAGTTCCTCTCCGTCTTTGGCCTGGCGGACCGCCAGCAGGAGCTGGCCCGAAACCTCCCCTATGGCGAGCAGCGCCGCCTGGAGATCGCGCGGGCCCTGGCTGCCCAGCCAAAGCTGCTGCTGCTCGACGAACCCGCGGCAGGAATGAATCCCGCTGAAGTAGTGCGCTTGACCGAATTGATAAACTTCATC